>Ga0315314_1000399_pt1 | contig 50489 bp, 51 predicted proteins | sample TDP9_MG_FD_203631 | JGI IMG/M metagenome (GOLD analysis project Ga0315314, IMG submission 203631) | Freshwater sediment microbial communities from Lake Towuti, South Sulawesi, Indonesia - TDP9 | ecosystem: Environmental > Aquatic > Freshwater > Lake > Sediment | place: Indonesia: South Sulawesi... | reverse complement strand
GAGTATCCCCATCAGGGTCTATGGCAGTTACGCTAACCCGCGAAGTCCCATCTTCCCTGATGACTGCGGGATTGACTGTGGGACCTGAGGTAATATCAGGTGCGCGGTTAACATTATTTACCGTGATAGTGATATTTTTCCCTACCGTATCTTTGCCATCTGATACATCCACATGCAATGTATGGACTCCCTGGTCATTATATGTGGTCGTATACGGCAATGAACTAAGCCAGCCTGAGTAGGTATAGGTTAATGGGTCTCCATCAGGGTCAGTGGCACGTTCTATCTCAGCTCTGGTTATGGTTTGACCTTCATTCTTAACTAAGGAATTTGGTATAGAGGATATATCAGGAGGTTGGTTAGCGATGGCTTTGAAGTTTGCAGTGATCGATTTATCTGAATCCATAGTTATTGTGGTTGGATTTACACTTCCGGATAGGTCGCCTGACCAGGATTCGAACTTATAGCCATTAGCAGGGGTTGCAGTTAAGGTTACTACTGTCCCCTTATCATACTGAGACTGGTTTGGGTTTTTGGTTACAGTCCCATTTCCAGATATATTTATGGTTAGTGTATATCTATTTTCATCGGGTACGCCGTCCCAACCGGCAAGCCTGGCCATCATCCACCAGAAGGCTTGCCCCTTCATGATTGCGAATAACCCGTGCGCATGAGAACACAGCAACCAACCATCGCCGCCGCCACCGATTTCGGTTGTAGGAGGTATGTTTTGATACGCACCCGGATTCTGCTCTACCCACGTCTCACACCATCCTCCCCTACCATCGTATCCCGGCTGATAGACTCCGTCAGGACTATACTGTTCAATATCTGAGAAATCAAAAAGAATTTTATTATTATTAATACAGTGTTGCCTTATTAAGTCGTTATTCGCTTCTCTATACGGACTTGTAACTCCCGTCATATAGAAGAACATCACGCCTGGACACTGACTTTCAATCTTGACCATTGACTGAATATATTCTTGAACTAATGCTGTATCACCGTGTTCTGCACACCATGACCACCCTGATAGATCAAATAACCCGGAACTCAAAGTTTGTATAGTTGCATTCTGCGCTGCCTCGCCTTCCCAATAGTCATCGGGAAAGGCACCAAGTTCAGCCATACGGAGTGCAGGAGGGTTTTCTTGAGTAGGCAATACTACGGGATTACTATACCTAATTGTGGCTTTGAACTTGTATTTAACGGGATCAATATATGCTTCGAGGTAGTTCAGTCCGCAAACAATCTGTGAACCATGAGAAGTATGACCGTAGTGAACGGCCAACTCCTTAGCCTTCCCAAGCCAATATTCTGGAATCTTGTGAAACTCTTGAACGGCTCTGTGGTCAACGATAAGAGGTTCGCTCCCGTCCCAGGCATAAGCCTGTGGTAGCACAAGCCACAAAAGGCTTAGACATACTATAGTTATTATACTTTTATTCAACATGCGGCCTCCTTACACTCACCCTCGAGCAGTATCATCCCGCCAGGCTTAAAGTAAAGATAAGAACTATCTGTAATTTTCTTTTCATTTTTTCCTCATATCACTTATTTACCATCTGTGCCATCTTCTTCTTTATTCTCTCTATCATTTCCTTCGATTGTTTATGATTCGGCTCTATTTTAAGTACCTCCTTCCACTCCTTTATCGCTTCTTCATACATCCCTTTCTTGTAATATCTCGTCGCTCGCGTGTAATGCTTCTCCATCTGCTTCAGCCTGGCTTGTTTACCTGTCCCAGGAGAGCTCATCCTTAATGTTATTGCCATTTGATGTGTGTTGTCGAATATATCCATCATCTTATACCCATAATCCAGCTGCACCCATTTATACCTTATACTCGCTCCTATACTTACCTTATCTTCATCTTTTATCTTATAACCCCCTCTTATCCCTATAATATCTCCTATCCAGCACTCACCTCCTATGTTGCATCCCATATCTTCATTCTTTACTTTTATCCCGTCTACTCCTCCCACCACCTTCCCTATCTTCCCTATCTTCATCTCATAACTCCCCCCAAATCTTATGGTAAATGGCAGGCTGTCTCCTACTTCTATAAACTTCATTTCTGTCCCTATGTTCTGCAGTGCTACTCCTAATCCTAGACCTTTTACCTTATGCAAAACTCCCATGTCTATTCCTACTGCACTTGTTCTGTATTCCTCCACTAATGTTGATTGAATCCATTTTACCATTACTCCCGCATAGGTATTCCCTGAAAACCTGGCTATCTCTTCACTATAACATAGCCCTATCTGATAGTCACTCTCTGCTTTTACTACTTCAGTTGACTTTATTGACTCATCTGGATTCAACTTAATCCACTCCATCTCTCCTCCTTGATATGCAACTACTCCTATACCTACACCTGCTTTATTCCTTAACATCCCTCTCTTTAATGGATAAACGAAGTTTATTGCTTCATTCCGCGTATCAACTATGTTCTGATGATACATCGCATTGAACTCTATGTTCCCTACTGTTGCTATTCCTGCTGGATTATAATGCATTGCTCCTGCATCATCCGATAGACCTGTGGCTACTTCTCCCATACCTAATTGCCTTACTCCTGGTCCCTGGTTTAGAATCGCTACCCCTGTTACTGTTTTTCCCAATACTAAACTACTCCCGAATACCAAACATAACAGCAATACTATTAATAATCTTTCTTTCTTCATCTTAGCCACCTCCATTTTTCTCTTACAATAAAAAAACCAAGCTTATCCCCTTAAGCTATGTTCCCCATATTTCTGGTAGAACAAGGAAAGCTTGGTCAAACGTTCGTTTCGGGTCTACCCAGGCTGGCCATCAATTGGTCTCCTGACCTCGCCTGTCCCCATATTCAATTGTCGCCATAAGTATATACCATCGATGTTATGGATAGGTTAAGAAAATGTTAATTTTTTGTTAATTCTTTTCTTTAGTTGTTTTTGTCCCACACATACTTTACAGTTAATTTTAAAAAACTGTTTTCCCACAAAATATAAGAAAGAGGGAAATTATGGGTAAATGTCACGGCCCTTTCTGGAGTGCTCCCAAAAGGGAGGTCGTAAGAACAATTGCAGGCACAATTTCCCCGATTGAAAATCGGGATGCAGATTTGCATGCTCGACCTACGAAGAGGCAGAAAGATGACTAGATTGAAGATTCTGAACATCGTTTTAATTACATTTATTTTCCTGTCGGCGTGACTTCAAAGGCGGGAAATCTGGAGAAGAATTTCCTGTATAATTTAGCGGTGTCTACATATACTATATCGAGAGTGAGAAGGAGCAAAAGACAGGAAGACTGATAATAATTAGATAAGAAGTATTACTCTCCATATACATCGAATCTGGTCAGGTATGCCAATATGGCTACCTGACTTTTTTATTGGTCGGAAAAAAGAATGTAGCGGCAAAACCATGGCTCTGGTAAAGGAGCGAAGTGGTAACCCAAACAGCTCCGCTTCATAATCGCTCTTATACATAATACAACCCACCCTCTAAAAACGAGACTACACTACAGCCTTTTCTGTTTCTTTATCAAAAATATGAATTTTGTCCATATCAAAGACCGTTTCTATATCCTGATTAACTTTTGCCTTATTGTGTGAACTAACGCGCGCAATAAAAATACTCTTACCAGTGGTTAAATGTAACAATTTCTCAGCACCCATAGGTTCCACAACCTCTACAGTACTGGAAATGGTGTTATCCCGGGTAGCTCCCGCAGAATACAGTCTATCATAGATATCCTCTGGTCTGATGCCAAAGATTACTGCCTTATTAACGTAGGACAGGAGGGCGTTTTCCATCCTCTTACTGACTTTTACTTCGTAGTTTCCCTCATTTATATATATTCCACTCTCTTTCCTTACTACCTGACATTCCATAAAGTTCATTGGCGGCGTCCCGATGAACCCGGCTACAAACTTATTTACCGGCTGGTCATAGAGGGTAATTGGATCTGCCACCTGGTGAATGATTCCGTCTTTCAATATTGCAATCCTGTCTCCCATCGTCATAGCCTCCACCTGGTCATGAGTCACGTAGATCATAGTAGCTTGCAGCCGGTCGTGAAGCTTGCTGAGTTCTGTTCTCATCTGAACTCTCATCTTCGCGTCCAGATTACTCAAAGGCTCATCAAACAAGAAGACTTTTGGCTTGCGAACAATGGCCCTACCCACTGCCACCCTCTGTCTCTCCCCACCAGAAAGTGCTTTTGGCCTTCTATTTAGAAGAGGCCGAATGCCCAGAATATCCGCCGCCTCCTCCACCCTGCGTTTTATCTCTTCCTTGGGATACTTTCTCAATTTTAGTGCAAAAGCCATATTTTCATATGCAGTCATATGAGGGTAGAGAGCGTAGTTCTGGAAAACCATAGCGATATCCCTGTTCTTAGGAGGAATGTCGTTGACCAGTCTATCATCAATATAGATTTCTCCTTCAGTAACTTCTTCCAGGCCAGCAATCATTCGTAACGTAGTGGATTTACCACAGCCCGAGGGCCCAACTAAAACGCAGAACTCCTTATCAGCAATTTCCAAATCAATATCCTTGGCACCGATAATACCTCCGGGATATAATTTAGTCGCCTTCTTTAAAACAACTCGCGCCATCCACCACCTCCCGTTAATCTGCTCCGAAGGAGTCCGACGCTTCCATCGGGTTTCGGAGTCCTGTCGGACCTGTGCTCAATTAGAAAGCAGAGCTGACGCTCTGCAGCTACATCTGGCAGAGCTATGGCTCTGCGGCTACATTCTATTCGCCTAAACCTTAAACTACAGCAATCCCAATCACATGAACAAAAGATAGTTTTGAAGAGCTTTAAGGAATTTTAGCCAAAAAACAAGGACAGCTATTTCGCCACCAAAGCAAATCGCTGTCTGACGACCCCGATTTATCGGGGGAGGAGTTTCGATTTGCGCCTCGCAAAGTCCGAAGTTTTTTGGCGTTAAGAAATTCCTCCAGCGGTCAAAAACTATCTTTTGTGAACCCACCTCCACGCCTCCATCGGGTTTAGAAATTGAAATTTATCAGGTCTCTATCTATCAGGATAGTCTCCTCTCTATCCCTACCCATAGAAACTATGGAGATTTTCGCATGTACCAGGTTCTCTATCTTCCTTAGATATCTTTTTGCATTTGTGGGTAGTGCGTCAAATTTATGAATGCCTTTAGTCTTCTCTTTCCACCCTTTCAAATTTATGTAGACAGGTTTACAATCTTTGAAAATTTCTCTGCCGCTGGGAAACTCTCTAATTAATCTTCCTCGGTAGCGATATGCTACACAAATTCTCAAAGGATCCAGCCCATCCAGAACATCCAGCTTGGTCAAGGCCAAGCTATTCAGACCATTTATCCTCACCGCATGTCGGACAATAGCGGCATCAAACCAGCCACAACGTCGAGGCCTACCTGTAGTTGCTCCAAACTCCTTTCCCCTGTCTCGCAATAATCTCCCTATCCCATCCCTCAACTCGGTGGGAAATGGTCCCTCTCCTACCCTGGTAGTATATGCCTTGACTACTCCTAAAACTCGATCAATTTCCGTGGGGCCTATACCTATACCCACGCAGGCTCCTCCAGCTACCGGATTGGAAGAGGTAACATAAGGATAACTTCCATAATCAACGTCCAATAGCGTCCCCTGAGCGCTCTCCAAGATAATATTCTTTCTCTGAGAAATTATTTGGTTAATCATTATCGCTGAATCCACGACGAGGTCTTTGATTATCGGTAGCTGCTTTTTCCGCTTTTCCAGAATTTCTCGTCTCAGCTCGGACAGCTTACACACTTTCCTCAGAAGAGGGGCCTTTTCTTTCAAGTTCCTGTCCAATAGTTCCCTGAATAGGCGTAGGGAAAGGAAATCGGCCATTCTTATGCCCACTCTCGCCACTTTATCAGCGTAGGCTGGCCCAATTCCTTTGCGAGTAGTACCGATTCTGCTTTTACCCTGCTCGGTTTCCCTGAGCTGATCCAGCCAGCGATGGTATGGCAGAATAATATGGCAGGCGTCACTTACGAAGAGCCTGCCTTTTATCCTTATTCCTTTCCCTTCGAGAAAGCGGATTTCTTCCACCAATGCCTGGGGATCTACTACCACTCCACTTCCAATAATACACCTCTTACCTGGCTCGAGGATTCCCGCTGGAACTAAGTGGAGAATGAATTCCTGACCGTTGAAAACAACAGTGTGGCCAGCATTGTTGCCACCCTGGTAGCGAATAATATAATCGGCCTTTTCTGAGAGCAGGTGGACAACTTTGCCTTTGCCTTCGTCTCCCCATTGAGTACCTACCACAACTAAAGTAGCCATATTCTTATCTTCTTTCCAATTTTAGCCGCTTAAAGATTTTATCCACATATCTCAAGTAATATTTGAGATCAAAGCAGGCATCAATTTCTCTTTTCGTAAGATATTTTTCCACTTCCTTGTCTTCCTTTAGATACTCTCGATATTCATTACCTTCCTTCCAGGCCTTCATAGCATTTCTTTGGGTCAATTCATACGCCGCCTCTCGAGAAAGACCTTTCTTTACCAGTTCCAAAAGAACCCTCTGAGAGAAAATGGTATTTTTGCTTTTCTCCAGATTCTTCTTCATATTCTCAGGATAGACTACAAGTCTTCTTACAATATTTTCGAATTTCTGCAACATATAGTCAAGGAGAATTGTGCTATCCGGGATAATAACTCTTTCCACAGAAGAATGTGTAATATCTCTTTCGTGCCATAAAGCTATGTTCTCTAACGAAGCTAACGCATTGGAGCGAACCAGTCTCGCCAAACCACAAATTCTCTCACAGGTTATAGGATTCCTCTTGTGCGGCATTGCTGAGGAACCTTTCTGAGTGGGACTGAAGTACTCTTCTACCTCAAGAATCTCAGTGCGCTGAAGGTTTCTGATTTCCAGTGCAAATTTCTCCAGCGATCCAGCTACCAGGGCCGATATGGAAAGGTATTCGGCATGGCGATCTCTTTGAATTATCTGCGTGGAAATGGGAGCTGGCTTCAACCCAAATTTTTTGCAGACATAGAGTTCCACTTTAGGATTCACATGGGCATAAGTTCCCACTGCCCCTGAGATTTTTCCTACAGCAATCACTTCCTTTGCTCCTTTGAGCCTCTCCAGGTTTCTCAGAGTCTCCTCATACCACAGCGCCAGCTTCAATCCAAAAGTGGTTGGCTCAGCATGGACCCCATGGGTTCTACCCATCATCATCGTATTTTTATGCTCTATAGCTCTCTTCTTCAGCGTCCGGCAAAGGTTCTCCACATCTTTAATTAAAATATCCACAGCTTCAACCATTTGCACAGCCAGTGCAGTGTCCAGAATATCGGAAGAGGTCAATCCCAGATGAATATATCTTCCTTCCTTACCCACGCTTTCGCTCAATGTAGACACAAAGGCAATCACATCATGGTGCACCCTGCTCTCCAGTTCCCTAATCTTTTCCAAGCTAAAGTGCACTTTTTTCTTGATTTTGACGAGTGCCTTTCTGGGAATCTCTCCAAGCTCGGATAGAGCTTCGCAAACTGCCAGCTCAATATCCGTCATTATCCTGAACCTGTTCTCGTCAGTCCAGATTCTGCCCATTTCAGGAAGAGTATATCGAGAAATCAATTTATCCTCCCCATAAATAAACTATCTTTTAGTTGCTATTTCAACTGGCAAAGCTCAACCTTTGCCTGTCTAAATAGTTCCCGTGCCATCTTATCAGGATATTCGCCTTTAAAAACAGCTCGAGTTAGCCCCGACTGAATAATCATCTTGGCGCAGAGGACACAGGGTTGGTGCGTGCAATATATAGTAGCGCCCTTTATATTTACACCATTGGCAGCAGCAAATAACAGCCCGTTCTGTTCAGCGTGAAGCCCTCGGCATAATTCCTGCATCTGCCCGGATGGAATGTTCTTCTCCTCCCGTATGCATCCTATCTCCTCACAATGAGGCAGCCCGGTTAAGTTCCCATTATATCCGGTAGCAAGAATCCTCTTATCCCGCACAATGATTGCTCCCACTTTCCTCCTGAGACATGTGGAACGTTTAGCCACAGTATCAGCAATTTCCATAAAATACTCATCCCACGACGGCCGTCCCATCTTCCCCCTCTTTTCGTAACCACGAACAAATTGCGAGTACAATTGTAGGGGCTCAATTTATTGAGCCCTGATTGAAAATCGGGGTTCGTTGAATCGAATCCCTACATTACTCAGGAGTTCGTTGGAGTCCCCCGATTTCATCGGGGTTTCGGTTTATCGACCTCCCTTTCGGGAGGACTCCAAATCTCCCTGCGTTGAGAGAAATTCCTCAGTGACGAACAAACTATCTTCCAAATGCTACCTTCTAGTGTCGGAAATGGCGCATTCCGGTGAAAACCATAGCAATTTTGTACTCGTTACAAGCAGCAATCGACTCCTTATCTTTCAACGAACCACCCGGCTGAATAATTGCTGTAACTCCAAAGGCGAAAGCCAAATCCACAGAGTCGCGGAAAGGAAAGAAAGCATCTGAAGCCAGAACTATGAGCCCCTTGTATTTACCGAATTGCTCTTCCATTTTCCTCACCGCAATTTTTACAGCGTCAACACGAGACATCTGGCCGGCTCCGATACCCAGCGTTCGACCTTCGCTTGCCAGAACAATGGCATTCGATTTAACGTGCTTGCAAACCTTCCAGGCAAACTTGAGAGCTTTCAATTCCTCTTCGGTTGGCTTCCTTTCAGTAACCACTTCCAGACCGTCGCCAAAAGTTTTCAAATCCTTCGTCTGTGCTAACAGCCCTCCTGAAACTCTTCGATAATCAAACTCGCGAGAAGACGATTTTATTCCATCAGGCAATCTTAATATTCGAATATCCTTCTTTACTTTCAGAACCTCAATTGCCTCATTTTCAAAATCTGGCGCAACCACCGCCTCAACAAAGGTCTCGCCAATCTCTTGCGCTGTCTTAATGTCTACCTTTCGATTAAAACCCACAATACTCCCAAATGCACTAACCGGGTCGCATTCGCGAGCCTTTTGATAGGCCTCAAATAGAGTTTCACCAGTTGCCACCCCACAAGGGTTGGTGTGCTTAATAATCACTGCTACCGGCTCTCCAAATTCTTCGGCTATATTGAGTGCTGCATCCAAATCTAAAATATTGTTAAAAGAAAGCTCCTTCCCTCCCAATTGCTCTATACTCGCCATTCCTTTTCCTTTAACTGATGACTCTTTATAGAATGCCGCATGTTGATGGGGATTCTCTCCATACCTCAAATCCGCAACCTTTTCCAACTCCAGCTGAAATAGATCGGGAAAAAGCTCGGGAGATGAGTGGCAAGCGAGGAAGTACTGATAGATAAGGAAGTTATACCTCGACAGATGCTGGAATACATCTGTGGCCAATTTTAAAGAAGTCTCCTCACTTACCGCGCCATTGTTTTTTCTCATCTCTTCCAGGACGACGTTATAATGGTGCGGGTCAGAAATTGGCACCACCCACTTATAATTTTTAGCTGCCGACCTTAGCATGGTTGGACCGCCAATGTCAATATTCTCGATAGCCTCCTCCCTGGTCACACCTTCTCTGGCAACTGTCGCCTCAAAAGGGTAGAGGTTAATTACCACCATATCAATGAGTTCTATATTGTGCTCCGCCACCTCTTTCATGTGGTGGGGATTATCCCTGAGGGCAAGCAAGGCGCCGTGAACTTTAGGATGCAAAGTCTTAACCCTCCCCTCCAGCACCTCAGGAAAACCCGTATAATCTGAAACCGAGCGGATGGATATTCCCTCTTCCTTTAACATCTTAGCCGTCCCACCAGTAGAAATAATCTCGACTCCGAAATCCTTCAAACCGCGCGCAAAATCTACAATTCCAGTCTTATCAAAGACGCTAATAAGAGCTCTCTTTACTTGCGGCATAAACTCTCCATTCTCACCATTTCTCCTTATATTGTGGTCAATGTAGGGGCTCAATTCATTGAGCCCCGATTTACCAATCGGGGTTCGATAAATCGAACCCCTACATTGGTGCGGAGCTATACTGCTCCGCTATTCCTAAAAAATTGTTTATACTCTTTGTAGCCTTTCAATTCCTCCAAATATGGAACAGACCTGGCACCGACTCTGGTAATGGAAATACTCGCTATAAGATTAGCAAATTTTCCAGATTTTTCCAAATCCCAATTTCTTAATTGCCCAAAGATAAACCCGCAAGAGAAAGCATCACCAGCTCCCGTCTTGTCCATAGGTACAAATTTTCCATACGACTCAACAAATTTCTTCACCGAGTCCGAATAGAGAAAACATCCCCTTGCTCCCAGAGTGGTGAGAATAATTTCCGGCCCGTATTCTCTAATGGTCTGTGAGGCCTCAATAAGCTCCTCTCTCCTGGTTAACTCTCTTATCTCCGTCTCATTAAATTTCACAATTGTTGCTTTATTCAGGATTCCTTCAAGTTTTTTCAACCCCTTTTCCACAAATATGTATCCTGGGTCGAAAAAAACTTTTACTCCAGCTTCTTTGGCGTAATGAGAAGCAAGGTCCATCGCCGTGATAGCTTGCTCACCCTCAATGCTACTCAGGAAAATGTACTTGGCATCGCTTACATAGTCTTTATCAATATTTTCAGAGGAAAGATTCGCATTGGCGCCCGAGTAGGCAAAGAGAATCCTCTCGCCACCTTTGCTAACAATGGCAATAACGCTCCCACTATTTCCACTACAAACTCTCAGGCGAGATATATCTACACTCTCTTTTCTCAACCCATTCTTAAGGAGCTCCCCAAAATGGTCTTCTCCTACATTTCCAACAAACCCCGAAGTTATCCCCAGGCGGGAAATCCCGCAAGCAACATTGGCAGCAGAACCACCCCCGACCATATCCCAGCTCCTGATTACAGTCTCCTCATCAGGATTGGGAAACCTATCTACTTTAGCAACCAGGTCGATATTTATAGCACCTATAGAGACTACATCCATCTTATCATCCTAAACTTCCTGCCTCACCCCTCACACTCTTCCTGAAGCTTTCGCTCACAGATATGAGACGTTCTCTACTATTTACACTCACCAATTCCACAATAGGGAACTCCCCAGGATAAGAATAGAATACTTTCTCTGCCAGTCGCTTATCCACAAAACTGCTGGTAAGAATACCCTCTCCCCAGTTTTCTACCAACTCCATTACCCTCTCTTTGCCTCCCTGTAAAAAGGCATCCGCAAGTATTGAAATTGGAAATGTATTCCCTGAAACACAGACTATCTCAGCCTTTTCTATTGCATATCTGTTGCCATTAAACGAGACCGTCAATCCTTCATTCTCTCTTATAAAACTTAATGCTTCTACATCCGTGATGCTATCTCCAACATAAATAGCATCCCCCGGATTATTATTACCTTTCTTCAAACTATCTCTTATGGCACTGACCTTCTCCCGACCTCCAATGGGATTGACCTCTTCTAACATTTTACCCGATTTCATAGAGATTATTTCTTTCCAGAAAATCTCTTCCAGTCTATCTATGACTTCTTTAGTCTGGGGATTTAGATTGTCCATTTCAGAAATTTCTATTAAGGGATAAGATAGTATCTCTTTGCCAAGGTTCTTAAGCTTTCCAACCTCCGCCTGAGAGATATTGTACTTATCTATCTTTACCTCGGTACAATAGACATTTTCCAAGGGAAATTCTATGACTTCACAGAGTGCCCGAACATAGGGCTGGTAACTGGTGCTCACAATAAAGGAAGGCATCCTTTCCCGAACGAAAAGGAGGGTCTCTTTAGCACCAGGCATCAGAAGAATATTCTTTCTCGAATATTCTACAATTTTCTTATCCGTTGCGCCATAGGCTTTCAGAAATGGAAGAATCAATCTTAAGGTATCGCCTGCCTTATATCCTTCCCTTCCTATTAACGCCAAAAAATCGTCATACCTGCTAAGCTGGGTAAAGAATTTTTCTCCTTCTGGCAGAAAATTTATTGCCAGTTCCAGGGCATTATCGTTCTTAGATATGGGCCCTTCACAATCAGTAATGAATTGCATTTTACTTTATAACTTCGTTCAAACAGTACCCTTTTGTGGCCCCAGCCTCTCTGGTCACGACCCTCTTTCCATCTATCCATACTTTTCCATCGGCGAATGCCTTTATCGTATGGATAACCAGAGGCAATTCCCTTCTGAACTCTTCCTGGCGAATTTTAGAGAAGAGTTTGGAATAGTTGCCCGTGGAGTAGTATTCCTTCCAGAGTGGCTCGTAATCACTTCCCACAATCGGAAATGTACAATAGGAGATGGGAGGACCTTTATCCAATTCCGGCGTTACCAGATGCATCGTGCAACCCGCTTCTTTTGCATTCGACTCAATCAATTTCCTCATCACTTCCTGCCAGCTGCCTTGAGGGCCACCGGGTGGCGCTGGGTGAAGATTCAAAATGTTGTAAGACTTGCACATTTCAGGCCCGACTATAAGCATATAACCAATGAGATAGATGTCCAGGGATGCGGGAATCCTTTCCATTATTTCTTTATCATAATCGTTTCTCCACTGGATAAGGAGAGGAGAATCCCTTCCCATACTGTCGCTTTCCTCAACGGCTCTCTCTCTCATCCCTCTCTTAAAGTTTTTAGAAGAAAAAGTAATCAATTCGACCCCGCAGTCTCTCACCAGTTCAAGAAACGAGTCGGTTATCTCCTCTTCTCCTTCTTCCCTGTTCGAGAATAGATAGGCTATCTCCCCTTTTATTACTCCCTTTTTAGTGCTATCATATACTTCTTGAAAGAGCTGAATTGCTTCATTATCCCTTCCAGTTGAAAAAATTCCAAACTTATAGTTCATACTACCTTCACCTGGCGCCTGCCAGAAACCACCTCTCCAATAGGCTTAGCTTGCGGCAAGCGGGACAAGAGCCTCCCTCTTTCTGCCGGGGAAACTACGAGAACCATGCCTATTCCCATATTGAAGGTATGAAACATCTCTTCTTCTCCAATCTTTCCCTTTTTTTGAACGAGGTGGAAAATTCCGGGAACCTTCCACGAGCCCTTATGGATTAGTGCCTGGCATCCCTCGGGGAGAATGCGCGGAATATTATCAATAAATCCTCCGCCTGTGATATGGGCAATGCCCCGCACAACAGACTTCACCGAAAGTATATCTCTCACATATATCTTCGTAGGCTTCAATAATTCCTTTCCCAATCTTCTCTGTTCCTTCTCCGAGAATATTTTCCTAACCAGAGAAAAACCGTTACTATGCAAGCCCGTTGACGGAAGGCCGAAAATTATGTCTCCCTGTTCAATCTTTTTTCCATCTATTACTTCCTCTTTCTCCACAATCCCCACACAGAATCCCGCCAAATCGTATTCTCCACGCTTATAGAAACCAGGCATCTCCGCAGTTTCGCCTCCTAATAATATGCAACCACTCTGAAGACACCCCTTGTGGATTCCTATAATCACCTTCTGAGCAACCCCGACCTCCAGTTTTCCAGTGGCAAAGTAGTCGAGGAAGAAAATAGGTTCTGCTCCGCAGGTTATAACATCGTTAACACCCATTGCCACAAGGTCAATGCCAACAGTATCGTGTTTTCCAATAAGCTGTGCAATTTTCAACTTTGTTCCCACCCCATCGGTGGAAGCAACGAGCAAGGGCTTCTTATATCTTCCCGGCTCAATAGGAAATAGACCCGAGAATCCCCCAATTCCAGGCACCATGCCCTTTATCCTCTTTACCAGCTCTTCTGCCTTCTTTATATCTACACCCGCCTGTTTATAAGTTACCATAGAAAGCCTCCTCCTTCTCGGGGGACTCCAAGGACATAAACAACCTGGTCGGGCACTCTTTAGAGTGCCAATTTCGTCACCCTCAAGGGCGACCGACCAACCGTCTATCCTTTCTCCTCTTGCTCAATACTCCCTTCTATGAAGATGTTCCCTTTCCTCAATATGCTCCCACTGGAGCGGCGAAATAACCGCCTGGCCAATATTGGTCAGATGATCTCCTATCTTCTCAAAATTACTCACCATTTCCAGAAAAACTATTCCCGAAAGCACCTGGCATGTTCCATTTTCCAGTCTCTTCACGTGATTCTGGTTCAATTCATCTCTCAAGTGATTGATTCGAGCCTCCCTTTCGATTACCCTTTGTGCCTCCTTGACCTCGTTTGTCTTAAGGGCAGAAACAGCTTCCTCCACCATTTGATCGATTTCTCTATATATTTGTTGTATTTCACTAATTGCTATCTGAGAGAAGGGTAGCTTTTCTTCGATTTTCCTTTCTGCCAGGTCCCTCAGGTTCTCGGCATGGTCGCCAATTCGCTCAATATCATTGATTACATGTAAAAGAGATGGTATCTTCTTCGATTCTTCCTCGCTCAATTCCCTCTGCATCAATTCCACCAGATAATTTGAAATTGCCATCCTCAAGCTGTCCACAGCTTCTTCTCCCTGAGAAACTTTAGTTAATGCTTTCCCATCACTTTTCATAAACCCCTCAATAGCATCGTTTATCATGTCTTTAACCAGACTTAAAGTGTGAAGAACCTCGTAGACAGCTGCTTGCAAAGCTAAGACAGGTGTATTCAAAAGGTGTCTTTCCAGATGCTTTGGTCCCTTATCTACAACGATTTCCCTGCCAGAAACAACCGTTTCAAGCGCACGAGCCAGAAGCCCAGTAAATGGAAGGAAAATCATAGTCATTATTACATTGAACATCGTATGTGCGTTAGCACATTGCCGCATGATATCAGTTGCAGTAATCGCAACCAGTTTTTGGTAATACGGTAGCAACGGGAAAAAAAGTAGCACCCCTGTAACATTGAATGTGACGTGTGCAATGGCTGTCCTCTTTGCAGAAATAGTTGTGCCCATAGAAGCAAGAAGTGCAGTTATACAGGTACCAATATTGTCTCCTAAAATTAGAGGTATCGCGCCTCTAAGGTCTAATAACCCTACAGAGGCCAAAGCCAAAACTAAACCCACTGTGACGCTACTCGATTGTACTATCATCGTCACTATCATACCCGTGGCTATGCCAGTGAGAGGACTTCTGCTGAAAATTATGAATGCATTTCGAACAGATCCGCTAGTTCCAAAAGGCTTCACCGTACCGGTCAGTACCTTCAGACCCAAGAATAGGATACCGAAACCGAAGAGAAATTCTCCGATATTCTTATAGAATCTCTTCTTAGCAAACAAGTTGAGCGCCATACCCAATCCGATGATTGGCAGGGCGTAATCCATCAATTTGAAAGCAATCAATTGGGCAGTAACCGTCGTGCCAATATTTGCTCCCATGATTACCCCGATTGCCTGTCTCAAAGTCATCAACCCTGCATTGACAAACCCTACCAACATTACTGTCGTAGCACTGGAAGACTGAATAATCGATGTCACCCCCAAGCCAACCAGCATGCCAATAAATGGTGTAGTGGTCAGGGCAGCAAGGACCTTCCTCATCCTGTCTCCCGCAGCTTTCTGTAGCCCCGTACTCATAAGATGTATACCAAAGATGAATAGGCCCAGACCACCAACCAAGCCGAATATCAACTCTTTTACCATCGATTATCTACTCCATTTTACTCTTGTGGACTCGGGTATTTCTGGTAGCCCAATCTTTCCAATCTTTTACCCTTCTTCTCCACATCCTTTACCAAGCTATCTCTATATTTCTTCAATTCTTTCCGAATCTTCGCATTGCCTAAAGCAATAATCTCGGCTGCCATAATAGTTGCGTTTGCCGCCCCTGGTTTACCGATCGCCATAGTAGCCACAGGCACTCCCTTAGGCATCTGCACAGTAGAGTATAGAGAATCTCTTCCTTTTAACGCCTCTGTATCCATAGGAACGCCGATGACAGGGAGAGTGGTGTGAGCAGCAATTACTCCCGCAAGATGCGCTGCACCGCCAGCGCCAACAATCAAAACCTTCAATCCCCTCTTTTCTGCTCTCTTAGCATAATTGATTGTCCTCTCAGGTGAACGATGCGCAGACGAAACTGTCATTTCATAAGGAATCTTAAACTTCCCCAGCATTTTCGCTGACTCTTTCATAGTGGAAAGGTCCGAATCCGACCCCAAAACTATTCCCACCACCGCCTTTTTCATTTCGCCCCCTCTCATCCTCTTTCCCAATTGTTAGTAGTATAGCCCTTTATGCGCGTATTTCTTATTGGTAGTGTAGCCCTTTATGCGCGTATTTTTTATTGGTAGTGTAGCCCTTTATGGGCGTATTTTTATTAATATTGTAGCCCTTTATGGAGTCAGGGGAATTTTTTCCATTACCTTCCTATCTCCACTGTCCATCAAAGAAAAGTTGATTTTGAGAAATATTGGAATTTTAGCGAGGAAACGAGGCTGACAATAAAACTTCCAAGCAGAATTTTGTCCGAGCCCCGATTTATCGGGGCGAGTTTAATTCTGCGCCCTGCAGAAGCTGAAGTTTCCGAGCGTTAAAAAATTCGCCAGCGACGAAAAATCAACTTTTCTTTGCCCTCAATCCTTTTGCCCCAATATCCCTCCTATAATGCATCCCCTCAAAACGAATTTCTCTAACAGCTTTATAGGTCACATCTATTGCCTCTTTTAAGGTATCTTTCCAGCCAGTAACACCCAGAACGCGGCCACCAGAAGTCAAAAAGCGGTTCCCATCCTTCTTCGTTCCAGCGTGGAATACATAGACATCATCTCTTTCCCCGACCCTATCCAGCCCAAATATCTCCTTCTCCTTCTGGTATGTCCCCGGGTACCCCCCCGAGGCGACTACAACGCAGACGCAGGACTTGTTATCCCACTCAGGTGGCGCCTCTCTCAATCTTCCTTCAATTGTAACCTCAAGCAGGTCAACCAAATCTGTCTTTAAAAGAGGCAGTACCGCCTGATTCTCCGGGTCGCCAAAGCGAACATTAAACTCAAGAACTTTCGGCCCCTGGCTCGTGACCATAATCCCGGCATATATTGCACCCTTAAATTCTATTCCTTCCGCTTTCAACCCTTTAAGAAAATTATCAAAAATCCTCTCTTCTGCCCAGCGATAGACCTCCTCAGTCACCACTGGTGCAGGAGCATAAGCCCCCATTCCCCCTGTATTTGGCCCTTTGTCCTGGTCGAATACTGGTTTATGGTCCTGTGAAGGTATCGTGGGAACAACCGTCTCCCCATCGCAAAAACCAATCAGCGATGCCTCCTCTCCTTCCAGTTTCTCCTCTATAATAACCTTATTGCCCGCATCCCCGAATATCCTGTCTTCCATAATCGAGTGAATAGCATCTAAGGCTTCTTCTTTCGTTTCGCAAACAATCGCCCCTTTCCCTGCAGCCAGTCCATCAGCCTTAACTACACATGAAAATTTACCAACTTTTCCAGAAGAACGCGAAAGTTTTTCCACATAGTCCGAGGCATCTTTTGCATCTTCAAAGACTTCAAACTCAGCAGTGGGAATATTGTACTTTTTCATGAAATTCTTTGCAAATACTTTACTTCCCTCCATTTTGGCTGCCCTCATATCAGGTCCAAAAATTCTTAAGCCCTTAACCCGGAAAAAATCGACAATTCCTGCCACCAAAGGAACTTCCGGCCCAACAACAGTCAAATCCACGCTCTCTTTCTTCGCAAATTCCACCACAAGAGGAAAATTGAGCGGGTCAAGAGAGACACACTCAGCAATCTGTGCAATTCCGCCATTTCCAGGAATACAATAAATCTTAGATACCCTTTCACTCTGCGCCAGCTTCCAGACTATCGTGTGTTCCCTTCCCCCCGACCCAATAACCAGAACCTTCATCTCCCACCTTCCTTTTCAACTCGTCCCATGTTCGTTAAGTAATTTTTAATTCGTCTATGGCATAAATTACAACATCTTCCCAGCATTCCAATCCGAATTCGACTCCTTTTTTAACTTGTTCTAACTCCTCGCTCGTCAATTCTCTCCCGATTTTTTCCTTAGCTACATACTGAACATCCTCGACAGAAATCACAAAAATATCTTCCATGGTTTATACCTTTTAACTTATTCCCCCAATTTATTATTGCTTCTACTGACGAATCCTTGCTTCATATTTCTCTCTCGACTCTTTTATAAATAAGGTAAGTTGCTCTGCTTTCTTAGAATAAGACTTAGGCAACATTGGTTCTTCGGGTTGGGCGCTTTCCGTTATACGGTCAACAAAAGATTTCATCTCATGAAGAGCTTCTGCGAGCGTAATCGGCTCACCATAGAGTTTCATATTAGGAAATGCCTTTGTGTAGTACTCGATGGTCTTTCCCATTATAATAGTGAAGACATCCACCTCCCCAACCAACATTCCTGATTTCATTGTCCGCTTCGTCCAAGAAACAGTATCTCTTAAAATGAGTTTTTTCAAAGCTACCCAGCTTTCACTATTCCAGGTGCTTGGTCTTTTAGGACATACTAAAACGCAGTCGTACCTAATATTCCCTTTACTTGAGTGAAATCCGCTTTTGCCTTCTGACCTCACAATAGGGCTAGCCGAGACATAAAATCCTGCGTCAAGCAGAATTTCCCCAATACTTTCCCATGCCCATAACTTATTGTGATGGAATGTGAATATCAATAAACCCTCGTCTTTAAGGACGCGGTAACACTCAACGAATACCTTTCTCAACCCCTCATTGAAATACTCCATCGTTTTTCCCATCTTCTCGTTCTGCACAATCTCACTGGCGCGGCTTGAAAGTTCAGGACTGAACCATGGATATGAATCTTTGAGTCCGAGGCGAAGCCAAACATAGAAGAAATCCGCAAGTTCAGAATATTGAATATTATTAAAGTAAGGAGGGTCCGTAATAATAGCATCTACGGACTTATCAGGGATAAAAGATAAGTCCTCAGATGTATCGCAACGTAGTAAGGATGAACGGTCAAGTCTCCTAAGTTCATCAAAGCTTTGCACAATATTCCCTTCAATACGCTCGTTTCCTATATGTTTAGTAAATCGCTTATTACCGCGCATAGGTAATCGCTCATGGGGTTTCTTACAAAACATCTTAGCACGCCGCACTTTCTCAAAGCATTTAAGAAAGGTGCCACGACCATATTCCGTCCCCCAAATATTGTTTTCTGTTGGCCTTTCGATAGGATGATATGCGTGGAGTCCAAAGAAGAGAGAAATCTTATGCCAATCCCTCTCGTATTTGCAAAATATATTATTTGCGTCTAAACAATCGGAAAAGGCAATAAGCATCAACTCCCGAATATTCGTATCAGTAATTTTCAGAATCTCCTTCAAAAGATGAGATAAGCATAGCAATTGTCTTTCATTGAACATATCCTTAAAATGAATATAACCATGATTCACAGGACGCGGGTCACTGCGCCCTTCCGTAGGAATTTTCTGTCGAGGAATGAGCAATTTATGTTTGCTTTTGTCATATTCCCTTTTGGCCTGTTCCCATAAAGCAAGGTCGCGCAAATCTACACGTTTGAAGAACCTCCCACACGAATTGCAATAACCCTCCAAAGCATGCAATTCTATATCTAAGCATCCATTATTTTCGTTTATGGCATTTAGAATTCGTTGTTCCCTTCTACATTTGGGACAATAGAATACTCCTCTCGATGTTACTCCTTTACGGGGGTCAAAAACCTTACCACATTCCGAACACTGTGTCCTTGATTTGTAACCTACTGTTTCAAAAATTTGTAAACACCGAGGGCACAAAACCACATTAATATTGTTTCGTCGCGAAAGTTCATAATTTGGAAATAATCTGATACGCGACCCACAAGACTTACACCTTGCAACCTTCACCCAAAAGAAGTACATAACTTCTGCCTCGTGACCTTGCGGGCACTTTGTACGATAATAATGTCTTATAAAATCTCCAGCACTTTTTTCGAGCCGACGATACGCGGTATTTAAGACGCTGATGTCAACGGGCTCGATCTCTTTCTTTGTTGTAAACCAAGCCACGGGATTAATGTCTACCCCGATAACCTTACATCCTAACCGAAGGGCCTCAACAATCGTCGTTCCACCACCCATAAAGGGATCGAGCACTATCGGACCCTTAAGATTGGTACCATTACAAAATTTATACCATATACTATTGTCCGTCTCCTCACCGTCACTGAAAGCAGATAGAGTTATCATACGAAATACACTACCCAGCCGCCTTGCCCACCACTTGTGCATTTGGTATATGGGTTTTTTAGCATTCCCTTCTGCCATAGCCACAGAATTGAGATATCGGACTGGGAAACTCTTTTCAATAAACTTCACTATATTCACCTCATGAATTTTCTTCTAATAAGATTTTCCACATCTCACTACCGCTCTTTCCGTAGGTTTCCTCAAACTCCCTTACCAGTTCTTTTATTTTACCATCGATCACGTCAGAAAGGGACTGTCCTTCAGGGTCTTTAAATGTCCTACCAACCTCAGCAGCAATATCATAAATTTGTTCCAAACAATCGGGGTCATCTGAGATAAATTTCCAGAATTCCCTGCCCGAAATCCAGTCAACTCCGCCTTCTTCTTGCACATACTTCCTCACAATACTTGAGACACGTGCCTTACTACCATAACACATGCCGTAAAGGGCTACCGACCCACGGTTACGTCTTTGGGCAGAACGCAGAAGTTGAGCTATTCTTACTCCTAAATCCTTCGGAATTGTATTTGGTCCGCTTTTAACTTGAATATGATGATGCTTGCCTTTCTTACTCTTTAGAATATCGGCACCCTCTACCCCAGTGCCATCAGAAAATACTTTTGCAGCACTCTGTAAGGCTATGCCAAATGATGTAACCGTACCCCGTTCCAGCCTTTGGCTCACCAGCCATCTTACGATAGCTTTTGAAGTATCGAGACCGAGCTCATGAGAAAGAATCCGAATAAGAAATGGATTGATATCTAAATCATTCAATCTCAGTCTACGCACTGTCTTTACGCGGTCCAATAAGAACTTCCTAAAAATTTGTTCAATTTGCTTCCGTCTTTCAATATCGAGTGACATGTTTTGGCTCCTTACTCTCGTTAACTTTTTTACGTCTGGGGTTGTTAAACCACCTTGACGAAATAATTGTAAATCCAATTAAGTCGAAGCTTGGCACCTGAGTCAAACTTTCCATAACTCTGTCGACAATTCCTCTTCAACATATTTTATACCCTTACGGGTAAGTTTATTTCGCATCCTATCTCGATATACAAAAGAATTTTCATCAAGATTTTTAAGAACTGTTGGGATATGAGTCTTCGAACGAGTCTTTATCCACTTTTTAAGACTCCCTGTAGGTACAAAATTCGGGTAGCTTTTATAAAGAACAGCTATAATTTTATTCTTTACTGACATGTCCGGATTAAGAATTTTTAGGTCACTACCAAACTCTTCTATTAGTGGAAATTTTCTATCTACTATAGAATCAATTAGTTCTTGAATTACACTCACATCATCACTATGATATAGTCGCAATAACTCTGATAGAACCCAATCACAAGAAAAAATAACATACGTAGCATCTATATGATTGGGGTTAATCCCCTTTATGTGCGCACCTCCCCGTTTGCTTCTAAATGTATAAAGAGAATATAGTATCCTCGGGATCAGAAGCCGTATCGATTCAGGAAATCTGTTTTTAGGGAGCTGTTCAAACCGCTGGAGAGTAGTTAATATAGGCAAATCCTTTTCGAATGGCGTCCATGCTCCCAAAGTTATATGCTCCAAACTTCTTGTTGCAATCTCCACGAATTTACCAACTTTTTCTAAGCACTCTTCATCTCTATTTAGCCAAAAGTTCTGCTTGATTTTTTGATAATGTTCTAAAAGTCTATCTATTAATTCCTTATCGATCCTAGATGACAAATTCTTTTTTACATCTTCCAACATATGTTACTCCTTTTTCTTAGGAAGTTCCTTTTCCACAAAATATACTCCATGGGGGGATAACTTGTATTGACCTCGAGAAACCTTCTCAAACCAACCATATTTACTTTTTCCATCTGTCACTGTTTGCCTTATTTTCATCTTTTTGGGCGGTTTAACTCCCGATGCGATCCAAATTTTCTTTAAATCTTCTTCTTTAAATGTCTCTCTCTTTTCAAATTTGAATAGGTAATAAGCAAGAACTACGGCTGTTTGTAAAGACTTGGATGGTCTTTTTTCGTCAATAAATTCCTTAATAGGTGGTTTCCCTGTTTCCAAAACGGGTTGTTTTTCGGCAGTCATAACCTCCATCTCTTCTTTTGGTCGCACTTCCTCGACTGGAATCGACTTCAGCTGTTTCAACAAAGATGATATTTCTTCTTTTACAAATTCTTTATCTCCCTCTACCTCTATTTCCACATTACCAATTTTGACCCTTGTCTTGTAGTTCTTCTCATTCATGGTATCTCCTCCTTTTTGTTATGAAATATCACTTTCATTCCAAATCTTTCTCCAAAGCCGTTAAGCCAAAAGCGGGCTAACTCATTACGTCCCCAATATTGCAGATATGCTCGCAAATTAGTGGAGTATGTGCTGTACTGCCAACACCTATACATTTTTTACCCTAGCCCTTGACGAGCTCGCTGTAGGCTTGGTGGTATTTTTGTCTGGTCTTTTCCACGATTTCTTCGGGGAGTTCGGGGGCAGGGGGTCTCTTGTCCCAATGGAGGGATTCGAGATAGTCCCGCACAAATTGTTTGTCGAAACTCAATTGGGGTTTCCCTGGCTCATAACTTTCCTTGTCCCAGAACCTTGAAGAATCGGGAGTTAAGACCTCATCGATGAGGATAATCTCGTCTTTGAGAATCCCGAATTCAAATTTGGTATCGGCAATAATAATTCCTCTGGAGAGAGCATAATCGCTCGCTTTCTTGTAGCAGGCAAGACTTTTCTCCTTTAGAAATAACGAGACGTCTGCTCCCTCGTTATCGATTAACTGCTTTTCGGTTATGTTTATGTCATGGTTACCCATCTGTGCCTTGGTGGCTGGCGTGAAGATGGGCTGGGGAAGTCTATCAGATTCTTTTAAACCTTGCGGTAGGTCAATGCCACAAACCTTCCGCTCCCTCTGGTAATCTGTCCAGGAGGAGCCCGCTATATATCCTCTTACTACGCATTCTATGTTTATTCGGTTCGCTTTCTTTACCAGCATAGAGCGCCCTCTCAAAATCTCTTTATAAAGTGATAGTTGCCGAGGATAATCTTCAACATCTCCGCTAATCAGGTGGTTAGGGACGATATCTTTTAAGTAATTGAACCAGAAAAGAGAAATTTGAGTAAGTATTTTCCCTTTGTCCGGTATGGGGGTGGGAAGAACAACATCAAAGGCAGAAATCCTGTCCGTGGCTACAATTAGAAGTTCCTCACCCAGGTCGTAGATATCCCGCACCTTCCCTCTAAAGAAGAGAGGTACTCCTTTCAAGTTAGTTTCTATTATTGGCTGTGAATTTTCCACAAATCTCCTTCCAAGCCCCCTCACCCTCGCCCCTAAGGGGAGAGGAAATTATTATTGAAACTCGCCCCGAAGGCTAGAGGGAATTTTGTCTGGTCTGTTCAAGGAGTAGTTAATTCGACTTTTTCTCATTACGCCCATAAAGGGCTACACTACCACCTTGTTAAGGAAATATAGTTCGTGAGGAGCATTAGAAATTTCAGCGACGAGCAAACTAACTTTTCCTTTACTTCCCCATGCCGACTCGCTGGGCCTTCTGTAATATCTTGCCTTCTAACTTTATTTCAGGAGCTATAATTATTTCGGTGAGATGCATCTCTTTAATGCTCCTTGCACCCACATTTCCCATACCAGTTCTGAGTGCTCCCACCAGATTCTGTGTCCCATCGTCCATCTTCGCCGGACCATACAGAATTTCCTCTAATGTTCCGGTGGTTCCTACATGAATTCTTGTTCCGCGGGGAAGGTTGCGGTGGGGAGTAGCCATTCCCCAGTGGTATCCCCTTCCAGGTGCCTCTTTAGCCCGGGCAAATGCCGACCCAATCATCACTGCATCTGCCCCACAGGCAAATGCTTTACATATATCGCCGCCTGTATCCATACCACCATCTGTGATAATCGAGATGTATTCCCCTGTCTTCTTATAATAGTAATCTCGGGCCGAAGCACAATCTACAGTGGCAGTCACCTGGGGTACGCCTATTCCCAGTACTCCTCTCGTGGTGCAGGCAGCGCCAGGGCCAATTCCCACCAGAAGCCCGGCACATCCTGTCCCCATAAGTTCCAAAGCAGCATCGTAACTTACGCAGTTCCCGACAATCACCGGAATCTTCAACTCCGAACAGAACCTCTTGAAATCGAGAACCTCATATTCTGTAGATATATGCTTAACCGTAGTGACTGTTGACTGAACCACAAAGATGTCGCATCCTGCATCTTGAGCCAGTTTGCCATACTTAGAAGCATTCTGGGGAATAGAAGAAGCAACAGCTAAGACCCCGGCTTCTTTTATCTTTCTTATCCTCTCCCTGATAAGCTCTTCCTTGATAGGTTCTTTGTAGACTTCCTGGACTAAGACCGTCGCTTCGTCATTGCTTGCGGAGGCAATTTTTTTCAGAATCTTCTCGGGGTCTTTATATCTGGTCTGTATTCCCTCCAGGTTCAGTACTGCCAATCCTCCAAGCTTACCCATGGCAATGGCAAACTCAGGGTCAACTACTCCATCCATTGCCGAAGCAATGAAAGGTATCTCTAACTTTAAATCTCCAAGCTTCCAGGTAATATCTACTTCGTTTGGGTTTATGGTAATTTGACCTGGAACCAGAGCTACTTCATCGAAACCATAAGCCCTGCGAGCCTCCCGGTCCCTACCTATAAAGAAAGGCATATAACACCCCCCATACATAAAATGACAAATTTCAAATTACGGGCATAAAGCCCTACACTACAAATTCCAAATGACAAATTTCAAATTACAAATCAATTCACGCATAAACAGAGATTTATCCTGTACTGCCAAAACCTCCCTCATTACGCGTTGTATCATCCAGTCCTTCACACTCTTCCCATTCTATTGACTCGACCTTATTCAGCACAGCCTGGGCAATGCGCTCTCCTTTCTCAATCTCTACAGCATCTTTAGCGTTAGTATTAAAGATGATTACTTTCACTTCTCCCCGATAGCCAGCATCGACCGTTCCAGGAGTATTCAAAACAGTTAATCCCTTATTTATTGCCAATCCGCTACGGGGTCTGATTTGCAACTCGTATCCAGAAGGAACGGCTACCTTTATTCCCGTGGGAACCAGTGCTCTCTCCTGCGGCTTTATGGAAATCTTCTCCCCGGCATTGAACAGGTCAACTCCCGCATCACCTTGATGCCTGTACTGGGGTAGCGGAATATCTTTCCTTAATCTGGTTACCCTTACTTTCAATCTCTAAACCTCCCAAAGAATAGTCTCCTCTGTGCCGGTCCTTCAATTCACCCAGTTTAGACTTATTCCAGTTGGAAATCCTGCTGAAATATCCAACAATGCGAGTTATTCCATATACCTCGGTCGAGCCACAGTGGGAGCACTTCTCTTTTAATCCCCTGGTTAAGCGATAGCACTTATAGCAAACTGTAAATTCCGGCGAGATAGTAATTTGCGCCGCCTTTGTACTTTCCCATGTCTTCTTCACCAGATTCATTATCGAAGCAGGGGATGGTCTCTCCTCACCGATGAAGGCGTGAATAATTGCTCCGCTCTCAATTAGAGTATGAAATTTACTCTGCTTAACAATCCTGTCCACCAGATTTATGGGAGCGTTCGCGGAAAAATGTATGCTATTAGTATAATAGAACTCTTCCTTCTCAATGTCTCCCTTAATTACTTGTTTTGAATCTGGATATTCTCTCAAGTCCACCTTGGCTAGTCTGCGGGCAGCAGATTCGGCGGGGCTCTCCTCCAGTGAAACTTTTAAGCCGTACTTCTTCTCATACTCCTTTGCCTTCAGATACATAAAGGAAATTATCTTCAATCCTAACTTGTAAATCTCTTCATCTTCGTGTAATTCTTTTCCGGTCAGGTACTGCACGCATTCGTTCAGTCCGATAATTCCGATGATGTAAGTAACTTTATCCAAGTCAATGTAAGGCCTGCCATCCCGAGCAGTCTTTCCTAACTCCCATAAGGGCAACCCTTCCTCTTTCATCAGGCTACCGATGAATGTCTTCTTCTGAAGATGTGCTTCCATTGCCAAATCCATAGCCTTCTCTATCTCAGGGAACAACTTTTCTATTTTGCCTCTTCCCGCCCGATAGGCTGCTTGGGGAAGGTTGATGGTCACATTTTGAAATCCACAGAATCTCATTGACTCGGGATGCTTGATGACATAGTTGTCATGGATTGTGGTGCGTAACCTGCAACACGCAGAAAGAGTTACATCATCTCGGTCAAAGACGAAATAGGGAACACCGTTTTCGCTGGCAATGAGACAGGCGTATTCCAACAGTTCATATTGTTCAGGGTCGGAAAAGGTCTCTGCATTTATGTGGAGGTCCATCTTGGGGAAGGCAAAGATATGTCCGAAACTGTCCCCTTCACGCCAGACTTCCATCAATGCCTTTGCAAATACCTGCGCTTCCTTCTCATACTCTCCGTAAGTCTTTCCAGTATATGCTCCTCCCGGTCCAATGGCTGGAACATCCTTCAGGTAACTGGGAACTCCCGTATGGACATTCGCGTCCAGAAAAAGAACCTGACCGCCACGGGAGAATGCCGACTGGGATAAGGAGAAGATTAGATATTGGGCTTCCTGCTTAATCTCTCTGGGGCTCATCCCCACCAGATAGGGAGCGTAGAATATGTTTATATAACCCACGCCGAGAGCTCCAGCATAATACGCCTGCATGGAAGCAAGAAATGTGTTTAAATGTCCAGTGAGAGTCCTGGCATGTTTTGCTGGCAACGAGATAATCTCCAGTTTCTCTAACTGGAGGCCGTACTTCTTAATATATTCGAGAGAGTGGCTAGAACAGTAAACCCTCACAGGATAACCGAGATCGTGGATGTGGATTTTAGCTTCGAGATGCGCAGTAGCTAAATTCCTGGAAAAAATGTTATTTAGAGCATACTGTTTCAATGTCGTTTCAGCAATAACCAAGTTTACTGCTTCTGGATTATGGGAGGCTATGTTGCTATTCTCCAGACTTTTGGAAAAGATTAACTCTTGCAGGTCGTAAGTGGGGATTCCCAAACTTGTCTGCTCCTTAATCTTCTTTTCGTAACCCAGTCCCAGTAACTCGCTATCAACTAATTCCCGAATAAAACTCGTGGCTATCTGCTTCACACCAGAGGCAACTATCTTCTTCTCCACATTATGAGCAACCCGATTAGCCACCTTTAGAGGAATGTTTGCTTCCTTGACCAAAGCCTGACCTATTTTATCCCTATTCCAGGGAGTCAATTCTGCTTCAGTTTCCGCAGCCACCAGAAGAGCGAAATCGGTGACATCGGTCTTCTTCCTCTTTTTCTTTGATACCTTCAGCTTTTGGGCCATTTTCCGTCTGGCAATCCGATGGAGTATGTAAGCCCTTGCTGTCAATGGGTGTCCGTCTTCCATAAGCACGGTCTCAATAGCATCACCTATTGCCTTCATGCTCAGCGTTTCACCCGGGAGATAGTTCCTCTTCAAGTACCCCTCCACTTCATCGGCTATTTTGCGAGACATCCGCCAGGTTTCTCCGCCACCTCCCCTGGCTGCCTTAAATATGGCCTCAAAGATTTTGCCCTTACTGAAGGGCACAATCCGGCCATCCCTTTTCCTCACTGAGGTGAAGAACCTCTTTTGAACCTTAATCATTCCCCGCCTCCAAATATGGTTGGTTTCCATTAAAAGAACTTCGTTCTGCCACTCCTAACTACCAATATTTGAAAGATAATTTTTGAAGAACTCCTGAGATTTTAGTTGAAAACGAGGGCGATCTTTCGGCATGCCGTCCCTACTGGGCTACCATCCCGATATATCGGGAAACGCCCCTACATTAAGGTTTGAGCAGCGAAAATTTTCTCAAATTCATCAGACCTGGGTACCGTCTTCTCCCAGCGAGCAATTTCCACGCCATCTTCTTCCAGAATGATTGTGGGAACTTCCAGAGCATCCAGAAGAGAACCCTCAGCTAATCCATCCACCGTATCCAGGTCATAAAATGAAAGTTCGACCTTTTCGGCCAGTTCCCATTTGTTGAGAAAGAATTGAAATTTCTTGACCGAAGCCTTGCAAAGATTACACTCTTTCTTTCCAAAAATCTTGACCTTCATCCCTGGTCTTCCTCCTGATGAGAACAAACCTTAACCTTTTTATTCAGCTACCTTGTCTGGCAACTCCCCTCTTCTTATTTCTGCGCTTCAGTTTTTTGAGCTCTTTTAAGAATGTGTCAATATCATTAAACTGCCTATATACAGAAGCAAATCTCACGTAGGCTACCTCGTCCAACTTTCGTAGTTTCCTTAAGACTATTTCTCCAATTACCCTGGAAGGAACCTCCATTATGTAGTCCTGCAATTCCTCCTCAATCTCGCTTACTATCTTCTCCACAGTATCGAGGGAAATTGGCCTTTTCTGACAGGCACGCAGAATGCCCTCCTGCAACTTATCGCGGTTAAAAACCTCCCGCCTTTTGTCTTTCTTAATAACCATAAGAGGCATACTTTCAATCCTCTCGAAGGTAGTAAACCTCTTCTTACAGGCGTGACATTCCCTGCGTCTTCTAACCACAGAACTTCCTTCCACCGGCCTGGAATCGATTACTCCGGCTCCGGAATTACCACAAAATGGACACTTCAATATAGACCCCCAGACATACAACATAAAGTAGCTCTTTTATGTTAGCATACTATATGTAGTATTGTCAAGAGAAAACTGAAATAGTATTATTTGGCCCGGGAGAGAAAATTTATGGAGGTATTCTATTTTTTTCTGGTGGACAATAATTTTCTTATCTTGTTTATCAGATCTTCTGTACTGAACGGCTTAGCAATATAATCGCAGGCTCCCTGAAGGAATCCTTTTAATCGGCTGCCGTAATCACCTTTGGCAGTTAACATAACGATGGGAATACCGAAAGAATTCTCGTGTTCTCGTAACCTCTTGCACACCTCATAGCCATTTCTTTTAGGAAGGGAAATATCCAAAACTATAATGTCAGGATTTTCTGTGTGTGCTCTATCTTCAGCTTCTATGCCGTCGGTAGCGGTTATGACTTCGTATCCTTCCGATTCCAGACTCTCTTTCACAAGCTGAAGCGTATCTGGTTCATCTTCCACTACAAGAACTTTTTCCGGCATAGTATTTATCTCCAATTCTATTTTTTATCCCGCCAGAGGGAGAAGGATGGCAAGTCTACTACTCCCGTCTTCGAAACGAATCTTTCCTCCCTGAGCTTCCACAATACTTCTAACCATAAATAGCCCCAGGCCTGTGTCCTCCTCTTTTCCTATCCGCCCCTTGCCCTGTCGCTCTCGACTATCAGGAAGAAGTATTTCCACAAACTTATCGTGGCCAATAACTTTCGGTTCGCCCTTAACTGAAAAAACAATTTTTCCACCCCGTGGAGTAGAATCAAGAGAGTTCTTCATTAGCCTGATGAAAACTGCCCTGAGAGTTCTCTCATCGCCCCGAACAATTGGTTGACCTGCTGGAAGCTCGGCATAAAGAGAAATCCCTTTATCTTCAGCTTCTCTCCTTAAGGATTTAACAACTTTCTCAATGACATCGGCGATACTTATAGGTTCTTTCTCCAGCCCCAAACGCCCCGACTTCACAGGAGAAAGTTCTGACAGCTCTTCCACCAATAGTACCAGCCGCTCTGCTTGCCCCTTAACAATCTCCAGGTATCTCTTCTGTTGTTGGCTAATATCTCCAGCCTTTCCATCCAGTATCTTAGAGACATACTCCTTAATGGGTGTGAGAGGGGAACGAAGCTTATGCAGAGCTAAAGTAAGAAACTCATCCCTTACACGACTCTTTCTTTTCAACTCCAGAATTTTTTGCTTCAGCTTTTTTTCAGCTTCCCTATGCCTTGTTGAATCTTCCCCGCCTGGCACAGAAGTCTCCTCTAATACATAACTCAGTTTTGGAAGGAAACAAAGTCGACGGTTCCCTTCTTTCAATTATCAATGGCCACTTCTGTTTCTTCAATCAAATCTCTGTACAGGAATGTCCTGTTTTTCCCGTTCGCCTTCGCCTTATATAAGGCCTTATCGGCACAGTTGGCCAAATCTTGAGCATTCTTAGTGTCTACCGGGTAGGTTGCGATCCCGATGCTTACTGTCACTTTTCCGCCGGGTTGCCTCTCTCTAAATTCGAAAGAGAAATCCTCTATTTCCTTTCTAACTTTCTCTAATATTATGAGAGCTCCTTCGCGGCTAGTTGCTGGAAGTATTACTGCAAACTCTTCTCCTCCGTAACGGAAAGGAGCATCTGTCCTGCGAAGGTTACTGATTAGTATCTGGCTCACTTGCTTAAGAACTTTATCTCCCGCCAGATGGCCATTAGTGTCATTATAATTCTTGAAATCATCTATATCCACCATTGCCAGGGACAGGAAGTGTGTGTATCTCCTGGCAAGCTCTATGTCTGTGGGTAACCTTGTCTGGAAATGTCTCTTATTATAGATCCGCGTAAGTTCATCTAAAATGGTCAATTCTTGAGTCTCCCTATGCAATTTTGCGTTCTCAATGGCTATTCCAACCTGGTTCGCAAAAAGAAGAAGAGGAGCAAATTCTTCCTCCTTTATCTTTCGTTTCAGATTGCTTTGAGAGACAATGAGGACGCCCAAGGTGTTATTCTTAACCACAATGGGGATAACAGCAAAGCTCTTAAGCTTAAGAAGATTTATAAGCGTTGGCTCAACTCGCTGGTCACGCACAGCATCTTCGACAATATAGGGCTTCTTCTCCTTGACGGAAAGAGAAAGAATTCCCGGCGTTTCCTCAGAAATATTGAGCGGGTTAATGCCTTTTATAGAAACCGCCCAGGGAGAAGCAATACATTTCAATAATTTTTTATTTTCTACTTCTTCAAGGCTGTACAGGAAAACCTGATCCAGGTCTAATTCTTTCCTTATGTCCCGCATAACCAGTCCCAGAATCTCCTCCAGTTCCATAGTACCCCGCATAGCTTCTGTAATTTCATTTATGTCTTTAAGCTTCTGATGGGCAATCCTTAAGTCCCTATTCTGGCGGTAACTCTGAATATCCTTGTAGACGAAGAGAAGAGTAAGCGATGCCAAAAGGATATACTTTGCTCTATTATCCAAAACTAAGAAGATATCTAACACAATGTATGTGCCAACCAGAATGAAAATCAAAAATGCAGTCGTCCTAAAAATTCTTCCCATACGCCCGCCTATCCAATTATTCTTCCTATCTTCTCCTTCAACACTTCCAGGTCCACGGGCTTTACAATGTAGTCTGCAATATGTCCGGCCCATATCTCAAAGTCGGTCTTGAAAGTATCATAAGCAGTACAGACGACAATGGGAAGAGTAGGATATTGCTTCCTGATCTGCTCCAGCAATTTCAGGCCACTCATATCGGGAAGCTTAATGTCCAGGATAATAAGGTCAACTTTTTCTTTCTTCAGGCAGTCAAGGGTTCCTTTCGCGTTTCGCGCTTCCAGGACATCGTACCCTTCCTCAGCCAGTTCATCCTTAAACACCTCGCGTAGAACTTCTTCATCCTCTGCAATCAATATCGTCTTCATCATTCCCCCAAGGCTTCCTCTTCCTCTTTTTTTCTTGGTCCTTTTACGGGTAGACGCACAATAAACATACTGCCCTTGCCCAATTCGCTTTCCAGCTCTATCTTCCCCTCATGAGCAACAACTATTCTCTGACATATGGCCAAACCCAGTCCGGTCCCCTGAGGTTTTGTACTGAAGAAAGGCTCGAATATTCTCCTCCGGTTCTGGACAGGAATACCAGGACCTGTATCGCTAATAATAATCTGGACGAATCTCTTATCCTGACGAGTGGCAATCTTCAATTCTTTTTTCTCACTATCCCGCATGAAGAAGAGCGCATTATTGACCATGTTCAAAATGACCTGTCTTAAAAGAGCAGGGTCAACAGGTATTGGGGGTAGATTCTGGTCGAATTCCTTGATAAGGAACACTCCGCTCTTTCGAATCTCGTCGTCCATATGGAGTAGAATCTCCCCAATCACGTTGTTAACATTCTCCTTGACCAGATTTGGCTTCGGCTGCCGGGTTACAGTGAGCATATCCTTAACAATTCTTTCCAGGCGGTCTACTTCCTGCATAATATAATTAGTATATTTCTTCTTAGGGTCTTCTTCTTCCACCGCCTTGTGTATTCTTTGAGCACAGCTTCTTATCGAGCTCATAGGATTTCTTACCTCATGAGCCACAATTACTGACATCTCTCCTATCGCAGCAAGACGTTCTGAATGAATTAGATGAGCCTGGGCTTCTCTCAGCTCCTTTTTGGCTAACTCCACCTGGCGCTGTAACTCTTCGCTAAATCTCTTTTCAGTATCGTATAATCTGGCATTTTCAATAGCCAGGCCAGCCTCGATGGTGAACCTGACCAGAGAGCGAAGGTCTTCCTCCCCAATGGGACGCCCACTATGCAAATTATCTACTAACAGGACTCCGTTTACTTTCTCTTTAGCCACCAAAGGCACTGAAGCGAGGACATTAGCTTTCCCCTCAAGCCCTGCAAAAATCTCGCCATAACTGTCTTTCTCGCTGAAAGTAGTTCTTCCTTCCGAAGCGTATCTCTCCTCTATCCCTGCTTTGTTCCCTCCCGGTATAGAACCCAATCTTTTCGCTTGCCAGAAAACAGGCTCCTCCAAACGCATTCCTCCTTCACCAACTCGGGCAATAATGTATGGCCTCCCATCTCTAACTGTTTTCGCAATTGGATTCTGCTCATCTGCCAGAGGAATCCTTAAACTCGGGAGAAGCTTTTGAGCCACTCCAATTGCCTGTCTACCCTCGATAAATCCCTCCTTCTCATTTACCAGGCAGATTATGGCACGGTCAAAATTCAGCTGTTTTAACACTCCTTCTAATATTATCTTCAATATCATATCCAGGTCCATGGTGCTGGTCATCGCTCTACCTATCCCGTCCAAAGTCTTGAGCTCGTTTATCTTCTGAGTAATTACCACATTCTTCTGTTCCAGTTCATCCTTCGATCTCCTGAGCTGGGCAGCCATCTCCTCCTGCTTTTTCTCCGAAATAGTCAGTTTCAATATCTGGCTATAAATGGCTCTGAAGACAAGAAACAAAAGTATTGCAATTATAATAAGAGAAAATATAGTAGATATGGATGTTGCCCAGATTGTAGATAGGCTTCGATTGAGGTAGTTTTCGGTAAGCTTAAAAACCAATAGTACTAACAGGAAGGCAGAGATTGTCAACCATCTCAGAGGACGCAAACAATCTAATTCTTTCATTTTTGACTCTAAATAGATAGTGGACTGTTTTTTGAATATACTAAATATACCCACAAAAGTCAATGCAAAAAGCCAAATATTAGAGCTAAAACTTTGGCAGAGTGCCCACACAGATCTTAAGGCTCATTGATTCCGCCTGTTCAGGCACCAAATTTTCTTAACTTAAGGGCATTAGCCAGCATCAGGGGCATAGCATCAGCTGCCTGGAATCTCCCCAGACATCCCTTGCCACACTCTCTCTCCGTAAATCTCTCGACCGCGTCAACTCGGATAAATTTTGACCAGAGCAAGAATGGATTGGGATGCCAGGAGTGAGATTTCAACAGAGAAGGAGTAGAATGGTCACTGGTGACTACAATCACATCAAAACCCATGTTCATAATTTCAGGAATAAATCTATCCACTTCTTCAATCATTTTCACTTTCTTCTCGAAGTTGCCATCTTCCCCAGAAGAATCGGTTTGCTTGAAGTGCAGATAAAAGAAATCGAATTTCTCAAAGTTTTGTCTAAGTGTCTTTAACTCGTCCTCCATAGTCTCCCCTGTTTCCAGGACTTCCATTCCCACCAGTCGAGCCAGCCCCCTATACATCGGGTAAGTAGCGATCGCCGCTGGAGAAAGCTTGAAAAGTTCCCCCATTGATGGAATCCGGGGAACTTTCGAAATTCCCCTCAAAAGTACTGTGTTTGCCGGGTGTTGGCCTTGCAAAGCCTCACTCGCTTTCTTGATAAAACTATTGGCGACCTCCGCTACCTTTTTAGCCCCTGGAGAAAGTGCCCGAGCGGGCTTTGCCTTGTCCCCGTTTTTCTGGGGATCGGCGTCGCTAACTGGCCCGTTCAGACCATCCCCACGAAAAATAACCACAAAGCGGTGCTCTTTACCGGGCCGAATAAGAATTTTCACACCCTTTATCTTCCCTATCTTTTCCCCCAAAAGAGCGCAAATCTCTCTATTCTTTTCAGTGGGAATTCTCCCTGCTCGGCGGTCAACAATTATTCCTCTACTATCCATGGTTGCAAAATTGCCTCTGGCTGCCATATCCTTGTGGGTCAACTCTAAGCCTATCCCCAAAGCCTCGAGTACCCCTCGTCCAATAAGATACTTCAGAGGGTCGTAGCCAAATAGTGCCAGATGGGAAGGGCCGCTACCAGGTGTAATCCCGTACCCCACGGCATCAGTCAAGCCACAAATTGAGCGAGAAACAAGATTGTCGAGGTTTGGAGTTCTGGCTCTTTCCAGCTCCGTATTTCCATCCATTGGCAAACCGCCAACTCCATCCATAACCAGAAGTAGAATTTTAGAATCCGTCTTAATGGAAATCTCCTTAATTATACTCTCAGGAACCATTTCTATCCCCTTTCACAATAATTTCATCTGCGATATAACTCTGCCTGCAGGTCTCCAGCCGCCGCTCCCTCGCTCCTCAACATTCTAACTACAGACTTCAAGAGTCGTAGCTGGATTTTCGCCCTGTTGTCCCGCTCGGCTTCCTTCCCCAGAAAAGCGAACGGAGATTCCTTGCTCTGGAAATCTTGATAAATATCCATTCCCAATTTCTCTTTACTCTTAAGAACCTTCAGAAGCTCATTTTTTGCGTCAGGATAAGGGCGAATTTTCCCTTCATTGACCGATGAATTGTTGGCTATTACTTGCCGATACCCTTCCGTCTCCTTTTCCAGAAAGTAGACTATGCCTGCTTCAGAGAAGAAAGAGCGGAAGATATATTCTCTTAGATTAGCATACTCAGACTCCATTCTTCCCCCTTCCCGCAAGGCTGAACTCCAGTTGATTCTATCTATATCCGCCAAAATTTCTTTTATGTTTCTGTCCATTTCTACTAAATCTCTATCCTCGAGAATCTTCCCCGAAAATGGAAAGGTTTGCCTCTCTTCAACAAAAGATTTTAAGGTCGCAAGTACTATCTTACCCGCGTTCTTCGCCAGCTTCTCTAATTTAGGATGGGCCGGGTGAAGAAGCTCTTCCAAGTTCTTCCCCAGAGACTTATAAAGAGATACCTTGTTCTTCTCCTTCTTCTCCAGAAACTTCAATGTATCTTTCTCCAATTCATCAACAGGTTCAGGAAAAAGAACAGATAGAGTGCCCCGATACGGCTTTGCTATTTCTTTACCATTCGGATGAACAAATGAGACCTTTACAGGGTATTCTCCTGCCTCATCCACCTGCCAACGGAAAGAGAATGTGACCTCCTTCCCAGGAGGTATACGTTTACTAACTTCCTTCTCTTCCGAACCAAAAGAGAAAACTATCTTGTATCCCATCATTTCTTCTTCATTCCATAGACGAGCTACGCCCTCTCCGTCATTTTTCACCAAGAGCGAAACCGCGACAATATCTCCTTTTGTAGGCGGATTCGGGGTCCAATTGTCGCCAACACACACAAGCCTGGGCGGAGGCAACACTCTAATTGCTTCCTCATCACTCCACAACAGAGGTTCCGTACCTTTTGTCCCGACATAGAGACAGGAAAATCCCAAGAGATGCTCGCCTTCCTCAGCCTCCCAGTTAAACTCAAAATCAAGTTTCTCTCCAATCCCTATTTCACTATCAAATCTGACCTCCTTCTCTATACCATCCACGGAAAAGATTGCCTTGTAGCCCACCTCTGTCTCTTCATGCCAGCGGTCAACAGGGCTTATTCCAATGTTCTCTATTCTGGTTAAGATAGTTATGACGTCCCCGCTCTGGGGGTCGGCGGGCTTCCGGGAGAGGATAACTGGCACGAGATTTATTCCCGTCTCGATAGTGACGGTCAATTCGGCTTTAGCCAAGAATTCCCTCTCGTCAAACTCGTAGGAGGCTGATACTTTCAAGTAGTGACTCCCCCTTTCAGCCATCCAGTCGAACCGGAAATTTTTAGATTCTCCCGGCGAAATAGTAGGTCCTTCAATAATTGAACCTTTCCGTCGCCCATCCACATATAGAAATAGGCGATACTTTTCGCAAGGAAGGTCGCCCTTGTTTTCTACATTTGCTAAAACCTTCACGCTCTGTCCCATATATGGAGAGTGAGGAGAAAGAGAAAATGTAAGAAAGAGGTCAGGCCTCGACTCGCCAATTCTAAGATCGAGAAAAACCTCTTCGGCTCTCACTACTTCAAGTACTTTTCTATTGTTAACCGCTCTGGGAAGAATTTGAGGATACACCAACCAATCCCCATCTTCAACAACCCACTCAATAGGACCCAGGCTGACGTTGTGTGCTTTGGGACTAATTCTTGGCGGAGTCTCGAAATCGAGGACGATAGTTCTTTCCTCTTCTTTAGCTTTTAACTCTAACCTTACAATAAAATCATTCGGCAGGATAACCTTTTCGGAATCGTTGCTTACCAAGATGAAGAATTTTGCTCTATCGCCAGCCTCAAGCTTCCTGGTAGTATCTATTTCCAGACTGTTTATTCTCACGATAGGTTTTACTTCTTCTATAAATATATTGTAATGAACCCTTGCACCTATAGTACTTGCTGTTGAAAGAGAGGCACTTATCGAATGGAGACCACTCGTGGGTTTCTCCCACAAGTAGTCAACAAATGGGGTAGACCTGATATCCGAGACGGGTAAAGTGCGGACGGGCAAATCATCTATGTAGAAAATCAAAAGAAATTTATCTCTGAATTCTGGCGCTATTTCCCTGGCTTCAAGGTAGGTTCTAATCCTGAGTGGAGCGTCATCCTTCGCAACCTCAGCTAATTTTCCCTTCTGAAAAAACTCAACTTTACTTATTGCAACTTTATCAAGTAACTTTTCACCTGCACAAACGGGCAGGGGAAGGAGCAGAATACAAATAGTCGCCAAAAGGAGAAACTTAGCAGTGCCCATCCATATTTCCTTTAAACACAAAGACCCCTGAAAGACTCACTTTTTGTCTGTCATTGCGAACCAAAGGGCGTGACTATCGACGAAGTCGTTGCCAGGCGAAGCCGCGGCAACCTCAAGAATAAATTTACGAGATTGCTTCAGGACTTTGTCCTTGGCAATGACACTCCGTGTCAGATTGCTTCGGCCGCCTTGCTTCCTCGCAATGACACTTAAGCGAAATCTTTCTCAGAGCTTAGATCTCCCCGGATGCCATTCTTTCCAATCTTTCAATTCTCTTCTGGATAGGGGGATGAGTAGAGAAGAGAACTGCGAGTCCTTGGCCTCTCAAAGGATTAACAGTAAACATGTGCGCCGTGGACTGGTGGGCGGGTAACCTTCTCAGGCTTGCACTCTCTTCTAACTTCTTGAGTGCCCTGGCCAGACTAAGAGGATTACCTGTTACGAGAGCACTTCCCCGGTCGGCTAAGTATTCGCGGGAGCGGGAAATCGCCATCTGAATTATCATAGCAGCCAGTGGCGCTACAATTGCAGCAACCACAAGCCCTATCGCACCTCCTCTTCTATCTTCCCTTGAACCGTACCCTCCAAACACCGCTGTCCAGCGCGCGATGGACGCCAGAATCATTACTGCTCCAGCGACAGTGGCTGCTACAGTTTGAATAAGAATGTCCCTGTTTCTTACGTGAGCCAGCTCATGCCCGATTACTCCTGCCAGTTCCTCTTCAGCCAGGACCCGCAATATACCTTCAGTTACTGCCACTGCAGCGTGTCGGGGATTTCTCCCGGTGGCAAAGGCATTGGGCGCGGAATGTGGAATAAGATAGAGCTTGGGCATGGGCAATCCAGATTTCTGGGTGAGAGCCCTTACATTGCGATAAAGTTGAGGCATATCCTCCTCCGTTAAGGGCTGGGCTCTATACATTGCCAAAACTATCTTGTCAGAATACCAGTAGCTTATGAAGTTCAGCCCTGCTGCAATCACGAATGCGAAAATCATGCCCTGTCTTCCCCCGACAAGGTTTCCCACCCATATCAAAACCAAAGTCAGGGCTAACATTAGAATAAAGGTCTTTATCTGATTAAGCATATCTACCACCCCCCCTGCATCCCGATTTTCAATCGGGAAAATTGTGCCTGCACAATCTCTCCCCTACTGCACAATGCAAAATTCTGGCTACAAAAATCTCGTTTATTATATTAAATATTTTCCGTTCCCGCAAGCCATTTTTTACCTTGTCAATCATCTATCCTGATAATGATGGTAGGGGTCAAAATATAATCGACCTTCTTATCAGTTTCTGTCAACTACAACGCTTCCTTCAACGAAAAGCTCTACTTCTCTATTAAGGGGGCTGCCGTACTTCTTGAAGCCCTTTATGCTCGTTGCCCTTTTAATATTCCTTCTCGCGGAGATTTGTAGAAACTCTACCATATGCGGCAGAGCCACAGCCAGAATCTTGTGGCTTTCAAGAACTATTTCCCTTACCCTCTTCAAAACGAAATCTGGCGCACAGAAAACACATCCACTGGAGTTAAACTCAGGAATCTGCATTATTTTCTCTGAAGCCACCCAGGAACCTACGAAATTTGGAATGTGGTTGAAGCACGGCCTGGGGAAGGAGGCAATGTTCTTGTCCTCCAGAAGTTTCCAAATCTTTTGCCTTAGTATCTCCGTACCATCTCCAAAATTCATTCCTTTTTTTATATCTCCTCATTTAGATTCAGAGTGCTGTCTTATCAGGGAAAACTTCCATCTTGTCTATATCGAAGACCATTCCATCTCTTGCCATTACCACCTTAATTCCTGTGGAATCTTCGAGGCTCTTCGCCTGCTTCCAGGGATTGGCTCTGAGGAGAGTCATTCCAAAATGGGTGAGAATAGCGACCTTCGGTTTACATTTCATAACTATCCTTTTAACATCTTCCATACAGAGGTGGTCAAGATTGCTGGGCTGTAGCCTTACCACGTTGACAATTAGAAGGTCGCTTCTATAGTGATTAGTTAGCTGGGGAAAGAAACGGGTATCAGATAGGTAGGAGATTTCACAATTAGAAGTATGAAAATTGAAACCGTAGGTTTCCGCATTACCATGGATATGCTTTATAGGAGCTTCGAAAGACACATTGCCTATCCTGTATTTTTCTGCCGCCTTAAGTATCTCCACTTTCTCCAGGTAATTTCTAACATATCTGAATACGACGGGGTCATCTTCCAAGGCGTCCCGAGGAGCAAATAGAACTCCTTTTTTTGCAAAACCCCCTTCTGTCATTGCCTCTATCATAACATTTATGTCTGCCGAATGGTCGAGATGTCTATGGGAAAGGATAATCCCTTCCAGACTTTTTGGCTTGAGACCTTTCTCCAAAGACCTTATGAGAGCGCCCGGACCGGGGTCCAGGATGAAGTCCGTTCCAGCGACGGAAAACCATATGCCACCGGAAGCTCTAATCTGCTTAAACACCACAACCCTTGCCCCGCCTGTTCCCAGGAATATTATCCGATTGACTCTGGCTTCCTTTTTCTTCAAATCTCCTCCTAAAAATATCTGATTGAGAAAGTGTCAAATTCTCCAGTATATTCCTCCATTTCAACTTGAACATCCTTAACCTCTGCCTCGGAAGGACCTCGGCGGCACCATCGAATAATTCTCTCCACAGCCTCTTTATCGCCTTCAAAAATAGCTTCAACCCGACCATCCGGGCAATTTCTCACCCAACCTTTTACCCCCCAGCTCATCGCCCTGTCGCGAGTATAACTGCGGAAGAAGACTCCCTGAACGAATCCCTCAATCCACACATGAGCTCTAACCTTGGTCAAAGATATTCACCTTCCATTTCTGAGTGCAACCTAAAATCCAAGCCTTTCTTGAATTTGTAATCTAATTTCCTCAGTCAATCCAATAATGTAGACAGAACTATATTATATCAACTACTTTCCAGCCGCACTTATTCAGGCTCTGGCTAATATATCTCCTGTGGCATCCGGCTGGCAACTTCTCGCAACACATTATTACAGCAGGCCGCTTCTCTGCTACTCTCTGAAGGAACTTAAGCCCCTGTCTATACTCTTTCGTTTTGACATAGGCTTCATAGCCGCCTTTACGAAATCCGCCTAACTCCTTTCCCATATAGACATATTCAATTTCTGAGAACAAAAGAATTGTACCAAGGTTTTCCCTCTTGAAATGTTCATATTTACTGGTAGGAAACCTTCTCACATCAACTAAAGTCTTTATTTCGTACTGCCTTAGAGCCTTGATGAAATCATCCTGAGACCTGTCCGCTGAGCCAATAGTATAGATAACTTTTTTCTTTGCTCCTTTTGCTGTATCCACTACCAAATCCTCTTATTCAACTTACTTAAAGGGGAGATTTATTGCGTCTTTTCTCCTCTTTCCTCTTGCAGCAGCTCCTCTCTCCTCTGAAGGAGATGCTGAGCATACTTTGAGGAAGTACCGCCCATAGTAGCCTCGACCAACTTCAGTTTCTCTTCTATCTCCTGCAAGGTAAGCGCCTTTATCTTCTTCCTCTTCTCGGGTCGAGGAGCGGCCTCTTCTTTCTCTGCCGCTGATTTAGCCTTTTCTGGCGAGACTTCCTTTTTTTCTGCGACTACTTTTTTGGCTTCTTCTGGGGTAACTTTTTTCTTCTTTTCGGCTTGTTCTTTAGCCTCTTTTGAGGTTGTTTCCTTCTTCTCCGTTGCCTGTCTTTTACCTTCTTCTGCTGACACTTCTTTCTTCTCATCTGCCATTTTGCAAAACCTTCCTTTCTCCCTTAGACTGATGCAAAGTTTCTCTCTCCAATCACGACATTGTAAAGATAGCTTCTCATTCTCTTGGAATTTGAGCCAGAAAATGACGCTGACCCTTTTTTAGAATACCAAATAATCGGCAAAATTTCAAGGACCACAATTAGAAGGGTCACCTGGTATACCTTTTCTCCTGGCATCTTGACTTGGGGGAGGTACTCATATATAATTGGAACCTGAAGGGAGAAAGAGCATGGCAATTAAGGTATTTGTTGGCACCAGTGGATATAATTACCCTCACTGGTCGGACGGCGTTTTCTATCCCCAGGGTCTCCCTGAGAGGAAGTGGCTGGAACACTATGCCGGTTTCTTCGATACGGTAGAACTAAATGTCTCTTTTTACAGGCTTCCCAAGAAGAGCGTTTTTGAAGGATGGCGAAGTAGAACTCCAGAGAACTTCACGTTTGCAGTTAAGGGGAGCCGTTTTATCACCCATGTCAAGAAATTAAAAGACTGTGAAGAACCCCTGAAGGTATTCTTCAATAATGTGGAGGGTTTAAAAGAGAAGCTCGGTGCGGTGTTGTGGCAATTACCTCCCAACCTGAAGGCCAATCAGGAAAAACTGGAGGCATTCTGTAAAAGCATCCAGCACCTCAGAGTTTCCAGGTCAACACGCCACTCTTTTGAGTTCCGCCACCCAAGCTGGTTCTCGGAAGAGATATACCGCATATTAAGGAAGTATGGCTTCTCGTTATGTATTGCCCATTCTGATCGCTGGCCGCGGCAAGAAGTGGCCACTTCCGACTTTGTTTATTTTCGTTTCCATGGGGGAGAGAATCTTTATAGCTCAAACTATTCCGAAGAAGAACTTAGAGAGTGGGTTGCCAAGGCTAAACACTGGATAGCTAAAAGAAAGGATATATATGCCTACTTTAATAACGATGCTTATGGATTTGCTGTAAAAAATGCTTTAAGATTTAAGGAATTGCTGGATAGGTAATGGGCCCTTTCTGTCATTTTCGATTTAGCCTTCGTGCTTCGTCTTTCAATTTCTGAAATTCTTTCCAGTCTTTAACATCATGTAATGGAAATAATGAATTGTTGTGAAGGAGGGGATCGAGATTATCATCCAGTAAACTTTTCTCCCATTCCTTTGTTCCTGGTATCAGTGAGTATTCTGCCAGTAAAATTTTAGCTCCCAGTCCGTGGACAAACTGCATCGTGTCATAGACTTCTTCGAATGGCTGGTCGGGCAGGCCCATCATAACATATATTCCCACCTGGCTGGAGGAATAGCCAGCTTCTCTCAGATAGCGAATTGCTCTCTCTAACTCTTCACTGGTAACCTTATTTCCGGACTCCATCTGTCTTCTTTCATCAACTGTCTCAAGACTTAACCTGGGATCTATAAAGCCGACGCTATTCATCAATCTTGCCGCATCATAACTGAGGAATCTTGCCTGAAGCCCGTTAGGCGTGTGAAAAAAGCAATCGAGTTCAAGCGACAATAAGAGTTCAAGGATTATCTTGAAATGTTTCTCTCCATCGAATAATAAGGAGTCATCATAAAACACAAAATTTCTTACGCCCAGACTTTTATGAAAATATTCAATTTCTTTTACCACCGATTCTGGCTTGCGCTGTTCAAATTTTGCATTTAACAGATTAACAGCACAATATGTGCACCTGAAAGGGCATCCCACGGATGTCCTTATAGCCACATACTCATTCTTTCGGTATAAGTCGTAAGCCGGAAAGGGGTAACTGGGAAAATCTAAAGGCAATTTTTCTGTGGAGAAATCGGCTCCCGTAATCTCTCGTATCAATTTCATCAACCTGCCCAGATCCCCTCCTTTAAATACATAGTCGGCTCCTGAGTTTTCCTGTGCGTGGTGATAGCACAGTGTGGCGTACGTACCGCCCAGAATTATGGGAACTTCTGGAAATTCTGCTCTCAGCAACTTAATTGCTGCAAAGGCTCCAGGATACCAATAGCTCATACCCGAACTTATTAGAATAATATCCGGCACGGGCAACTTAGCAATTTCTTGAAGAAAGACCTGAATAGGAACTCCGTATCTTTTATATTTTCGAGGAAACCTTTCCAGGACCTGAGGCTTTTCAATTTCCTCCCAGTAGTATCTGCCGCACCCATACTTCCTGTCAGAAACATCATTTTGTAAAGAAGTGGATAAACTATCATGGTATCTGTCTAGACAATCTATGAAGCTCACCTTGATTCCGAGGTCTCTCAATATGCTTGCTATGTAGAGTAAGCCCAAGGGCTTGAGCCATAAATCGTAAGCGGCAAAATCGTATATCCATGGATATATTAGGAGCGCAGATGTCATTGGAAACTACTCCCACTCCCGAGAGAAATCAAAACCGCTTCGATAATACTATAATCGAAAGACAAAGTCAAGAATCAGCTTATTAAAAAAAAATTAACTATTCTGTTGACAAATTTTTCCTAAGATGTTAAAATAACGCAAAAATAAAATTTCGAAAATGGGTTATGGCCTCGTTAGAAATATTTGCTCGTAAGATGGATGTGGCAAAATTTCTAACCGTATGCAGTTAATAGATTAGGAGAACTCCTTGGTAAGTTACCACGACTTAAAAGGGAGAGGATGAAGAAGAAAGCGGGGGGATATTATAGCAAGTGTGAGCAATTCAAATATGCAGGGACTCACCTTCTGTTAGAATTGTGGGGAGCCAGAAATACTACTTCCTTGGAGAAAGTTAAGAAGGCTTTGATTGATTCAGTTAATGCTTCCGGCGCTACCCTCCTGGAAATAAAACTGCACCATTTTTCCCCAAACCATGGAATATCCGGCGTAGCTATTATCAAAGAATCCCACCTCTCTATACACACCTGGCCTGAATTTGGATATGTGGCAATCGATATTTTTGTCTGTGGACAAGTAAATCCCTATAAAGCTATTCCTGTGTTAAAGAAGGCATTCAGGCCCAGGAAAATGCAGCTGATTGAACTTAAAAGAGGAATTCTGGAATGAGGGAAAAGTGGTTTCATGAGTCCCTTTTTTCTTTGGTGAAATTGGGGATTAAAGTTAGGCAGACCATTGTTTCAGAGAAGAGTCGTTATCAAAAGATTGACATTTTAGACACCTATCAATTTGGAAGGATATTGGTTTTAGACGGAGTTGTACAGACCACAGAAGGAGATGAATTTATCTATCACGAAATGCTGGCTCATTTGCCCCTGCTATCCCATCCTCATCCGGGAAGGGTATTAATTATCGGCGGCGGGGACGGAGGAATCTTAAGAGAAGTTCTGAAGCATCCGGTTACGGAAGTGTTCTTGGTAGAAATAGATGAGAAAGTAATAGAATTATCCAAAATTTATCTTCCGGCCATTTGTAGAAGTTCTTTTGACGACAGGCGGGTAAAGATAATAATTGACGATGGAGGGAACTTTATTGAGGATTGCCAGAGAAAATTCGACGTAGCAATAATTGATTCTTCAGACCCTATTGGCCCAGCAAAAGTTCTTTTCTCGGAGAAATTCTATCGAGACAGTTTTAAGGCCCTTTCCAACAGTGACGGAATATTCACTCAGCAGACAGGCTCGCCTTTTCTGCAAGGAGAGGAACTCCCTTGCGCATATAAGACCTTGAGGAAGATATTTCCTTTTGTGGTTACTTTTCTGGCAGCTGTTCCAACTTACATTGGAGGATTCTTCAGTCTTGTATTTGCTTCCAGGGGAATCGACCCTTTGAAGGTTCGCTTTTCGGAAATAGAAAGAAGGTATAGGAAACTTAAACTAAAAACCAGATACTATAATCCAGAAATCCATCTCGCTTCGTTTGCTTTGCCAACTTATATAAAGGGAAAAGTGGAGAGTAAAAAAAATGGATAGAAGAAAAGTTTATGGCAAAGAACTTATACTTGACCTCTACGGCTGCGACCAGAGAACGATTTGCTCCCCGCAGAAATTGCGCGGTTTCGTCGATAGTTTGTGCATTATAATAAGGATGAAAAAATATGGCAAACCTTCTATACTCCATTTTGGATTGAAGAATCCACACACTGCAGGCTATTCTCTCATCCAATTCATTGAGACCAGTTCCATCACTGCCCATTTCTCCGAACTCTGGAGTTCAGCTTATATAAACATTTTCTCCTGTAAACAGTTCGACGTGGAAAAAGCGGCAAATTTCGCCAAAAAATTTTTTGGCGCAAAGAGAATGAAAAAAAGGGTACTGTTAAGAAAATAGAAAAAGCTTAGGCAAGATCGAATATCTTGCCCGGATTTAAGATATTTCCCGGGTCGAAAACTTTCTTTATTCTTTTCAGCAGGTCAATGTGAGTCTTACTCAAGGCCATAGATAAGTATTCTTTCTTTACCACACCTATCCCATGCTCTCCGGAAACAGTCCCCCCTCTTTTTATACCATCCATATGGAGTTCTTTTCGCACCTGGGGATACTTCGCCTCCCACCCTTCTTTTGATTCTACTATTTTTCCTTCCTTGAATTTGACCTTCATCACATGCGTATGCACATTCCCATCTCCTGCATGACCGTATGTGGGCAACCACACATCATATTTATCCGCAATCTCGTGTACTCTATCCACGTGACCGGCAATCTCTGCTCGCGGAACAGTGATGTCCAGTATCTCGATTGTGTAAGGCTTGAGAGCTTCGTAGATTTGGCTCCTGATATTCAAGATGTTATCCTGCCTCTCTTTAGTATCGGCTACAAAGACATCCAGCGCGTTATTGGCAGAGCATAACTCTGCTACAGATTCCGATAGTTCCATTACTTCTTCTTCACTGGAACCATCTATTATTACCATAAGATACGCCTCTCCTTCCCGACAGGGCCATCTTTTCTGAAGGTACTCTTCAGCAACAACGATTGGTTCCTTCTCTACAAATTCTATGGCCATAGGAACTGTTTTACTCTTTATTATCATGGGAACTGTGTTTATGGCCTCGCGCACAGCTTTGAAAGGGGCAACTAATGTAAACATAGCTTTCGGCGGAGGGAGGAGAGAAATTGTGGCTTTGGTAACAATTCCCAGAGTGCCTTCCGAGCCTATCAAAAGATTCAACAGACTATACCCAGTGCTATCTTTCATAATCTTACCACCGATATCTATTATCTCTCCCGTGGGCAAAACAACTTCCAGTCCTTTCACGAAGTTCCTTATTACTCCATATTTGACGGCTCTCGAGCCACCAGCGTTAGTGGCGATAACTCCCCCTATGTTTGCGCTTTCTTCACCTGGATGGGGAGGAAAGAATAGTCCCACCTCCTCTACCTTTTTATAGAACTCCATTAATGGCACTCCCGCCTCGACAACTGCCATAAGATTTTCTGTATCTACTTCCAGTACCTTATTCATATTTTCCAGAGAGAGAACGAGACCTCCATATAAAGGAACGCAGCTACCCACAAGCCCGGTAGCACCTCCCCGAGGAGTTATGGGAAACTCCTCCCTGTTGGCAAGTTTAACAATCTGGGAAATCTCTTCTTTGTTTTTTGGCTTCACCACTGCCTCGGGAAGCTTCCTTATTGATTCCAGGGCAAACTCATCATGACTGTAGTCTACCATCTTATCTTCTTCATAAATAATGTTCTCTTCTCCAACGATATCTTTGAGCTTCTGTATGGTATTCTCTCCCATCCGCTTATATGCCATTTTCCCTCTCCTTCCCTAATTTATTTTAGACCCAACATTCTGCGGGGCTTATATAGTATTTTCTGCCTCTGAATACTCTTTAATATATTTCTCTTTATATGTGGATTCTCTCTGGCTAAAGACGAAATTAGCCTTCTCATCCTCATCCTCTTTGTGGTATCTGCCTGGAAAGGGCAACTGTGCTCCTGGTAAGGTAAGCGCATAATATCTGCATATCTTTTTAGTTCACAGCCTTCCACGTTTACCAGTGGGCGAATCAAGAGAAACCTTCCATTGAAAAACTCCAAGCTGGGTAGGATTGTGCTAATTTCTCCGTGATAGAAAAGATTAAGAAGGATAGTCTCTACCAGATCGTCCTTATTGTGTCCCAGAGCTATTTTCCTAAAATTGAACTTGTCTGCTACTTCAAAGAGAGCTTTGCGCCTGTTCCAGGAACACCAGAAACAGTTCATTTTTTCTCCTGGCCTAAGGTCCAGACTTCTCTTTTCAATATGGTACTGGTAACCTTGCCCTTGTAGATATTTGTTTAGCTTTTCCACCTGAGCCGGGTTATATCCAAAGTCAATATGGACAGCCAGGATTTCATACTTGATGGGAACATAATTTGATCTCGCCCTTAAAAGGCGGAGGAGAGATAAGCTATCCTTGCCACCCGATACAGCTACCATAATTCTATCATTCTGCTCTATTAATCTGTAATCTGAAATTGTCTTGCCCATTTTCTTCAAGAGAAAATATTCAGATTTATCGATTGTTCTCATAGCCAAATATATCCCCTGCCAGGATTGGCACAATCTTAAAAGCGCCCCTTAGGGCGGACTTTACTCTTTGGCAAAGATTACTTATGATTTCAGATTTAGAATTTTTAAAATTGTGACCCCGGGGCAGGAACTCTTTTGAGGTCACTTCTCGGAAGGGACAAAAAGAACGGCTGAACCTGTGGCCAACAACTTTTCCTTCCCATTCTTGACTTCGATTCCGGTGAAGATGAACTCGCCCTTTCTCTTTATAATGCTTGCCTCAGCAAATATTTCTCCATCCTCAATTGCTGATTTGAACTCCATATCCAGTTTAGCTGTGAAATATATTCTGTTTCCGTATTTCGTGCATAATGAGATAGCTGCGGCAGTATCTGCCAAAGAACATATCGCTCCGCCATGAACAATCCCATGGGGATTGGTCAATTTCTTCCTGTAAGGCATCATTATTTTCGCAAAGCCATCTTTTACTTCTAATATCTTGATGTTAAGCAATTTTTCAAAAGGAGCAGCCTTTATCATCTTTTCTTCTCGAGATATTGAAATCAAATTTCTATTCTATTCCCAGTTCAGACAAGGTTCGAATGAAACTGAGAATATTATCCCTGCCTATTATGCCCACCAATTCCCCGTCCTGGACAACGGGAAGTTGGCTAATATCTTCTCGAGTCATTGTCTCGAATACGGTAAACAGGGGGTCGCCTGGTTTAACTGCCCTTATCTTATCCAGAGGAATCATCACTTCTTTAACAGTGGTACTACCCCACGCCTGGCGCGGCACCTCCTTTATCTGATGTATCGTGACCAGCCCAAGAACTCGCCCAGACTCAATCACAGGAAGACAACGAGAGCCACCCCGAATAATATGTTCATAGATGAGCTGTTCGAGCGTAGTATCCCCGGGAACTCCGTAACATTCTTTAACCATTGCTTCCTCCACAGTTACTCCGCGCATCGTATCTTTCAAGGCGACCAAGCGGTAACTCCTTTCGGCAGCGTTATTGAGGAACCATCCGATAAACACAAACCAGATGCCGTTAAGAAATCTACCTGTAAAGAACATAAACATACCAAAGAAAATCAATAGAAATGCCACAAATTGACCTGCTGCCGAAGCAACTCGAGTTGCTTTTCTGAAGTTACCACTTATTTTCCAGATTATCGCTCTCAAAAGGCGACCACCATCGAGAGGGAAACCAGGAACTAAATTGAAAATAGCCAGTATCAGATTTATCCTGCTTAGCCAATATGCTAAAGCGGTTACGGGGTGAAGTGGGGAGCCTATTACAACAACAAGCAACCTGAAGACAATGGCAATCATAATACTTACCAGAGGCCCTGCAACAGCCATTAGAAATTCCTTGCCCGGCTTTTCGGGCTCACTTACAATTTGGGCAGCTCCGCCGAATATAAAGAGCGTGATATCCCGCACATGAATTCCATGAGCCTTAGAAACTAAGCTGTGGGATAATTCGTGGGCCAATACAGAGGCGAAGAATACCAAACAGGTGGACAATGCAATAATCCAATAGGTGAGGGACTGCCATCCCGGATAGTAATGAGGAAAGTACTGGCTTCCCAATGACCAGGTAATTAATAAGAATATAATAAACCAGCTGTAATCTATCCTTATCTGGATACCAAAAATCTTCCCTAAATTTATGGTATTTCTCATCCTTTATCTCTTCACAGAAGAACTTCGTTGATTTACTTGAAGAAGAAACGTGCTCCGATAGCCCCGTCGATTTCAAAATCGGTCTTCTCAATGACTCGAAGAATAGGAACCACTTCTATAAAAATATCGAAGGGTGCCCGGGGAAAGAGATACTCCAGGCCAATTGGAAACCTGAATCCTGCTTCCGTCTCATCTCCAAAATTGACGCGAAACCCTAAGCCGTAATAGAGGGGAAGACTCCCTACCTCCACCTTGATAAGGTTAAAATTGTGCCAGAGATAATCTCCGTGAATCTGAAACCTTCCATTCCTGCTAAAGGACCAAGCAGCTGCTGCATCGAAGGCAGCACTCTTACCGAGCCAGAGTTTTCCACTCAGCCCGGTGGGAGAGCCGAGAATAATCCCCAGGCCAAAATCGTTCTTCTCATAAGCCGGCGCTCTTCCTGAAAGAGTCAAAAAAATCAGAATCAAAAATACAATTGAAACTGTTTTTCTCATTCAACGCCCTCCACCACCTCGGCCACCTCTTCCCTTACCTCTTTCCGGTGGTCCGTATTCTTTACCTGGTTTCTCCTTTTCATACCTCTTCTGTTCTGACACGGGCGCTTCACCTCGCCTTGCTCTTACCGTCCAGGAATGACGAAGTATTCGCCTCTCCTCCCGTGTAAGTTCGCGCCTGATGCGGCGATACTCTCTTTTCACCTCCCTTTCCGCCTCCCCAAGTTTTACCCCAAGTTCACCAGCTATCTGTCCCCAGCCTTTATCAGCTTCTCTCATCGCTACAATTTCGTCCAGAGACTTTCCGCTCATTTCAGAAAGGACAAGTGCGTGGCTAATTTCTCCATAACCTAAGCGCTGTGCCCTTAAGTCCGCCAGAGTATCTATATCCACTCCAAAGCGCTCTCCATATTTTTCAAGAATCTTACTTTCTTGCTCCATAATTCTTTCTCTATCGCGGAGCCTCTCCTGTTCTTGAAGCCTTTCCTCTTCTCTAAGCCTCTCCCTTTCCTCGAGCCTCTCTTCTTCTCTGGTCTCTTCCTGAGTCCTACCAGGACTCGCTCCTGCCACAAGAATAATCGCCAAACAGATAATCCCAAAAATATTGTGAAAACTTTTCATATTATCTACACCTCCTCTTTGCCTACTTGCCTATCCCTAAATTTTTCTGAACTCAATTCACCTCCAATTCCCCAGTTATGTTTGGGAACATCCCTGATTATCACCGTAACTGCTTCTTTAGGACATCCGGTAATTTTCACAAATAAATTAGTGATTCCTTCCACCAATTTTTTCTTCTCCTCAACTTTCCTGCCCTCCCATAAATCCACATTCACCAGCGGCATCTCTTCCTCCTATGATAGCGTAGTGTCAAGTCCCTGAGTTTTGGACCTGACTGCTTTGATTTTTTCTATCTCAAACAGCCGTTGATCACCCTCCTATTCGTGCTTTATCTTTAGTAGCACACATCATACAGC
>Ga0315314_1000398_pt1 | contig 50523 bp, 56 predicted proteins | sample TDP9_MG_FD_203631 | JGI IMG/M metagenome (GOLD analysis project Ga0315314, IMG submission 203631) | Freshwater sediment microbial communities from Lake Towuti, South Sulawesi, Indonesia - TDP9 | ecosystem: Environmental > Aquatic > Freshwater > Lake > Sediment | place: Indonesia: South Sulawesi... | reverse complement strand
AGCCTCAACCCTTCCATCTGGCATGTTTCGCACCCACCCGCTAACGTTTCTCCTATCTGCCTCATGTTGAGTTTCCGACCTGAAGAAAACGCCTTGAACCCTTCCGCTTACAAAGACATGGGCCCTAACCTTCATCAATTTTCTTCATCGTTTAAGATGTTAACCGCTAAAACCTTAAATATTTGTCACTTTTAGAAGTTGAGTTTCTACTGGTTCAAGAGTCGAAAATCCCAAACCGTTTAATTGGTAGCGGCATATGTAATAAGCGGGGGTCGTTTTGACTAAAGTCCGCACTCCTATAGTCCTTGTGAACTTCAAAACGTATTCCGAAGGTACTGGGAAGAGGGCTGTTGAACTTGCTAAGATCGCGGAAAAAATCAGTTTAGAAACCGAGGTTTGCATAGGCTTGGCTCCTCAATTCGCCGACATTGCACCCATCGCTCGCCTCGTGTCCGTTCCCATTTTTGCGCAACACATCGACCCGGTGAAGCCCGGAAGTTTCACGGGCCACGTTCTTGCAGAGTCAGTTAAGGAGGCTGGTGCAGTGGGAACGCTAATCAACCACTCGGAAAGGCGGTTGAAACTCGCTGACATCGATGCGGCCGTCGCAAGAGCGCGTGAAGCTGGCTTAGTTTCAGTGGTCTGCACCAACAACGCCGCTGAGAGCGCAGCGGGTGCCGCGCTTAAACCAGACATGATCGCTGTGGAACCGCCTGAACTGATCGGGACCGGAATTCCCGTTTCTAAGGCTAAACCAGAGGTTGTTACAAGCACTGTTGAGCTTGTGAAGGAGATAAACCCCGACGTTGTGATTCTCTGCGGGGCAGGAATAACTAGAGGAGAGGATGTGGCCGCCGCGTTAAGGCTTGGCACAGAAGGAGTTTTGGTGGCTAGCGGCATTGTGAAAGCGAAAGACCGATATAAGGCGCTACTGGACTTTGCTGAAGCTATAACAAAGGCTTAAGGAGCTTCCATAATTTGAAGGTTGAAGTTGAGTGCGCCTTCTGCGTGCTTCACCGCGGCTATCTGGAAATTAAAGAGTCAACAAACGATCTTTCCCTTCAATTCAAGGCAATGTCCGCTCTTCTGCGTTTCTTAGCCAAAGAATTCAAGCCAACAGCGAATCCTGCCTACCTCGGCACTGAGAGGGACAGACTGATAAAAAGAATAACAGGCAACCCGGATCCTTACGCGGAAAAGAAGAAGGTTAGTAATAAGAGTGCCTTAGAAGTCCTTCCACTTGCGAAAAGCGTGATCTCAAAGGAATCCTCGGAGAGGTCTCGGTTTAGAAAGGCTTGCCTATACTCTATTGTTGGCAACACCATGGAGTTCGATATTCCGGGTCACAATTTCAAATTCGAGGATATAAAGAAGCTAATTGAGCAAGCTGAAACAGATCTAGCCATTGACCAAATCCTCGATATTTTTGACAAAGCTAAAAGAGTGAGACAAGTCCTATACTTGGCTGACAACGCAGGAGAGATAGCGTTTGACATGCTGCTTGTCCACGAATTGAAAAAAATGGGTGCGCATGTTACAGTTGCAGTTAAGGGCGATCCGGTTCTTAATGATGCCACCATGGAAGACGCGAAATACGTCGGGATAAACGAGGTTGCGGATAACGTAATCACCACGGGTACGGACGCCGTTGGTTTAACGCCAAGCGAATGCTCCGACGGGTTTTTAAGTTTTTATAACTCAGCTGACTTGGTGGTGGCAAAGGGCATGGGATACGCTGAGACGCTCACAGAACTCAACTTGAAAGTTCCTCATGCTATGCTATTGCGAACGAAATGTAGACCAGTTGCCAACTATTTTAATGTGGATAGGGAAAAGAACATTGCTAAGCTAATACATTAAATGTTGGATTGGAATGGAGATCGATTTACCCAAAATTTACGTTGAATCAGCCACTCTTTCAGATTTTGATAAAGCTGTTCAAATGGAATGGCTTGTAACCAATGGCATAGGCGGATACGCTTCCTCAACCACATTGGGGATCAACACTCGAAAGTATCACGGTCTTCTAGTTGCTGCCTTTAACCCGCCTGTAGACCGTAGGGTCCTCCTCGCCAAACTTGATGAAGAGGTAAGGATCGGGGATGAAACATACCCAACCGGGTCAAACGAGTTTGAGTATGGAATTCATCCTGAGGGTTACAGGTTTCTTCTCGACTTCTCCCTCGCCCCCTTTCCAACCTACAGACACGTTATACACGGAATTAGTCTTCAGAAAACGATATTTATGCCACATGGAAAGAACGTGACCATAGCGACCTATGAAGCCTTTAATCCTCATGAAAGCAAAGTTTCTATCCGCATCTTGCCATTGGTTAATTCCAGACACTTTCACTCTGTCACGGATAAAGACAACCTAGCTTGGAACTTTAATCAAAAACCATTTGAGCAAGGGGTGATTATCCAGCCATCTATCCTGCTGTCAACCTTAATTCTCTTTTCAAGCGATGGACGGTATCTTGCGGGAGAAGGCAAGTGGATTGAAAAAGTGTATTTCAGAGTGGAAGACTCGCGGGGAGAGAGCTGTCTCGACGACGCTTTTCAGCCGGGATTGTTTGAACTCCACGTTGAGCCTAAAGAGAGAAAGAAATTTTATGTTCTCGCAGTGGCGGGCAAAAGCGAGGAAGAAGCCACAAGCGTTTTTTCATCAATTCATAAGGAGATAGAAAATATCGATGCTCTGCTCGAGCAAGAATTTAAACATCGAAAAGTTCTGCTGACTAAGTTCCAAGAAAGGTACATCGATGTTGGAATTGAAGATTGGTTAAAGTGGCTCATATTGGCAACCGATTCTTTCATTGTGAATCGAGAGTCAACCAAGACAAAGTCGGTGATCGCTGGTTACCACTGGTTTGAAGACTGGGGGCGGGATTCGCTGATCTCCCTGCCGGGGTTAACACTCGTAACAGGTAGATTTGAAGATGCGAAGGAGATATTATTAACATTCAAGAATTATTGTCACAAGGGCATAATTCCTAATCGATTCCAGGACCAAGCTGGAGACAAGCCAGTTTACAATACCGTGGACGCCACTCTATGGTTCTTAAACGCGACTCTTCAATACCTCAAATACACTGGGGACCTTAACTTTGTCCAAGAAGAATTATGGGACATGTTAACGTCCGTTGTTGAACATCACATTCAAGGAACACTCTATGGTATACGCATGGAAGACGACGGCTTGATTGCACATGGTTCACAGCTAACATGGATGGACGCGTCAGTGAACGATCGGTTCGTTACGTCAGGGGATGGAAAGGCTGTGGAAATCCAAGCGTTATGGTATAATGCATTAAAAACTATGGAATTGCTCGCAACACGCTTTAACCAAAAGGAAGAAGCGGAAAAATATTTTAGCATAGCTGAAAAGGCTAGAAAGAACTTCGTAAAGGAATTTTGGAACCCTGAGAAAGGCTTTCTATTCGATGTGGTGTATGGAGAGCAGAGAGACCCGTCGTTAAGGCCAAACCAGGTGATTGCAGTTGCATTAGACTTTTCCATGCTTGACGAAGTGAAAGCAAAAGAGGTCGTTGAAATTGTTTGGAAAGAGCTGTGGGGCACCTACGGGCTGAAGACCCTGCCTGACAGTGATCCGCGTTACCTTGGAAAATATGTAGGTGACAGAGTTAATCGCGACAGCGCATATCACAACGGAACCGTTTGGGCTTGGCTTCTAGGACCCTTTGTAACAGCCTTTCTAAAAGTCAAGAATTACGATGAGCACTGGCGAAACTTCGCTTTCAAAAATTTTTTGCAGCCACTTTTTCAAAAGGAAATCTTTCAAGCTGGGCTTGGGACAATAAGTGAAATATTCGACGGCGACCCGCCCCACACACCTCGGGGGTGCATATCGCAGGCTTGGAGTGTGGCAGAACCTCTAAGGGTTTTTATGGAAGACGTCATGTTGAAAAGACCGCCATACGAGCGACAAATCTTAGGAAATTCTTCTGTTTAGTTATTTGAAGTTAACAAGAATTAAATAGAAGACTTAAATAGATGCTTGTTCGCTCTGCAAAACTGAGCGTTTATTCAACCTTGAAGGAGAAGCGTGTGCGTGACCGACATATGCCTCATGTTTGAGGCACACCAGCCCCTGAGGCTAAATCACAACTTTCAATCAAACCTACAGGGTCGTCCCTCAGTGAAGAAAAAGGATCTGATTGAGCTCTATTTTAACCAGAAACTAAATCGCCACGTTTTTGAAAGGGTTGCTCGAAAGTGCTACTTCCCGTCCAACAAAATCATTCTGGAACAAATAGACAAGTACAAAGCGGATCGAAAAAAGTTTAAAGTTGCCTATGGCATATCAGGAGTACTCATTGAACAGTGCGAGCGCTGGAACCCAGACCTTTTAGACTCTTTTAAACAACTCGTAGAATCTGGCTGCGTCGAGCTTCTCGATCAACCCTACTACCACTCGCTTTCCAGCCTCTACGGCACGGATCGATCAGAGTTCGTTGAGCAGATTAAGATGCACCGCCAACTCGTGAAGGATCTCTTCAATTACGAGCCGAAGGTGGTGGAGAACACCGAGTGCCTGTACAACAACTCTATTGCAAAGACGGCTGAGGGGCTGGGCTACGAAGCCACGGTCACGGAGGGCGTTGAGAGAATTCTCGGTTGGAGGAGTCCAAACTACGTGTACAAGGCGAAAGACTCCTCCCTCCGTGTTCTGCTTCGCAATTACCGCCTCTCCGACGACATAGGATTCCGCTTCTCCTCCACCTGGTGGGAAGAATGGCCGCTAACTGCAGAAAAGTATGCCAGCTGGCTGGCGGCAACTCCTGGACAGGTAATCACTCTTTTTGTTGATTACGAAACCTTTGGTGAGCACCATTGGCCGGAGAGTGGAATTTACGATTTCTTAAGGTGGCTACCGGGAGAAGTGATCAAGTGGGGTCATCTCGATTGGCATACACCATCTGAGGTTGTCCAGAGACACATGCCTGTTGGGGAGATTGATGTCCAAGATTTCAACACGGTTTCTTGGGCAGACCTTGAGAGGGATCCAAGTGCCTGGATCGCCAACTCGATGCAGGTGCTCTGCTTTGAGTCTCTGAAGGGGTTGGAGCAGCCAGTTAAAGCAACAGAAGACGAGGACCTGATCAAGCTGTGGCGGTATCTACAGATGAGCGACCATCTTTACTACATGAGCATCAAGGGTGGAGGCCCTGGAGACGTCCACTGCTACTTCAACCCCTGTGGCAATCCCGTCGAAGCTTTCGCCGTGTACTCGAGGGTCCTCTCCGACCTCGAGGCTAGGGTCACGTCAGAACTGGAGAAACCTGAACTTTCGGCGAAAAGGATATTGCGTCGGCTTCCGGCTGGCAGAAGCTTCACCTTCTTTCACGAGCTTGATCAGCCTACAGAGTGGAGTGTTCACAGCCTAGACGAGTTTTACTCAATCCTTAAAGTCGTTAGCCTTAGCTCCATTCGATTCCACACGAAAAGAGGGGACCTTGAGCGTTGGCTTCGCCAGGTGGTCGGAGACGAGGAGCTAGCAGACGAAATGGCGGAAATATCAAACGAGAAATTAGTTGGCAAGAAGCTCCGCAAAAGAATTCTTGGCGTCGTTAAAGCCAGAATCAGGGAACTGAAGACGATGTCGGTCAAACGTTAACGTGGAACTTAACAACAGGTAGGGAAACCATGAACAAAAGCTTTCGAAGGTTGTCTCAATGAGAATCTGCATGTTAACCTGGGAGTTTCCACCCAGGATTGTGGGAGGGATTGCCCGCCACTGCGAAGGCTTGGCTAGGGCACTCGCCCATATGGGTCACGAGGCCCACCTCTTCACCCTAGACTTTCCCGGCGCACCAGGTTATGAAGAGATTGATGGAGTTAAGGTTTACCGCACCGTCACAGAGCTAGGACACCCAAACTTCCTCACTTGGGCTCTCCTGTTTAACCATTTCTTGGAGAAGCGGTTAGGAGAAGTAAGTCGGCAAGTTGAGTTTGACGTTCTTCACGTTCACGATTGGTTAACCGCTCCAGCTGGCATCTCCTTTAAGTACCGCGTGAAAAAGCCTATAGTTCTTACCGTTCACAGCACGGAAATTGGTCGGGCCCAAGGTCTCCATAGCCCAGACTCGTTTGCAATTGACGGAATGGAGTGGTGGGCAACCTACGAGGCGAGCAAGATTATAGTGACCAGTGGTTCCATGAAGGGCGAACTTTGCGACCACTTTCACCTGCCAAGCGACAAGATTAAGATAATTCCAAACGCCATAGACTTAGCGAAATACCACGCGTCCATCGACCGACAGTCGGTTAGACGACGCTACGGGGTGGGTCCCAACGAGAAACTTGTCCTTTGCGTGGGCCGCTTGGTTCCTCAGAAGGGAGTAGAAAACCTAATTCACGCAGTCCCAAGCATAGCCTGGCGTCATCCAGAAACAAAATTCGTCATTGTAGGCGAAGGGTGGCTAAAGGGTCACTTAGAGTATCTCGCACGGTCTGGTGGGCACGGATGGAAAATACGTTTTACAGGTTTCCTTTCAGATTCGGAGGTGATAGCGCTCATGACCAGCGCCGACGTTTTGGTTATTCCGTCCATTTATGAGCCTTTTGGGATAGTTGCCCTCGAGGGGATGGCGGCTGGTGTTCCCGTGGTGGCAAGCCAGGTCGGAGGGTTGGCGGAAGTGGTTGAGCATGACCGAACCGGGATTCTTGCCTATTCCAGAAACCCTGAGTCAATCGCCTGGGGGGTTGACAGGGTTTTGTCTGACCCCGGTCATTCAAAGTGGCTGACCGAAAACGCCCGGGAAATGATACAAAAAGCTTATAGTTGGGAAGGGATTGCTAAGAAAACCTTGGAGGTCTACAAGGAGGTGGAGTAACAAGTGTCACAGGAAGTGCCTGAAGAATTTCGCCTCCTCTGCATGCTACACAACATAGGTGCAACTAAGCTGGAGAAGTCGCTTTCCATCCAAGAAATCTGCGAGTGGACCGCAATGGAAACCTCCTCGGTAGAGTTTCACATTCAAAAGTTGGTTGAGCTCGGCTACGTTCAATCCATTGAGGCTGGAGAAACTGGCAAGTATCACCTCACTCCCAACGGAATCAGAAAAGTGCTAACCCTATACAGTTAGTTGTTAAGCCTTCGTTACAAGCCTTTTTCTTCTACCTGAACCACTTCTCTCAGGTTTTTGGCAGCGTCTTCAGGCGGCACAACGTTTATGAATACTCCGGTACTCTTCTCAAAGCCAGCCCAAATGGTTAACTTGGGATAAACTTCTAGGTGCCAATGATAGTGGTCGCTGTTCTTTTTGTTCGGCGCGATGTGAAAACCAAAGTTGTACGGAGGATCATTTAACAAAGACCTTAACCCGCCGAGGCATGTCCTCAGAGCCACAGCCAATGAGTTTATCTCTGCCTTTGACATGTTCAGCAACGTTGACTGGTGGCTTTTGGGGAGAATCCAAAACTCACATGGATGGACGCTCGCCCAAGGGGCAAAGGCAACGAAACTATCATTTTCCCAGATAAAGCGGGGGCCGTCCTTCTCCTTAGTCAAAATCTCGCAAAATACACATCGCTTGTTTTTCATCCAATACCTTCTGCTTGCCCCAAGCTCTTCATCCACAATCCTTGGAATAAAAGGAGTCGAAATCAGTTGGGTGTGAGCATGGGAAAGAGAAGCGCCCGCCTCCAGCCCGTGATTCCTAAACATAGAAACATATTTTACGTAAGTCTTGGCGGAAAGCTCTTTTAACCGGTCCAGATACGCGTTGATTACGTGAACCAGCTGTGGAATTTCCGCCACGCCGGGGTGCTCGTCATGACGGGGCGACTCAACTAGAACCTCATGATGACCAATCGCCCTCGCAAGAACCAGGCTCTCCTTGACTCTCACTTTCTCTCCCTTGCCTAGAGGGGTAAACGCGGGATACAAGTTTGGCACGCATCGTATTAGCCAGTTTTTGTGGCGAAAACCGTTTTGATCCCTCTCCCTTCTGGTTCCTCCGTTGAAAGGAACGTAAACGAGGACCGCCGGTGGGGTCATGTGCTCATTACCTGGACAGAGTGGGCAAACACCCACCTTTTCTTCCTTTACTTTTTTGACAAAGTCGGTGGGTCGCCGCTTCCTCTCTGTTGCAATGACAACCCACCGGTTTAGCAAATAGTCCTTTCGCAGCTCGTTTGCTGTCACAAGGTTTCTCCGGTAACAACAGTCACCAAGTGCTGTTTTTAAGTTTTTTTGGATTCTAAAAGCTTTTCGTAAAGCTCAGTCGTTCTCTTAGCGATAACGTCCCAACTAAACTTTTGAAGAACTAACTTTCTGCCGTTTTTGCCAAGCCACTCTTTTCGTTGGGGATCTTGAACCGCATTGATGATTCCCCAGGCGATGTCTGCTGGATCTTCTGGGTTAACGTGGAAGCCGCATTGGTCTGGACCGTTCGGAACCACGGTCTCTTTCATCCCACTAACGCCGGCGGCTCCCACTACCACAGGTTTTTCCATGCTCATTGCCTCTAATGCAACAATTCCGAAGGGTTCGTAGAGGCTTGGGAAAGCGGCTACGTCGCACGCTGCGTAGTGGGCGATCCGCTCCTCTTCAGGCACAAACTCAAAACAGAATTTTACAACGTCTTGAAGCTTTAGAGTTTGAACCAGCTTTTCCAAGTACTCTCGCATCTCTCCGAGACCGAGAATGACTAGTTTAACGTTGGGAACCTTTTGTAAAACGTGTGGCATTGCCCTGATCAGTCTGTCTACCCCTTTAACCCAAACGAGTCTGCCGATGAATAGAGCCATTAAGTCGTTGTCGCCGAGACCATATTTCTGCCTCACTTCCCTCACCTTCTCCTCACTTACCTGCTGCCGCGAGTATTTCTCTGGGTCCACGCCGTTGTAACAGACCTGTATCTTCTCCTTAGGGAAGCCAAGCCCTATCATCTCGTCCCTCATAGCGTGAGAAACAGTGACAATCATATCTGCCATCTGCCCACCACGATATTCAATATTGCTTACGACATCAGAACCATTGCCCAATGTTCGTCCCTTTTCCGTTGAGTGGACGTGAAAAATAAGGGGCAAGCCAAGCTCTCTTTTAATCGCTATGCCTGAGATGGCTGAAAGCCAGTCGTGGGCGACAACCACATCGTATATGAATTCGTCCCTTCGGACAAGCTCGTTGATCAGTTTTGAGGCGCTCAGATAGTTGTATACCAAGATTTTGGAGAAAAGCTGGATACCTCTCCCCCACTTTTTGACGTCTTCAGCGATAACGTCTGGCAAAGAGTCGGAGACATCAATGTGGACGGGTCGGTGGATCTCGATGCCCCGCCAGAGTTCCCTTGTTGGGAGACTTCCCTCATCGTCGTTCATGGTGAAAACGGATACATCGTGATCCAGCAGAACGAACTTCCTTGTGATTTCAGCGGCGTAGGTTCCTAAGCCTCCAACGATCTTCGGGGGATACTCATAAACCAACACCGCTATCTTCATTCTAACTTGCTCCTGGAAGTCGTCGCACTTTTCATCTAGTGAATAACAACACACTCATATAGGTTTCTTGTATTCAAAACTTTTCTTCTCATTCTTGACATATGCAAATATCTGAAAAGGCTTTTTAATGTAACGCATAATTATTATGGGGGCATCCTATGCAGGAACATGCCGAGATGAGTGGAAGTGAGGTTAGAAGGAAAATTCTAGAAATGTTGTTGGAAGCCGGGAAGCCTGTGAGGTCTTGGGAAATAGCCGAAAGGATGGGAATAAGCATTCCTTCATCAACGATGCACCTACTCAGGCTCATTAAGGCTGGATACGTCTCCACCCCTCAGAGGGGTCAATATACCATTACGGTTCACGGCAAAGAAGCGTTAGGCCTACCAAAAGTTGACAGAGAGCTAGCCTCGCGCATTTTGAGTCCAATGCCTTTAGAAAAAGCCTTCCACTTTTACAAAGGAATGGATCAATATCTACAGGTTTTCGCAGACAGTCTCAACGACTTTTGCGGAAAAGTTCAAACGGTCGACGTAGAGTCTGTGGAGTTTCATGTGCCGCGCAGAGACTTTGAACTGTGGTTTGAAGGCTTGGGAGACCTTGAACTAGCCGAAAGGATGGGTCAGATTAGAAGGATGGGGTTGTCTGGGGAGGACCTTCGGAAAAAGGTTTACGAGACAGTTAGGTCTCGCTGCGAAGAATTAAAGAGACTATTCTAGCAGTATGTGTCGTCTTGGTGGCAAATGCTTCTGCACCCGGCAAGAGTAGGCGGCTAGGCAGGCTTAAACCTGTCCTTCAGCTTCTCCAAGACCTCGGAGAGGGTAGTGTACTCCATAATTTCAGCGCTGAGTCGGGCAGGCTCGAATTCACCCATTCGCCGCAGAGCAGCCGCGTATTCAACAGCCTCACGACGAGCCAGATCAAAGGCAGGGTCATCAAACAGGTCGCTTATCATGGGAGCACCGTCATCATCGCTTGCGATCTTACCATGAGCAACTTGGAAACCGAGGGCCACAATTCTCGGGGGGCCGTCAAATGCTGTGCACCTGCTGTCCTTTAAGCCTACTGGCATTAATGGTCCCCAGTGACTTCCGCGCATCCAGCCTTCAACAAAGTAGCTGTGCATGAAGGGCACGAGAATTTCTCCTAGCGCGGGTAAGCCGTGTTGAGCCCTCGCAATGGAGACGGGGTCGTCCTTCCCAATGTATTTACCTGCTATTAACGAAAGCCTTGTTGTGCTCGTTGCTGCACATATAAGGTTGTCTCTTGCCCGCCACACACGCGAAACTACATTGCGCCCAGGCGTCCCAATCAATGCAATAAGTTCATACATTTCCTCAGGGCACTTTAGAACAACTTTCTTATTTTCGATCGTGTCAAGAACCTCAAATTTGAAGCCTCCAGCCATACTCGGGTCAATCACGAGTCCCGCTGTGTTGGTGGGGTCGGCAAATATGCGAAACATTGGGTAGTTGAAGGCCCCTGGCTCAGTCTTGTCAGCGGCAAATACAACGATTGGGTCCGAGCCCCGCTCTTCGATTTCCATCTCAGCTACGCCAGGGCCCATTCCACGAACGTTTCCGCTAAACGCTTGCTTGAGGATGTCTTGCCCTGCACCGTACAGCTTAAGGTCTGAAGCCTTTTTCGCGGTCTCTTGAAAGATGTTCCATGCCAGTTTATGAATGTCGGGGTTGTTCTCCCCCTTGGTGTGAACCATGAGAAGTTCAAGATCGTCTCCTGCGTGAAACACGTAATGGCTGTTGATGAGCCCAGTCTCTTGAGCCTTTTTCAAGCGTTTCTCACCAATAGCAAGTAAGGGTTTTGGTACCGTATGATGTCCGGCTAAGGAACCTACATCGCACTTAATCACTGATATAGTCGTTTTTTCCGGCATTTTCACTTTCACCTTTAATTCTAGTTTCCGATGTAGTTTCTCTAGCCCCGTCTTAAAAGACTTATCGCGTGTACTGTTAAGTTTTTATTGTTTAGGTCAGAGTAAATATGGGAGTTCGCCATGAGTAAACTTGCAGTGGTTTCTGCCAAGCTGCCTGAAGAGGTTTACAAGGAGCTGGTTCTCCGCGTTCCCGAGGGGGAGAGAAGCAACTTCATCCGCGACGCCATCCTTGAAAAGCTTCAAAGGGTTCCTCGGCCCGATAAGATCTTTGAGTTGGAGCAGAAGATTAGCAGGTTGGAAGCTGACCTTTCCGAGGTCAAGAGATATCTTGTTGAGCTGGAGGTCCTCACCTATGAGCGGGGCAAGATAAATCCCCACGCCTTCTGCATCGACGACATCGACCACAAAATCGTGAACTACCTTCTCCACTATAGAGGAGCCACCACCACTGAACTTGCAGACTCTATCGGAGCCAACCGATGGCTGATCCTCAATCGGCTCAGGAAAATCGAGAAACGCTCTAAAAAACAGCTCGGAAAGTCCATTGTTGAATACTGCCCCGGAGAAAGGTCTGGGAAGAGAAAGGCTTGGTGGATAAGCGAAGAAATTATCGAATCGTGAGCCTCCTCCTCGATTAACAAATTATTTTAAGCTTCTTGTTGATTAGTAGTAGGCTGTGAGCAACATGTCTGAACGCACCGTAAAAGCGTACGTCCTCGCCCTTGTAAAACGGGGAACCGAACACGGTGTGGCTAAAAGGATTCGGAAGATCGAAGATGTCACAGAGGTCCTTGTTACCTACGGAATGTGGGACCTCGTCGCGCGCATTGAAACTGAAAGCCTAGGAAAACTTGACAAGATTATCACCGAAATACGGCAGACTCCGGAAATCGAACAAACAAGCACCCTCATCGGCGCTTAAACTCCCAACAACACATTTTCTTCAAGACTGTTCGAAACACTAGCGCAACGATTTTAATACACATCGACACTGATGTGGATGGTGAGGGGCCCGTAGCCCAGTCCGGATTAAGGCGCCGAACCGTCCAAACCGAGATGGTGCGCAGGCCTCCGGACGAGGGAGAAAGCCGGAGATCCGGGGTTCAAATCCCCGCGGGCCCGCCAAGAGTGAGCTCAAATGGTTTGCATTGTTTTTTGATTGGTAAGTCTCATTAACTATTTGGAATCAATAATTTGGAGTCAGAAGTGTTTGCTTTGTTTGATAGGTTTGAACATGTGATTTCTTTGGTTACCATTGCGTTCTTAGTGTTTGCGGGCGTGTTTGTCTTTGGAGGTGTGAAGGCAACCGCTTCGTTTGGTCCACCAATTGTTGAGAAAAGCCAAGAATGGAATTTAAACGGGTATTTAGGTATGTGGCGTTTGAGAAAGCCTAAGGGGGCTCAGAGGCTAAGCACATTTTTAGGGCGAGGAATGCTTCTTAAGGCTAAAGCATCACTTAGAATGTTAGGTGGTGCAGTTGACTCTTGAAAAGCTGAAACCAGAGGAAAAGGTGAACCTCTCAATAAACATGATTGATACCTGTGTCCATATTTGCGCTGACGCCCTTAAGGATCAAGATAAGACAATCAAGGAAAAAGAGCTCCTAGAAAAAGTTAGAGCAAGAATCATGTATCAGAAGCGGCGTCATCACGAGGTTTAGAAAAGTGGATAGATTTGAAGACCTAATCAGAAGAATAGTTAAAAATTTTAACACAGCTGGAATCGACTATATGTTTACTGGAGCCTTAGCAGCGAGCTATTACGGTACGCCTCGAACCACGACGGACATAGACATCGTAGTCAAAGTCGCTCCAGAAAACATCCAAACTCATCTTGTCGCACCATTAAAGAAGGCTGACGTGCAAGTTAACGAGCGGAAAATTAATGACGCATTTAAATCCGGCTTTAGAATCATCACCCTCAAGGACAAGAAAACGCCCTTCACTCTTGACGTTATACTGTCAGATAAAAAACTTGAGAAGAAACATGGGACAATATTAGGTTTGCCGACCTTCTACCAAACTCCTGAAGGACTAATTCTATCAAAGCTCCGTATGATAAAAGCAACAGTTCCAAAGGAGAGAGCTCTTACGGATAAGGACGATGTAAAGGCAATATTAAGATATACTGAAGTCAACATGAAAGCCCTTAAAAGGCGAGCACGAAGGGAAAGCACTTTCTCTATACTCGAAGAGCTAATGATTTGACATCAGGTCCCCCTAAGCCGAGATAGTCCCGGAATTGCCCAACGTAGTTCTTTCATTCGATGAAAATGGCAGGGCGGTACGGTCTGGCTAGTTCAGCCTTTTCCTTAGGGTCGTAGCGTTGCGGATCTTCCTCACTGTAAACGTAGATTTTCGCGTTGAGCTCTTGTTCTAGAAAGTTTTCAGCTTCTTTCAGTGTTTGATATTCGTTCAAAACTTTAGCTCGGAGTTGTCTACGCTTTTTGTCTTCAGGCATCTGGTTAACTTCCTCAAGGGTTTGAGGAACGAATTTTGCAACCCTTTTCGCCATCTCCCTTAATTTTGTATCCGCCATCAGTTCTTTCATGAGGTTACTTAAGGCAATCCTTTCAGAAACCGACTTTTCCAAAGACTTCAGGTAGATCTTCCATTTCCACGGCGCTGCGACATAGTAGTTGATTCTCTTTGGGGCGATTCCGGTTGCCTTGATGATGTTCAGCGTGTCTTCCAGCACATTCCTAACTAGGACTTCGCTTTCTTCCGCCCTGATGTCAACCTTAGTTTCGTTGTATGTGGGCCATTCAGCCAGAGAAACGAGGCCTTCCCCTCCCGTTTTCTCCCACACCTCTTCACAGATGTGTGGAGCAACAGGGGCGAGCATCCTAACTTGGGCGTCCAAAACCTCTTTGAACACCTCAGCGTCGGCTCCTCTCCTGTCTGGAGCCTCTCTCTCCCCACTGATTCGCCGCAGATACCACTGGAAATCCTGATCCAGGGCGTATAGGGCACTGTGAATGACTTTCCTAACCATCAGTTTATCCATAGCTTCTGTCGCCATCCTTATGTGCTCCTGCAGGCGGCTGAGCATCCACCTGTCTATGAGCGTTAACGGTCTGCCCGTAACGTCCACCCGTGTTTTCGCAGTTTCAACCGCGAATTGATAGAAGCGCTCCAGTCGGTCACGCACTGACCTCGCTAGAGTAGAGCTGAAATCTGCGTCCTGTAGCAGTTCAGAGGTGGCTAGGACCGCGAATCTAAGCGGGTCTGCTCCAAACATCCTGACGGCTTCTCGAAGGGGAATTATGTTGCCCAAGGATTTACTCATCTTTCGGCCTTCCATCAGCACGCTTCCATTTACAACTATCTGACGAGGCCAGAGCGCTTCTGGAAAAATTGCCGTGTGAATGAAAATCATAAAGGTGAGGTGGTTTGGAACAAGGTCTCGGCCTGAGTGGCGGCTGTCCAGCGGATAAAAGTAGGAGAATTCGCTGCGCATCTGCTCTAAGACCTTCGGGTTCAAGCCTGCCTCTTCCGCCACCCTGTTTGGTTGTCCGACGCCGAGGAAAATGTAGTCAAAGACGGCGTCGGTCAACTGGTCTGCTTGTACTCCGTGATCCTTAATGTGTTTCATAATGGTATAGTAGGCCATGTATATGACGGAGTCTGAGAGCGACTCTATGATCCACTCGGGGTCCCAAGGCAGTTTTGTGCCGAGCCCAGCCTTTCTGGCGCAAGCCTTCTCGCGAAGCCAATCAATGACATAGTTAAATTCTGGAAGCAGCTCCTCAGGCAGAATTTCCATCTTTTTGAAACATTTGTGCACCGTGGCTTTCCATTCGGGTTCTCCGTAGTTGATGAACCATTGATCCTCGAAAACCTTCACGACACACTCAGTTCCGCACCGGCAGACCACGGGCTTGTTGACGAGTTCATACATGGTTTCGGCTTTCCCCTCTTCAATCAGATCAGCTTTGACCCTTTGCTTTGCTTCTGCTACTGGAAGCCCCGCGTACTTTCCTGTGTTCTCCTTCATTCTTCCACTGTGGAATTCGTGTCTGTAAACCTCTTTTGTCGCTTTCTCAAGGCTGGGATCCAGCTGACTCTCTATTCCCATCTCCTTGACAATGTCAGCAGCCGGATACTGGGAATGTTTGGGAACCACGATGATGGAGACTGGTTTGATGGCGTCCAAGGCTTCCGGGGTGATTCCGTACTCTTTAAGTTTGGAGGCTTCTCTCTTCACGCCCTCTAAGGCTATGTAATCGTAGGGAGCGTGTCCTGGAACGGACATGACAACTCCAGTTGCATTCTTTGGATCAACAAATTCGGCTGGGAGGATGAGGATTTCTTCATTGATTACTGGATTCTTGATCTTCTTCCCGATGAGTTCTTTTCCTAAAAGGGTTTCTACCACCTCAACCTTGCGATTTAGATACCGCAGTTTCTCAACGCTTTCCCTACTGACAATCCATTGTTCACCTTCTACCTTAGCCTTGACATACTCAACTCTTGGGTTTAGCCACATGTTTGTTACGCCGAATATTGTTTCAGGTCTAAAGGTTGCTGCTGGCAGAAAATATCCGTTGTACTCAAACTTTATGAGAGTGAACTCCTCGATTTCGGGCTCAACGTCTCCGCACGTGTCGTGCTGACCCACAGGGTTTCCGCAGCTCGGACACCACCCAACCGGATGGCTTCCCTGCGAAATGAAGCCGGCTTCACGTAGCTTCTTGAACTGCCACTCAATGAACCGATTGTATTGTGGGTCAATCGTGGTGAATTCGCGTCTCCAGTCGATGGAGTAGCCCACCTTTTTCATGCTTGCCTTTATCTCTTCATGGAAGTATCGGGCGATCTTAATGGGTTCAACAAAATCCTTCAGGGCTTCTTGTGGCACCTTGTATATTCTAACGAAAGTGTCAACGAGGTCCTCGTCGCCGGCTTTCAGGCGTTTCGACATGGCTAGGACGGGTGTCCCTGTGTAGTGGAAAGCCATGGGAAAGAGAACGTTGAATCCTCGCATTCGCATGTAGCGGGCGTGAACGTCCGCCAGCGTGTACGTTCTTCCATGCCCAATGTGTTGAGGAGAGTTCGGATACGGATACGCCACAGTGATAAAGCACTTCGGCCTACCAGGGTCAGGGTCAGCCTCAAAGATTCTTGCTTCTTCCCATGCCCTCTGCCACTTCTCTTCGATTTTCTCCCATTTAATCGGCACTAGCCTTTCCTCTCCAGCTGTTTCCTTACAATTTCTTCAGCCTTCTGCAACGCTTCTGGCACCTTCTTAACAAGGGTTCCGCCTCCCTGAGCGAAGTCAGGTCTGCCGCTACCCCCTCCGCCAAGCACGGATGCAGCCTTGTGAGCAATTTCGCGAGCGTCTATGCCCCGTTTTATCGCATCTTTACCGGCCATTACTACAATTCTGGCAGTTTTTTTATCGGCTCGCCAAAAGACAGCAACCATCTTCGGGTCTTTTTTAACCTCCTCGCTAGCTGTTTTGACTATGACGTCAACATCGACTTGTTCAAACTCTTGGGTCGCAAATTTAACTCCATTGATCGTCTTTGTTTTCATCACTCGCACAACCTCTCGAGCCCTCGCAGTTTCATGAACAAGAACTTCACGTCGAGTCTCCTTCCACTCCCTTACGAGGCGTTCTGCGGTTTCTTCTAGTTTTTCAAGAGGCGCATTCAGTATTTCAGAAACTTTCCACAGCAATCTCTCGTTTTCTTGCACAGCTTTCAGGGCTGAAAGTCCAGCGCTGAAGACGATTCTTTCAACGCCGTCCTGAATTCTCTCTGTACGAACGATTTTTATGAACCCGATTTCTCCTGTGTTTTTCACGTGGGTTCCTCCGCAGGCTTCAACTTCCCAGTCTCCGGTTTTTACAACTCGGATTTCTCTTCCCGGCACAACACCTCCCTGATACAGTCTAAAGCCGTAGCGCTTTTCCGCTTGTTCTCGGGGCGTCCACGAGGTTTCAACGGGTATGTTTCGTATCACCGCTTGGTTTGCCAGCCTTTCAATTTCGTGAATTTCGTCTTGTGTCAGTCGTTTGAAGTGGGAGATGTCCAGTCGGGATTTTTCAGCGCCCTTTTCGGCTCCTGCCTGCCAAACGTGCTCCCCTAAAACTCTTCTAGCCGCCCCCATAATGACATGGGTGGCCGTATGATGCTTCATAAGACTGCTTCTTCGTTCCCAATCGATGATTCCTCTGACTTTGTCTCCCTCTTGGGGAACAGGACCCTTCACAACATGAATGATAACGTTTCCAACTTTTTGAACATCCACAACCTCTGATCTTGCCTTATCAAAGGTTAGGTAGCCGTGATCAGCTGGTTGTCCCCCTCCCTCGGGATAGAACGCTGTTTTCTCCAGTATTACATGCTGATCGTTTAGGACTCGGAGAACCCGTGCTTCGAACTCGGAGATGTAAGGGTCTTCGTAGTAGAGCATCACTGTCTCTGGGAGGTCTGAAACCTCGGCTTCCAGCTCCCCCATTTTCTCTTCCTCTCGCGTTGGCGGCGCCTGAATGTGCCTCTCAGCAACCATGGTGTAGAAGTTTTCGGGAATTCTCACTTCAACCCCTTCTGTTTTAGCTGTTTCCTGAACCACTTCGGGTGGAAGCCCATGGGAGTCATAGAGTTCAGTCAGCGTTTCTAAGGGAATCTTAGAAACCCCCTTTGCCTTTAGTCCCTGAGCTATCCTTTTAACAAGAGAGCCTCCCCTCTTGAGAGTTTGCTCAAACTTGTCCCGCTCCACCGAGAGAATTTCCAGCATCTCATCTCGTGTTTCCTTTAGGCGCGGGAAATCCTTGGACCAAAACGCGATCTGCAGGTCGATGATGTCGAGCAGCTTCTCCTCCATGTTGAGAGCCCTCAGCAGTCTGTACGTCCGGCGGAGCATAAGCCTGGTCAGGTATCCTTCGCGCACGTTGGAGGGGACGACGCCTTCGGCGAGCATGAATGCCAAGCACTTGGTGTGATCCACGACTGCAAAGGCGTTTTCAACCGGAAGCAGCTTTTTTTCGAGTTCTTCCACGCTCATTCCGACGTGTTCAGCCACCCTTTTCCGAGCCTCCCTCCGATCAGCAGTTTCTCTCAAGCTCATTACACCGGAAAGCTCTGCCACGCTCGTGAGCAGTCGGTTGTCGACTCTGCTTATTCCCGCCATCTTGAAGACCTCGTTTAAAACTGGACCGTACACTGCATGGAAGCAACTCACGGACCCCTGCGACAGCCACGTGTACCGTTCGATTCCATATCCTGTGTCAACCGTTCGTATGGGCAACTCGACGAACTCGTTGCCGACTACCTTAAACTTCATGAAAACCAGCGTGGCGAGCTCCAGTCCTCCAATGACGGTTTCAAGGTCTGGCCCCGCGTTTCCACCGCCTGACCAAACGTCCTCTTTGTAGACGACTTCCTGAGACTTTATTCCCAGCTCCTCTGTGACAAACTCGTGGTGGTACCGCACGGTCTGGTCTTTCCAGTACACTTCTTTGTTGGGATAGTTGAAGGCATGATGACCCCCCATCTCAAATATGGTTAGGTGTCGACCGAAGGTAGGGCCGGTGTTGTCCACGTCTACAAGCCGGATGCACGGCTGACTTATAACAAGAGGGTTAGCTGGAGGGGGAGCTATCCCGTTCGTAACGTAGGGTTGAAAGTCGATGATGCTGGCGTGGGTGAGGTAGAGGTCGTCCCTCCACCTAGCCACAACCGGATACGGCTTGATTCTCTCGTGTCCCCGCTTCTCAAAGAAGGAGAGGAAAGCCTCCCGCATTTCTTGGACGCTGTAGCGTTTGCGCGTTGGAGGATTATCAATAAAGGTGTAGGGTGAACAACCTTCAGGGGTCAGTTCTCCACAAGTCTTCTGATCAGGGTTCTGCGTCCAAAAGTGCTCCCTACAAATTGGGCATAACTTTCGAACGTACCCGTACTCGTCGAAGAAGGGAACGTGATACTCATCTTGTGGAAAGCGCCTCAACCTTCACCCTCCATCAAGAAGGAAACCACGCGCTTTAAAGATAACTGAAACAGGTTAAGAAATCTTCTCTATAGGCTGGTGCAAAAGGAGGGGCCGAATCATCCGAATAGGGCTCCAAGGCCCTCCATTGCGGCCTCTTCTTTCTTTTTCTCCTCTTCTTCCTTCTTTTTCTTCGCTTCTTCTGGTTTCTCTCCTGGAGTTGGAGTTGGTGTCGGAGCGGCTACTGGGGCTGGCGCTGGGGTAGCCATCACGGATGCTGGTGAAAATTTAATCGCCTCTTCGATGTTGACCTCGGCTAGGGAAGCCACTAGAGCCTTCACTCGAATAGGATCTGCATTGATTCCAGCCGCACTCAGCACCTTGGTCAGGTTCTCTTCGTTGATGGGCTTTCCAGCCCTGTAAAGGAGTATTGCAGCATGTACGTATTCCATTAGCTTTCACCACGCTTTCATTGACTTTAGTTAGTCTCATACTTAAACTTAACACTTTTCAAACGTGTTCACAAAACTTCGGTGGGAAACGCTGCAACACGATGAGAGACAAATTAGTTCATTTACAATTAGCGAACTCTGTTCTAGTTCGCACTATTATGTTGAGAGGCACCTCGTAATAACTGTACTCCCATTCACCGTGAGTGATCTTCCCGCCAAGTTCCTGTAGAACCTTTCTCAACTCTGGAAGTTCATTTCCTGAAATCACCTGTTCCCATTCGTTTTTCCAAGCTCTCCAACGTGCGGCATTTGCCTCCTCAATAATTGCCTTAGTCTTTTTTGAAAAGCGATCTTCTTTTTCCATGATTCGCCCTCTGGGCTTTGATTGTTGTAGAGTTTTAAGTCCATAGAGTTTTTATTAAGATTTATGAATTTCAACTTCAAATTTTAAAGCAATAAGCGTAAGTGGAACGGATAAAAACTGGTTAGACGTGGCCTATTCAAGAGTTTGTTTTCAATTTACTGTGTAAACTCAACATTTCGGTGTGAGCCTTTCTTATGAGGTCGGCTATGGTGTCGCGGGTTGGTACCCATCCGTTCAGGGCCAGCGCATATGCCTCACGGTGCCCCTTTTGGAGGAGAAATGCCATGTTCTCTGGCGTTGGAAATGCGGTGTTGAGCGATAGATTAAGTGCAAGAGCGTGAACCTCCCCAATTCCTCGCCGAACCTCCTCCAAGTTCAGTCGCATCTGTTCCTCAGTTATGATCAGCCCGTCGTCGTACACAGCCTTCATAGTGAGCCCAGCCTCCACCGGCTTCAAGCCAAGCTTGGACAACACGCTTGCGAGTCTCGCCTCTATTACGTCTCCCTTCTTCGCCACCAGAGTGTCATGAGTTATCCAGACGCTCCCAGCCTCTATTCTTGTGGGCAGGCCCACGGAGGCGAATTGACTGATGATAGGGCCAGGTGGCAGCCCGGTGTTTCCTGCAGGCACAATCACGTCGTGTGCAGCTGTGTCTCCAGCCTTGGCTGTGGTTTTCACCCTGCTCTTTTGAAGAAGAAGCGCAAGCTTGAAGGGGTTGAGGTTGGTGAAGAGGAAGACGTTTGAACTAGTTAGGTGTTCCTCTAAACCTTTCAGTCCGGGCATGTCTTTGCACTCCGCAATCACCCTTTTCACAATGGTGTTTTTGATTACGCGGAGACGGGCACTGTCCTGCAGTTTTCTCCTCAGTTCTTGAAGCTGAGGTGCTCTGACCTTTTGCAGGCTTGCGACTCCTAGGACCTTGTACTGTTGCATGAAATCTTTTATTTCTTCAACTTCTTTGGCTTTTTCCAGCGTTACTTGGCGTAATGTCATGTCTTTCCCTACATCCTTATCTTGATGGATGGCCCCATGGTTGCTTTCAGTCTGACCGACCTGATGTTTTTGATTCCTTTTTTAAGTTTCGGCTCTACTCTTCTTATTATTGCTTGAACGTTTTCAGCGATTTCCTCATCTGACATGTTTTCTGCTCCAACGCGACACTGAAGAACTGGCTGACCCCGCATTCTCAGCAAAACAATTTTCCGATGTTTTTCCAGCTGATCCGCTATGTCCGCTGCTGGAGGAACAGGAGTGGGCATCGTTCCCTTTGGCCCCAAAGTTGAACCCAGAACTTTTCCTACAAGCGGCATTAAAGGGGCCTCAGCGATGAAGAAGTCGTAGGACTCTGCCAGCTCCTTTTGTTTTTCTTTGTCGCCCATCATGGCTTCAAGCTCTGCCCTCTCTATGACGAGGTCTGCCTTCGCCCTCTTGGCTTTTAGAGCCATTTCTCCTGAGGCGATCACGCATATTCTGTTTTCCCTTCCCGCGGGATGTGGCAGCTCGATGAGTTCTTGAATTTTTCCTTCGGGCTTTTTGGGGTCTATGTCCCGCAGGTTTATGATGAGTTCTATTGACTGTGTGAAATTTCTCTTTTTAGACTTGTCCTTTGCTTCTTTGACTGCCTCAAGGGCGTTCTTTGTTTCCAACGGCATCTCTAAGCCTCGAGCCAAAGACGTACGGGAGCCTGTTATAAAAATCTTGTTATGAGTTTTGGATTAGGTAGCGGCTTAACAGCAACTATGCACGTTGGCTATTGATTACAGATGCTACTTCTCTTCCTTAAACAACGCGTCGTGCTTCCCCTCGTCGATCTCCTTCTGAACCTCCCTGGGGTCTTTCTCCTCTATTGTTACACCCATGCTGACGCAGCTTCCCAAAATCTCTTTCACCGCAGATTTCAGGTTTCTCGCCAAAAGCTCAGAGTGTTTGACCTTGGCTATCTTCACGACCTGTTGCATGGACAGGTTTCCTATCTTTTGGGTTTTAGGGGTTCCCGATCCCTTTTCAACCTTCAATTCGCTGACTATCAGCGCAGAAGTTGTTGGAGTGCCGACGCTTACTTCAAACTCTTTTGTCTCCGTATTCACGGTGATCTGAACCGGAACTTTCATGCCAGCGTAGTGTTTCGTGATCTCGTTGATCTTGTTCACGATGGCGAGGACGTTGACGCCGAGGGGGCCTAGGGCTGGTCCTAGGGGTGGTCCAGCGGTTGCTTGTCCGCCGCCTATTAAGGCGTTAACAACTTTCTTTTCGCTCATGTTGTTTCCTTCTTTTTTGCCTTCTCCACAAGCCTCACGTAGTCGGCGTGTACCGTGATGGGTAGGGTGAAAGTTGCCTCTAACAGCTCAAGGGTTATCTCTTCCTTGGTTTTGTCTATCCTTGTGATCTTCGCCTTCATTCCCTTGAATGGACCTCCCACAACCTCGACGACGTCTTCAACCTCCAACTCTTCAATCACTGGCCTCACGACAATGTACCGCTCGACTTCTGAGAAGTTCACGATCCCCGGAACTCTTGATCTCACGTGTTTGATTCCCGCTATCGCCTCGTCGACGAAGTGCGGTCCGTCTGCCTCTATGAAGACGTAGCCCTTCAGCATTTCTGGCACAAGAATGGCTTTTATTGGTAGCTTGGTGGTCTCAACTCTTGTTGCGATGAGGTCTGCTACGTTTTTCTCTTGTCCAGCCGTGGTTCGCACGGCGAAGACTGCTGTGGACATTTTTTCTTCTTCATCGCTCATGTTTGTGCTCCCTGCTACGCAAATCCTTGCATCATTGAAGATATGAGTTTAATCAAAAATGCCAGCACTCCAACTACGATAACTCCTAGTAGGCAGATTTTTATGGAGAGCCAGAGCTCGCTTCTCCCCGGCTTTTTAGCAAGCCTTAACAGTCTTGCGCATGATTGAAGGAATGACCTCATTCCCAAGGTTGCTCGCTCACTCAACAATCGATTCTCCTATAAAATGTATTCGGTGTTTTGGGGTCTAACGGAGTGGCGCGAAGGATTTGAATTTGGCTTTTATCGCAAATTGGGGTTTGGAAAAGGCTCTGTTTGGTTGCGCAAAACTCGTCGTGACCGACTGAATTAGCGTTTAAGCCTTTTCAGAGGCAGGGAGATAGCTCGTTCGTATTCGTAGATCACTCTTGATATTACGGTCCAAGCCTCAAGGGTTTCATGGTCAATGCAGACCACCTCATCCGCCAATTTGATAGTTGTTGCAGAGAAATGGCCGTGAGGAAAACCGCCAATAATGACGGCGGGCTTTTCTTCGCTTGAAAGCTTTAACACGCTCTCTTCAAGTGTCAGAGGCTTCCCTGCTCTGCTGAAAGCCATAACATGGGTGGGGCTGATTTCACGGAGCAGTTGCGGCAGTGTTTTGGTCTCCAACTTCAGCAGAGCTGGCCCGTTGGGAGGAGCCCTTCCCAACTCATACAGTTGCTCTACAAGGCCGACGAATCGGTTGTAGTTTCTTGGAAGTCGAGCTTCTGATTTCACTCTGATCACGTGGTTGTTGACGGTATGAACGTAAACCTGAAGAAGTCTCTCCTTGTTAAGGGGCGAACCTAAGGCCTCGAGTAGGGCGAAATGAACTATGTCTGGGCGTCCCCTCTTCTCATTCTCCGGAAGAGTCTTCATGGCGGCGTGGTGGTAGGATCGGTCAAGAAGAAGAAACTGCGGATGCTTTCCGCGCTTTTCCGAGTGACGACTAACGGCGTGGTGTCTCCATAGGTCCTTTGGGATTGTTTCAAGTGCAGACTCCGCTAGTATAAGAATTAGCATGCTTAACTCCTTCAATTGTAGGGAAAAGTCTATTTCCATAAAAGCTTAATGGAAGCCATGAAGAGAGTTCTGTGGGGAAACGAACATTACAAAGCAGATAGCCTTACAACACATTCACACCCTTTTCCGCCTAGCTAAAGAGAACGTTCATAAAAACCCTGAGTTGGCGCAGCGATACGTTAAGATTGCAAGGAAAATCGCTATGAGAACAAAGCTTCGACTGCCCAGGGAGTATAGGCGACTAGTTTGTAGACGCTGTAAAAGCTTTATTCTCCCAGGTGTGAACTGTCGTGTCCGAACCCGATCAAGAAGGGAACCACACGTGGTCTTTACCTGCCTCAGATGTGGCAAGCACACGCGCATACCATTGAAGGGAAGGAGGAAAAACGTTAACACCTAGGATGAAACGACGAATAAAGCGTGAACTGAGCGCTGAGAGACCAACCATATGGGTTGGAAAGGAGGGAGCAGCACCTCGAATTGTGAATGAAGTTTCTAGGCAGCTGGATCAAAGGGAGATGGTGAAGGTAAAAATATTGAAGAGCGCCCTCAAGAGTGAGGAAACCAAGAATGTCGCGTCAAAAATCGCTGAGCAAACTTCCTCAACTCTAATTGATATTCGAGGCCACACTTTCATATTGTATAGAGCCCGAAGAGGGGAAGGTGAAAAGCCTTTATAAGCGGCTTCCTAAATTAGCCATTTCAGCTAGGAAGAAACCGTCTTGCCCACACCATACGACGTTCCCGCGTCCATTCTGATCGAGACGCTAGCCCAACATCTAAAGAACAACGTAGACGAGATAGTTCCGCCCGCCTGGACCCCCATCGTGAAGACAGGTTCCCACGCTGAGAGACCGCCGCAGAATCCAGATTGGTGGTTCACCCGATGCGCCTCGCTCCTCAGAAAAATATACACAAAGGGCCCAATAGGCGTGACTCAACTTTGCTCACAGTATGGTGGAAGGAAGGGTAGAGGAGCGAGAGTGGAACACGCGAGAAAAGGTGGGAGAGCCATAATCCGGAAAGCACTGCAGCAGCTCGAGGCAGCTGGGTTTGTGGAACCTCTAGGAAACAGGGGAAGAGTGTTGACCAAAGAGGGGAGGCGACTGTTGGAGAGCTTGTCAATCGAAATCAAGGAAAAGCTGGAGAAAAAACAGGTGGAGCTGAAGAAATACTAGGTGTGCGAGATGAGTGAGGAGGAAATCGAAGAGCTGCGAAGGAGAAGGCTTCTTGAGCTTCAGCGGCGACTAGCCCAAGAACAACAAATCGAGGTGCAAAAGCAAGCCGCCCTCCGCAGGATACTCACCCCAAAAGCCAGACAGCGCCTCACAAACATAAAGATGGTGAAGCCAGAGTTCGCCGATCAACTCGAACTTCAACTGATTCAACTCGCACAGCAGGGCAAGGTGAACATCCCATTAACCGACGAACAACTAAAAGACATTTTAATGAGACTGCAATCTAGCCGTCGAGAAATCAAAATCAGGAGGGTCTAGGAGAGGTGGGGAGAAACAAGCCCACCGCGAAAAAACGCAGGCTGGCAAAAGCTGGCAAAGAGAGCAAGCCTGTTCCAACATGGGTTATCGCCAAGACGGCGAGCCGCGTGAGAACTACCCCAAAAAGGAGGCGCTGGCGACAAAGAAAGATAAGGGCTTAAGAGGAAGATCTAGATGAAAGAGACAGCTGAAGAATCCGAGAAAACCGAAGAACTGAAAGAAACAGAGGAAGCCGAAGAAGCAAAGGAAACAGAGGAAATCGCTGAAGAAGAGGCCGTAGAAGAAGAGCTCGCGGAGGAAGCTGTCGAGGAGGTTGAGGAAGCTGAAGAAAAGGTTGAGAAACCTAAGAGAGAGGAAGTAGAGGAGGAAATCGTCGAGGAAAAGATTTACACGATACCCCTAGGCAGGGCATGGATTTCCCCGCGAAAAAAGCGAGCGCCAAGAGCCACACGTATCCTCAAAAATTTCATCCACAGGCACATGAAAATCAGAACCGAGGGTGAAGAAGGAGAAGAAGCCGAAAGGCTAGTGGTCAGCAATGAGGTGAACGAGAAAATTTGGGGCAGGGGAATCGAAAAGCCGCCACGAAAAATCAGAGTTCGGGCGGTTAAGGACAAAGAGGGAGTCATAACCGTTTACTTGGCTGAAGGAGATTGACTCTTGGCGATTTTCCTCTGCGATCTCTTCGGCAGCGCGAGCATAGGGGTTTACTCTTTAGCCACCGACAATATGGCGATAGTTCCCTCACAGGTCTCTGAAAACAAGGCGAAAAAACTTGGGGAGTGGCTGAAGGTGAAGGTTGTTCGCACCACTATTGGCGCCTCAGTGCTCGTAGGGGCTCTGGCTTGCGCAAACTCTAACGGAATAGTCCTGCCTCACTTCGCGCGTGAGGAAGAAATTCAAGTCATAAAATCAAACTCTGACATCAACATTGTGGTTATGGAGACAAAGAAGACGGCCTACGGAAACCTGATTCTGGCGAACGACTATGGAGCGGTTGTTGACCCCCGGCTGAAGGAGAGGGATTTGAAGGAAATAGAGGGCGTTTTAGGCGTCGAAGCGGTTCCTGGCGAGATAGCTGGACTGCCCTATGTGGGTTCCCTCGCAACCGCAACGAACAAGGGGGTGTTAACCCACCCATTGCTGAAGGAGGAGGAGCAGAAACTCTTAGAGGATGTGCTGAAAGTTCACGTTGAAGTTGGAACCGTCAACTGTGGAATACCATACGTCGCCACGGGACTCGTTGGAAACAAGCACGGAGCAGTGGCAGGATATATAACCACCGGACCAGAATTGTTCATAATTGGACAGGCACTGGACGTGGTGAGGGAAAATGAGTGAAGTCAAAGTTTTCCGGGTGACAGGAGAAATAAGAAAGCCGAACTATCAAACGAGCTTTCGAAAGGAGGTTAGAGCAGTAAAGCCGCAGGATGCTGTGGAAACAGTATACATGGAGATAGGGAGCAAACACCGGGCAAAACGCTTCCAAATCAAGATAGTAAAGGTGGAAGAGGTACCTCCGGAGGAAATTGAAAGCCTCACCATTCGGAAGTTAACGTTGGGAGAAAGTGAACGTGTCGAGTGAAGAAGAAACCTTTCGCAGACTAGCCGTCGAGCTTCGACTACTAGAAGGAACAGCTGAGGCGCTACAATCCAGAATAAATCTGGTGAACGCAGCCCTAACCGAACTCAGGATCGCCAGCTTAACGCTGGAGGGAATAGAAAAGGAGAAAGAAAACTCGTTGCTCTTCGTTCCAATCGGAGGAGGTTCTTACGTAAAGGCGAAGCTGGAGAGCGCCGACAAGGTTATCATGGGTATGGGGGCTGGAGTTGCAACGGAGAGAACAGTGAAAGAAGCAAGAGAGAACCTTGAAAGGCGCATAGGAGAGTTGGAGAAGACGGGAACCACCCTCCAACAACAACTAACCCAAGTCATAGATAGAATTCAGGACGGAAGATCAAAGCTTCAGGAGTTGACAGCGAAAATAAGCGAAAAGGAGAAAACGCAGCGTGTTCGAGAAACTGAAAGAAGGACTTAGCGGGTTCGTCGAAAAGATTTCAACAACAGAGCTAAAAGTCGAAAACCTCCGCCCAATCCTCTCCAACTTCAGGTTAAACCTAATCGAAAACGACGTGGCTGTGGCGGTGGCGGACCACATCTGCGAAGAGATAGAAAAACGGCTAGTCGGAGTTCAGGTGAGGCGACTAGAAGACCGGAAAGAAATCGTTAGAAGGAGCCTGCACGAAATTTTGCTTGCCATCCTAACCACCAAAGAATCGATAGACTTGCTGGAAAAGGTTGAAGAAAAGCGAAGGGCAAACGAGCCCTACATGATCGTTTTTGTGGGAATCAACGGAACAGGCAAAACCACAACAATAGCCAAAGTTGGCAAGTTTCTCATGAAGAACCGATACTCGGTCATTCTCGCGTGTAGCGACACCTACCGAGCCGGTTCCATCGAGCAGCTAGAGGAACACGCTAAAAGACTGGGCGTCCGCATGATCAAGCACAAGTACGGGGCAGACCCCGCAGCTGTTGCCTTCGACGCCATAAATCATGCAAGGGCTCATGGGATAAACGCCGTTCTCATAGACACGGCTGGGCGCATCCAAACAGATAGAAACCTCATGAACGAATTGGCTAAGATAAAACGGGTTATCAACCCAGACTTAACCATCCTCACGGTGGACGCACTCACGGGAAACGACGCTGTCATGCAAGCTGAGGAGTTCCATAAGAGCGTGGGCATTGACGGAACAATCTTGACGAAGGTCGACGCCGACGTGAAGGGGGGATCAGCCCTAAGCGTAACCTACGTGACCCGCAAGCCCATAGTGTTCATTGGAACAGGCCAAACATACGAAGACCTACAAGACTTCAATCCAGAACAATTCACACAAATGATCCTAAAATAGAAAAGTTGGACTAAGTTTCTGCCCCTCTTGGGCTAGCAATTCCAGTTTTCATGGAGAAAGTTATGCGACCGAGATACGAAGAACGCTTTGACGAATATAAAAAGACTAGTAGAGAGACTTTTATCGAGGAACTTGATGATGCCGTAACAAAACTAAAACAAACAAAAGAATCAATGCCCCCTGAAATTGTTGAAACGATGGACTTTTACTAAAAAAGAGGCTTATTTGTCTGGACAAAAGAAAAATTTTATTGTCAGACAAAAGTACTATAGCTCTTTGAAACTTAATTTTGTGTTGTGCCCAGAAGTTTACCCAAATGATTTTAAAGTAAGCTAATGTCGATGTTAGCATTTGGCATTGGTGTTTCATTCAAGGAAGAGGGAATATAATAGAAGGTCTGTGTCTAGGTACTCTCGTCTTAGATAGGCTTCTGGAACAAAACCGAGGTCAATGCATACTTTGCTCATAGCAACGTTCCAAGGTCGTGCGAAAAGCTTAAGTTTCTTTCTCCCAACAGCCTTTGCATGTTCAATAGCTTTTTTAACCAACTCTTTGCCAATACCTTTTCCCCTAAGATCTTTCCTTACCGCCACTAGATGGATTTGCGCAGGCGTTTCCACGCTTCCCTCAGTTAGGGTAAGAAAACCTACTGCGCCCTTTCCATTTTCTACGACGAATATTTTTACTTCTGGTCGCTTTGAGAGGTCAATGAACCTTTCTGGCAGTAATGGCGACATCCCCCTCGCTATTTCATCAGCGAATGCTTCAGTAAAAATCTGAGCGAGTATTGCGGCGTCTTCCCTGCGAAACTGTCTAATCTTAAACATTTTAGAACCACTTTAAATGAATGTTACATTTTCTGTTTAATATAGGGCGTGTTTCATCGTTATGGAATTTTGGGTTCTGTAAGTGGGATTTCACGCCTTCCCTAACAGTTTTAAGAGGATTCCCTTCGCGGAGTATAGCCTGTTTTCGCTTTGGTCGTAGATTATGGAGTTTGGACTTTCTATAGCGTCCTCGGTTATTTCGTAGCCTTTGTGGATGGGCATGTCGTGCATTATTAGGGCGTCGCTGCCCTTCAGCAGGTCCATATTGACTTGATAAGGCATCATCAATTTGATCCTCTTCTCCTTCTCCTCCTTAAACTTTGGATCAATGAAGAACTCCATGTCCACCCATGTGTCTGTGTAAACGATATCGCTATCCCTGACAGCCCTTTTAACGTCCAGCGTGGTCTTGTACAGCCCTGTCCGCTTCGCTCTCTCAATCAGCTCCTTGTCAAGGGAAGGCTCGTTTATCATGGGAGTCACTGTTGTGATCTCTATCCCCACTTTGGTGCAGCCTTCTATCAGGGAGTTGCAAACGTTGTTGTGGATTCCAACGTAGGTGAGCTTTAATCCTTTTAGGCGCCCCTTCTTCTCTTTAATCGTCATCAGATCAGAGATGGCTTGGCAGGGATGATATTTTTCGTCGCACCCATTGATCACTGGAACCCTTGAAGCTTCTGCCATAGCCTTCAAGTCGGAGTTCCTTAGTAAACGAGCCATTATGCAGTCAACGTTCCTTGAGAGATACCCAGTCTCGTCTCTAATGTCCGCTAAGAGGAAGTTGGTGGTTCTCCAATCCAAGTAAATGGCGTGTCCTCCCAGCTGGGTCATAGCTACCTCAAAGGACACGCGCGTCCTAGTGGAGGTTTTCTGAAAAACCATTGCTAAAGACTTGTCTTTTAGGGAGGTTCGATACTTGTCTGGACTCTTTTTGATCCTTATGGAACTCTCAATAACATCTTCAATCTGTTCTGCAGACCAGTCTTTAAGGGTTAGTAAGTGCATTCTAACTCACGTTTCCGCGTTCGCTTGAATTGCGATTAGACCCATATAAGAGGTTTGTGGAAATGCGTGAGTTAAAAAAGTTCTTCCAGCTCTCTCCATTTCTCGAGAAACTTGAGTCCTTTTCTAGTTGTTACATAGTTGGTTGAGCTGTGGTGAACCTCTAGATGTCCCCGTGATTGCAGTTGAGAAAGATACTTCTGGAGCATTTTATACGATAAATTTGTTTCATACATCACTTTCGTTTTGGTCTGTGGCTGTTTGCACAAACTTAGTATTTCTGCCATAATTTCGAGACTGTTTCTCTGTGCCATTAACATCACTTGGCGGTTTTTCCGACTTACTTGGAGACGCAAAATATAAAGTTTGCGCCAAGGAGGGAAACCAACATTAAAATTGTATAATCATGCTAAGACCATGTGATTCATAGGTGCTTGTCTTAAAAAAAGACGAGGATGCGCAGTTGGCGATATCGCAAGCGGTAGGAACATTTGTGGAAACCTTAATCTTCTCAGTTTTCCTCAATACTTGTTGGAAGATTTGAGACATGATCTTGATCGTGGCTTCAACCGAGGATGTTGCTGGCATGAACATTGCCCAACAGTTGATCACCCATCACGAATTTGAGAAAATTGAAGAGGCGTTCCATCAAAACCCCGTGTACTCAAGGAAAGTGCAGAACCGCGAGGTTAAACTTGTTTTCGTCAATGAGGAAATCGTTAACACACAGTTCATCACCCAGTTTTTTAGCCCCCAACTGTTAGTCTTCATATCTAAGCACCGCAGTGTCAGCGGACTCCCCACCCTCTCGGTCCACACCCCAGGCAACCTCGCAGAGGCGGAGCTGGGCGGAATCCCAAGGAGGGTCTCTATTTCTCCTGCAAGCGCGATGAGAGACGCGCTTTTGGAAATGGCAACAGCAAAGGAAGAGATGAAACTCAAATACGAGGTTTCGTACGAGTGCACCCACCATGGTCCGTCGCTAGACGTGCCCACCATGTTCGCGGAGCTAGGCAGCTCACTGAAGCAGTGGAGAGACCAGACGGCAGCAGAGACTGTGGCTAGAGCTACTATTGCCGCCGTTTCCAAACAGTCAAGGTATGCTACTGTGCTAGGAATGGGTGGACCCCACTACAACGCAAAGTTCACAAGAATCGCGCTGACCACTCCAACAGCTTTTGGTCACATCATCCCAAAATACGCTGTTCCGCGAGTGGACGCCGAGATAGTGAGACAGTGCGTAGAGAGAACTTTGGAAAAAGTGGAGTCTGTGATTCTTGACTGGAAGGGGATTAAGGGCGCGGACAAAGAGGGGCTGATGGCTATACTGAACGAAGTTGGGATTCCGATAGAAAAGGTCTAACGACAGCGATGCTCCAAGCTGTAACGGCTCAAGTCTTCAAGTATGTCAGGACATTTCTGGATGCATTTTTGTACGAGGTGCAGGTACCTAGCAACCCTAACGCTCTCTGAGCTCACTTCTATGGCTTTTCCTTCCAGAATCACAAAGTGGCTTAGAGGAACTTTTGCCTTTGTTATGAATATGGCTTCGTTTGCTGCAGAGTGCAGCGCAAGGCAGTGTGGGGAACCCTCCATAGTCAACACAGTGAGGCTGCTTGGATTTGAGCACGTCAAAATGGAAGTAAGCTTGCCCATGATCATCTCAGCATTTTCCACCTCTGGACAGCTGGTTAGGACCACACGCCCCTCCTCAAACTTTTTACATACATCGGGAAAGACGTCTTTGGCGCACTCGCTGAGAAGGAGTATGGAAGCTCTTTTCAAAAACGGCGCCTTAACCCATGTCTCAACCAGTTTCATAAGCTTTTGCCACAGCTATTATTTATGGCTGTTAAACCTTTTATTTGCCTTTATTCCTCAATGTCAGGCGAACGGTGAAAGGAGGCATAAGATGAAGTGGAATCAAGAAGAAATTAAGAAGCTGTCGCCCATTTTGGAGCAAATGCGAGCAGATCTGGATCCACTGGAAGGAAAGAGCATTTTGGTGCTGTGTAGTGCTGAGGGCGATATCGCTTTTTGGTTGGGAGAAAAAATGAAAAATGGGGTGATGATTGGCCTAGAACTCTGCGATGAATTGCTTAAGGCTGCCCAGGCCCGGGCGATTGAGAAGAAACTGGACAGCCTAGTAAAGTTTCAGAAAGCAGAAAAAGATCACATCCCTTTCCCCAGTGAGACGTTCAACGCATTGGTCAGCGAATTCATAATCTTTCCCACATCGGTTCCAACACAGATCGGGCAACCGGAGATGGCCCGAGTGCTGAAGCCAAGCGGAAAGATGATCCTGACCGATGTAATTGCGACCAAATGTCTTTCTGAAGAAAAACGCGCGGAACTTCGAGCTATCGGTTTGGACTATCTATGCGAAGGAACAAAAAAAGATTTTCGAAATTGGATGAAAGATGCAAATCTTGCCAACATAGAAATACTTGACTTTACTCCGGTGGTAAGGCAGGTGTGGGAACAGAGACGAGACAAAGATGCTTCATCTGATCGACAGAGGGGGTACTCTATCCTATTTGAAGATTCGGAATTCCGTTTGGGGAAAGGTATCTTTTACATTTACGTCCGAGGAGAGAAAAAGCCATAGCAAGTGAAAAATGACGCAAGCGATGTAACTTATGAGTACAGATAAAATTAGAGACAATTATTGACCATAAAACTTAATTTCGTGTTCTAGCAAAAACAAGTTTTAGGAGTATTTGATGGAAGCTTATATTCTTGTGAACACTGGACCTGACATGTTGTGGAAGGTGGCTGACGAAGCCCTTAAAATCGATGGAGTTAAGACGGCTCACGCCGTTACCGGTGAATACGACGTTGTTATCTATGTCGTGTTCAAAAACATGGAGGCGCTGGGAGAGCTGATACGCAAGATTCACACCCTTCAAGGTGTTATTAAAACTCATACGGCTGTAGTTATACCCCCAAGAATTTACTAGGAAGTCTCCACCGTTTCCCTTCTATTTCTTAACGCTGTTCTCCTAATCCGTTGTGGCTACCAGCTTTTTCAGGGATGCTTCTACTCGCTGAATATAACTTAACGTCTCTTCGGAACCATCAAAACTTTCAATAATCTCCTGACACTGCCTCAGAGCTTCCTCGAAACTTTTTCGGTAACTGATTCTTTCCAAAGGCTCACCATGCTTTCGCTTTCTTCATGTGCTTAAAAGACCAGCGACGCAACAAACAAAAAGAGTTCACACAGAGGTCAGTAAAAGTAAAAATATACGCGTGAAAAAGAGGTCTAGAGATGGTTTATCCGTCGGGATTAGAATCTGGGACTACAGGCTTGGAAAGTCTGAACCATTGATTCTGCCATAGCCAGACTAGACCGCAGCCGCATTCGCTTAAAACTTTATGCGCCAGAATTTAGGTCATTATTACTTCATCGTAAATATTATATTTACAATAGGGTAATACTCACCACTATGAGTATGAATACGCTTGTGAATTGGAGGGAAATGATGAAAAAGAAGAAAGCTATTTTGGCTGCAGTTGTTTCTCTGCTCTTAGTAACAACGATCGTTAATCCTTTGCTACTATCAAGAGTTGCTGCTCAAGATGAGGAGATCTTTGTCATGGCTTATCCGTCAGATATTGGAGAAATGAACCCCTTATTCATCCGTAGTGAGCGCACCCACTGGTTCATAATTCAGATTTACGACACACTCATAGCCTACGATGCCGACTTGAACCCGATCCCTTGGCTTGCAGAGAGTTGGGAAATATCTGACGACGCTAAGAACTTTACGTTCCACATACGGGAAGGCGTCGAATGGCATGATGGTCAGCCCCTAACCGCTGATGATGTTAAGTTCACTTTTGACTACATGAAGGCTGGTCCGGAAGACGTTATGAGCTGGTCTATCCTCCAAAAGATTGTTTCCACCACGGCTGTTGACGACTACACTGTTAGAGTGATGTTCAATGAGACGATGGGTTTCGGCCTCAGTCAACTGGGTGACCTTGAGATCATTCCTAAGCACATATGGGAAGGCGTTGCTCACGACGCCGCCTGCTGGGATGACCCGGACAACGTTACGGCACACATTGGAAGTGGACCTTTTGTCTTTAAAGAACGCGTTCCTGACGAGTACATTCTTTTAGAAAGGAATGAGAACTGGTGGGGCAAGAAGCCAAACGTTGATGGCATTCGAATCGACGTCATTATTGGTGAAGACGCCAGGATTCTCGCCATGAGACAAGGTGAAGCAGACACTGAGCGCTATGAGTTATCGGGAATCGATGTTAACACAGTTATTGAAGCACCTGAGCTCAAGGTTGTTACAGGCCTTGTCAGCCAGTGGGATTACGTCTTGGGCTTTAACCTTACTGTGCCTGGCCTTGACGATGTTCGCGTGCGTAAAGCTATAGCCTATGCCCTCGACCGCGAGCGAATCATCACTATCGCTACGCTCGGCTGGGGCACAGAGACTTGGAGCGTCATCCCCGAAAGCTACTTCCCCACCTATTATAGCGAAACTGGCGATTTTCTTGAGAACGCAACCTACGCAAACCAAACACTAGATGAGGCGGGATATCTTGACACTGACGATGATGGAGTCCGTGAATTCCCAGGTGATCCTACTAAAGAGCTTGCTTTTGACATGATGGTGCTCAGCTGGGACATCATCTCGGTTGATGCAGGAGCCGCTATCGCTCAGCAGCTGGAGGCAATCGGCATCTCCGTCAGCGTAGAAATCACTGATGATGCGATCATGTATCCAGCTCTCTACGCCCTGCCTCGCAACTATAGAATGTACGAGATGAGCCACGGCTACGGCACTGTACCCGACCACGTTTGGTTCCGCATGCACTCGAGCAACGATATCGACTGGGGCAACAATTGCTACGGTCTACATAACGATACGATGGATGAGGCTCTAGACGGGATGTTACACGCCAGGAATGATACTGAAAGGATAGCTAAGGCAAAGGAAATTCAGGAGTTAGCTGTGGAAATAGTTCCATATGTGCCGCTCTTCCTGACCGACGACGTCCACGCCATACGTAATGAATGGGTCAACTATACAATGGTGCCCGGTGGTATCTTCACCAGCCATAACCGGCTGACAATGCTTAACATATACAGTGAAGAAGTAGTACCAGCGGCCGCAGAGATGAACTGGCCTTTAATAGCAGGCGTAGCCGTCATCTGCCTAGTGGTCGGCTTGGGTGGCGGTTACTTAGTGGCACGTAAAAAATGATTGTAATCGACATAGCAACAGAAAAAAAAGCAAACCAAATCTCCCCCCTTTTTCCGTTATATCTCTATTGGCACTAGATTTAATTATCTACCAAGCGACAAATAATATTAGAGGGCAAAAGATAAAAAGTGGACCAAAATGGCTATACGTCGTTTCATCATCAATCGAGCCATTCAATCTATCATCATCTGGTATCTTATCATAACATTTAACTTCTTTCTTTTCCGAGTCATGCCAGGCGATCCCCGAATGGCTCTCTTACATGAGGCCATGGATCCGACAATTAGGCAACATGTCATAGAGCGATTTGGACTAAATCGTCCACTCTTGGAACAGTATGTAATGTACCTCGCCAATCTGTTTCAAGGTGACTGGGGCAGAAGCTTCTCTCAGTTCAATCAACCTGTATTAGACGTGATTTTCGGGCATAGATTACTAAACACAGTCATCTTGATGGGATCATCGCTACTTTTGAGTATCACCATAGGAATTGTAATGGGGGTTGTAGCGGCTTCAAGGAGGAACTCCCTGTTGGACAAGTCTTCAATCGTATTCTTCTTAGTCACCTACAGTATACCCATCTTTTGGATAGGGCTTCTGCTTCTCTTTTATCTAGGATTCCATTTGAATATCATTCCACTGGCAGGTACAATCACCCGCGGTCGTCAATACGCTAACGTTTTTGAGCACGCACTTGACTATCTTTGGCATATGGTAGGTCCAGCAGTCGCTTTGGCATTGTCGTTCATAGGAAGCTTTTTCCTTCTGATGAGGGATAGCGTGCTTGACGTTTTTACAGAGGATTATATGGAGGCTGCTAGGGCTAAGGGACTTACCGAGCGGACTATCTTGTTCAAACACGCGATGCGAAATGCGATGTTACCGATGATCAGTGTGATCGCTGTGAATATGACATACCTTATCTCAGGGGCGACTATGACTGAAACAGTTTTTTCCTGGGCGGGCCTCGGTCTTCTAACCTATAACTCAGTGTTATCAGCGGATTATCCTGTTCTTCAAGGGATTTTCCTATTATATGCTGCCATTGCAGTCCTTTCAAACTTCACTGCCGATGTGATTTATGCGTTCTTAGACCCAAGAATCAGATATGACTAGAAAGGGATTTAGGTGACAAATAAGAGTCATCGTTTTTCGATTTCAAGGGTTTTCGTGATCGGTGTTCTAGTTTTATTGGATGCTCTATGCGCCTCTTTCATTTTCCCGGGAACCTCTCTTGCCCGAACCGTACTCTACATCCTTGCAAACGTATTGTTTGTCCTTTGGCTAGTTATTGTGTGGCAGAGTAAGACCCCAGTTGCTATTAGCATAACAGTTGCCGGGTTAGTAAGTGCCGGATTAGCTTTAGTGCTTGATTACTTAACTGTCACTTTGTTAACACTTTCAAAAGCTGAATCTTGGCTAACTCTCGGAATTAGATTAAGTCTTACCGCGTTGGCAACTCTTTCAATAATATTCATCATCCGTAAAGCGACCATCCAACGCACCAGAGCACAAAGTATTTTGTGGACTTTCTTCTTTGTGGGGATAGGACTACATCTTTCTCTCATTCAGTTTCCGGCAGGATCTTATCTGTCTCTTTTTTGGCTTCCCTTGGGATTAACCCTTTTTGTTTTTGGGACGGTTTTCCGGGTGAAGAAGCGAATAGGAAAACTATGCATTTTAGCGATTTGGGCTGTCATCCTCATCGAGATAGTTGGCACTCTCATTTGGACTGATTTTCCAGTTCTCTCGGCGACCTTAAAAACACTGATTGCAAGCTTACCCGCATATTCCTATGTAATACTATACCTTCCAGCACTCTACTTTTCTTGGCCAACGATATTGAAAATCATGTGGAACACCAGAGATCATATAAAGAGCGGGTGGGAGCTCTTCAGCGAATCGCTCATGGGAAAGATAGGGCTTACTATAGTGTTAGCCATAGTATTGATGGGGGTTTTCGCGCCATATCTGGCTCCTTACCCCTATGATCAATGGTCAGACCAAAGAAACAGCCCTCCGAGCATAGAACACCCTTTGGGCACTGACTACTTCGGCCAAGATCTCTTAAGCGGGATCATTTGGGGGAGCCGCATCTCACTTATCGTAGGTTTCACTGCGGCGGCTCTAGCGGTAACAATTGGCACTCTAGTTGGCATAGTGAGCGGATATTATGGAGGGGTTTTGGATCCTGTGCTTATGCGTATCACAGATGTCTTTCTTTCAGTACCTACACTTCCTTTGATGCTCATCTTTGCTGCTCTCTTTGGCAAAGGATTGTTAAACATCATTCTTGCTTTGTCTATACTTGGCTGGACTGGTACTGCACGAATTGTAAGAAGCCAGACCTTATCACTTAGGGAGCGCCCAGTAACAGAGGCAGCAAAAGCCATAGGGGCACCTGACCCCCATATTCTGGGTTATCACATCCTCCCTAATGTTCTGCCGTTAGTTTTGGCAAACATGGTTCTAGGTATCGTCGATGCCGTCCTTGGGGAAGCGGGTTTAAGTTTCCTTGGATTCGGTGTGCCTTTCGGGCCTCCTAGCTGGGGCATCATACTCTACTGGGCCCGTGTAAGAGGAGCTCTGCTGAATAACTATTGGTGGTGGTTCATCCCCCCAGGTCTCTTGATCATGCTACTCGTGTTAGGCTTTGCCTTCCTCAGCCACGCCTTGGACCAAGTTCTAAACCCACGGCTTAGGAGAAGAAAAAAATGAAAGTTCTAGAAATCGAAAACCTGAGTACATATTATCGACTAGGCAGAGATACTGTATATGCAGTAGACGGGGTCTCCTTTGTTATAGATGCGGGAAAGACGTTCGGTCTCGCGGGAGAGTCCGGTTGCGGCAAGACAACAGTCGCGAAGAGTATTATGCGCATCCTCCCAGAGAACGGTCTAATTGCTGGTGGAAAGATATGGCTAGATGGCCAAGAAATCGTTAATTTAAGCGAGCAAGAGGCTAAGAAAATTCGCTGGCGCAAGGTAAGCATGGTTTTTCAATACGCTATGAACGCCTTCAACCCAGTACTTCGAATTGGGGATCAAATAGTGGAGGTGCTACGACAAAAAGAGGGATATACCAAGGAGAAGGCTCTTGAAAAAGCGAAGAGCCTCTTTGAGGAGGTTGGACTAGAGGCTTCTCTGCTTCGAAATTATCCCCACGAGTTCAGTGGCGGAATGCGGCAGAGGGCGATTATTGCACAAGCTCTAGCGTGCGATCCTAAGCTAATGATAGCGGACGAGCCCGTTACTGCGCTGGATGTGATTGTTCAAGGAAAAATCTTAGATCTATTGAAAAAGCTTCAGAAAAAGTACAACCTTACTGTGTTGCTAATTACTCATGACCTTTCTGTGATAGCTGAAGAGTCAGACGAGGTGGGGATCATGTACGCAGGAAGTATAATGGAGATGGGAGACGTTGTTTCCATATACAAGGAACCACTTCATCCCTACACAGCTAAGCTCATAGGCGCCTTTCCCAGCGTCGTAGGAGAGAAGACTAAGCTAGAGTTTATTCCCGGAGCCCCTCCTGACCTAATATCTCCGCCCAGCGGGTGCAAGTTCCATGAACGATGTCCCTTCGCAAAAGCTGTCTGCAGCAAAAAGCGTCCAGAATACAGAGATTTTAGCAAAAGCCGTTTCGCTGCCTGTCATTTCGTAGGAGAGCTGGACTTGCATAAGTAGGGGGTACTTCTTGTCTAGAGAAAAAATCCTATGTGTCCGTGGCCTGAAAAAGTGGTTCGCTGTGAGGAAAGGGTTCCTAGCGTCGGTCATGGGGGGCCAACAAAAATATGTCAGAGCGGTGGATGGTATCGACTTCGACGTATATGCTGGAGAAATTCTCTGTCTGGTAGGTGAATCAGGATGTGGAAAGACAACTACTGCACGGACGATCTTAAGGTTGCTTGAACCGACTGAAGGTAGTATACTATATCATGGTGAAGAAATAACTACGTTAAGCAGAGACAGGCTGCGTAAGCTTCGAATGAAAATGCAGATAATCTTCCAAAATCCATTTGAAGTCTTGGACCCTCGGATGTCTGTGAAATCACTAGTTGGCGAATCTCTTAAGGTCCATAAATTGGCCCCTAGCGAACAGGAATATGAAGAGAAGGTTTTTGAAGCTTTAAGAGAGGTCAGGCTAACTCCTCCAGAAGACTTCGGTAGAAGATTTCCCCACGAGTTGAGCGGGGGACAACTCCAAAGAGTTGCTATTGCCCGTAGCCTCATCCTTCGGCCAGACTATATGGTGGCTGACGAGCCTGTATCCATGCTTGATGCCAGCATTCGCACAGAAATCATAAACCTTATGACAGAGCTCCAGCGCCTACACGATCTGACGTACTTGTATATCACCCACGACATAGCTCAGGCTCGGTACATAGGGGAACGCCTAATGGTAATGTACCTCGGTAAAATCGTAGAAAAAGGACCCATGGAAGACGTAATCCGAGAACCAATACATCCTTACACAAAAGCTTTGATTAGCAACGTACCTATCCCAGACCCCACGGCTGAAAGAAAAAGAATTCTCATACTAGGGGAGACTCCAACTCCAATAGACCTCCCTGAAGGATGCAGATTCCGTCCAAGGTGCAAGGAACCCGAACCGCTATGCGTTCGTGAAGAGCCCGAACTACGACAAGTCAGCTCAGGTCGCTGGGTCGCTTGCCATAAAGCTTAGATAAGCAATAGACTTTCATGGTGCGGCCGCCGGGACTCACCGCTCTAGACCTGAATAAGTACTGTCCTCATCGTGTTTCTCTGAAAGTAGCTCGCGACGCAATGCGTCTTTCAAGGCTTGGCTTAGAACCTTCAGCTGAAAGTCTTCCCGGTCTTGTGATGTAATGTATGTTCTCGCCGGCTGCGATAGGGCTTCTCTGGTCAGGACCTCTTCAGGATTGACTCCTAGGGCCCGAATGTACTCTTTAATCAGGTCAATCTTGCTAGTTTTGGTTTTAGGTCTTATTGCCAAGCCTGAGCTGGCGTATATGTTGCGTAGTTTCTCCACTCCAAGGCTTTGAATGTCATGGTATGTGTCTACGGTGTGGCCCATCATGTAGTCAACGTAGTCGGATTGGACGCCTAGGGCTATTAGCTGGGTCTTGAAATACTTGCGTATGCTGTGAACCTTTAAGTCGTAAACGCGGCCTCTGTTAGGCTTGAGGAGACCCGCTTGGAAGTAGAGGTTATGGACCAATTGATAGACTTGCTTCTCACCTATGGGCTTCACAATCGTTGATGTCTGGTCTCGGATTAGAGGACTCGAGTCTGTCAGTTGTTCAGGTGGAACCTTTCCATCCGGGCTCCCCCGACGCCTTTCTTCTAGGTAAAGCTTCAGATAGTCAGTTGCCTCTTGACCTAGGAAAGTGTCATAGTCATGGTATTTGCCTTTTGTGATCTCTGCCTCCACATGTACGTGGAGAGGTATAACGTCTCTTTCAAACTCGTCTCTAACATGGCGATACTGAAGCTTCACCAATGTTCCTTCTCGAAATCCTCCAAGGGCCAGCATTGATACAATGACTTTTTCGCGTAGGTTTGCGACATCCAGCAGCCTAGCAAGTTCCTCAGGTTTTGGCGCTCTATCCTTTCTTACAACTCTTCTACTGAGAGGTTGAGGCAGCTTCAGATCCACTCCATTGACGCGGTAAAGGGCTTTGATGGCCTTCGCATAGTTGCATATACGCAAGGGAGCTAAACCTTGGTCCTGGAGATCGCTGACGTACTCTTCTAAGAAGCCGATGTGATTCTGCACCCGTAAAGGGTCAGGGATGTTGCCTACGGGCTTCACGTCTTCGATGATCATGTCAGGGCTGTAGCCGAGCCACCGGGCGTATCGACTGATGCAATCAACGTAAAGATAGAGCGTCCTGAGGCTGCCTGTGCAATAGCGGAGTAGATGCCTTGCCAGCTTCAGAAGAGTCTTGTTTTCGAAGGTGAAGGGGATGAGGTTCGGCCTCTCTAGGGACAGGCTGTTTATAATGTACTCGACTAGCCCCCTCTGGCCGGTGTTGAGGACCTGTCCAATCGGAATCTTAACTGGGCTCTTTAAGGGGTGTCCTCGAGGGCTTCTCTCCAAGACGATGAAGCCGTCTTCGATTTTCATTGGTATTGGTAGAGATTTGATGTCATCTGCTGTCAGCTGTCGGGGTTTGATGATCAGTTGGGTGTTGGCTGTTGTTTTCGTACCTGATTCCTCCATATATTTATCCTTCTAGTTTTGCTCAAAAGCTACGCCACGCAGTGATTGAGCGATACGATGGACAAAAAGGCGGACTCAGCAAGGCTGTAACCGAAGCTGTCCAACTTTGGCTAGAGCAAGAAGAGGCCGCTAGCAAGAAGAAGTGGAGACTAAACAAGACGCTTCAACTCCAAGATGTCTGAGCGCAAAACAACAAGCCCAGAGGCTTTAGGATCTCCTCCGCGTAGAGTTGGCGGCTCCGCGTCTCTGTCCCAGCATATTGTAATGTAGTCTTCTCCAGCATAGACAAGCCAAGCAACACATTCGCGCACATGAGGCTTGAGGCTTTCAGGTTGAGCCCTATGGTAGAGAACGGCGTCTCGATATCGCACATAAACGACATCTCCTCTTTTAAGCATGACACTTGTGGAAGTAGCCTTTCCCTCAGCCTTCGTCAACGGCGCCACCGGGTGTTTTTTCGCTGTTAGGGCTAGTGTTCAAACTCATTATTTCAACTCCTTACTAATTCACGTTGAGGGCTTCTGCAAAGCCTTAGCAAACCCTTTGGCGTTGCAAATTCAACCAAGCCCTCTTCGCTAAGGCGGGTTCTAAATCGCTTGAATCTGTCCATGGTATCCTGAGAGGAAAAGACTGTTGGGTAGTGTGGTTCTCCCATTTCTTTCCATATCGCGATTATTTTTGGTGCGTTATTGTAACAGCGTTCACAAAGATAGGAGTAGTACCGGTAGTAGTGTTTGCCTCCAGTTTTCAGTGCCCAAGCCTTTCCTGGGATAGCGTTTCCACAACATTCACATTGTTGAATTTTTCTGGGATGGGCTTCCTCAATGCGGGTTGCGTATTTACCTGGGTCTTCGTATAGAATCATCCAATCGACTTTTGGGAACCTTTCCAAGCGGAAGAACTCAAAGTAGTCGCTCAATATTTTCGGGTTTTTCCGGATTTTGCAAGCTGTTTTCATTTCTTTCATTTTTTCAGCTTCTTTTTGAGTTTCTTAACACAATTAGCGAGCCTTTCTTTCGCTTGTGAGTTTTTTGGGAGCTTTCGGTCTATACTCCAAAGTAGCTTCTCATTACGTTCTTGCCTATCTACAAGAGGCTGCAACCCGTCTAGAACGGCCTTACCAATTTTAGAAGGCAGCATGTTAATATTTTCCGTGCAAGTCTTTAACACTTCGCTACGAGCTTCACTTTCATGCTTAAATTTTTCAATAATACCAAGGTGTTCTTTCATGGACTCTTCAAAGCTCGACGCAATCTTTTCTAGTCTATTCGGCAGCACTTCATTCAAGTCCGTTTGCCCTTTACGGACTTCACCTACGTCTGAAGAAACTCTGTCCATTCTGGTAAGGAAAGGTATAATCCAACTAGGCCACTCTTCGGGGACCTCAATAAATTCAGGGTGACTCGCATCAGCTTTGATAATGATGCCTAATGGATCCTTGTAATGGTTTATCTGAAAAGGTGTGACTGGCCCGACTTTAAAAATGCGAGTTCTGCTTTTCGGTTCGATAGTTTCACTTAGCTTCTCGCATAATTCTAAATCAACATCGGCCTTAAACAAAGCATTCTGCACAGCAACCTTAACCCATTCATAAGGCACACGCTTGGCAGCCAAAACTCTAAAACCTCCACTTTTAGGCCACACCCGTATAGTAACAAGGTTGTTACGCAACAACATCATCCGATTGCGGTTAGGCGTAACATACCAATCATCAAACGGCTTAGGATCTAGCTTCCCGGGCCTACGCTTACCAGCCTCAAAAATAATCTTTTCGACAACATCCCTAGGCAACCTCTCTAGTAGCCAACTCTCGTCACGATGCGTAAGGGGAACAAGGACGCGCCCTTCAACCTTACCTTCCAAAAGCTGTTTAGTTTCGGATTTAATTTTCCAGCAGAGCCTACAATATTTTTTGTATGGAATCTTTAGGTAGTGACAACATTTTTTTGCGTTGGAGTGAGGAAATTTGAAAAAGAAGAGACGGATTTGCTTTGTGACGCCTTTAAGCCTTACTGAGTCCTTACTAAGGTTTTTGTCGTTAGTCATAGTTTCTCACCAATCATGCTGGTGCGTTGTTTCCATACGGGCTTGCGCTGAATCATTTTTCATCTGTTCTAGCTTTTCGTTTCATCTCTTCCCACTCTCTAATGGTGCTCATCGCCATGGCGCGACACCATCCAGCGAGGGTACCGTATCCCAGCTCCTTCACTGCAGCCTTAAGGGTAAGATACAGACGTGATTCGAACGGCGCGTGAAGTTGAGTCGTTTTTTCTGTCTCTTTTTTGCACAAAGTTTATCTCCATAATTCCCTAAGAATAGTCCAAGATTAGGTGTTTCTTCGGATGTATTATACCGAGGGCAGGAAAAGAGGAAGTGGATATAGGTCTCAAACACTGATATTACTAACACTAACTAATGGAGCCGCCTCGTCTTCTTATATTCAACAGTTGAGTGGGTTGAATAAGGACACTGTATGTTCGAATCTCCGGATATTGAAGGGAATAAGGGCTGTCATGGCTGAACGGGAAGGTAGAAGTATTATTTATCGACTTGGTGAACGCCCATTTTGGAAGTGGCTTTTCTTTCATGCTTTTGTAGGGACGAGCTGGGCTTGGAAAGCTCTCAAGATAATAAAACGCCTATTCACAGATTTTCCTAGGATAATGAAGCAAATTGAAGAAATGTACAGTCTTGTCAGGAACAATGCTGAACTATATGAGGAGTTAAAAGAGAAGCATCCTGAGTTGAAAGGTGAGGATGTTTGGAATGCGACATGGCTTCTAAAACAATTCGCATATGTTAACCAAGCGCATAAATATAAGAGTCTATCAAGCAGAGGTTGGACTAAAAGGAAAATAGGGAAAAGAAGGTGCCGAGAAAAACGAAAGGTTCAAAGGAAAATCGTCGGTAAAAGATGCCAAGAATGCGGTGGCACAAACATCATTCAAGACTATGACACTAATGAAACTGTCTGCGGGACCTGTGGGATAGTTATGAGAGAACGAGAAATGCAGGATCCGTGGATAGACTCTCGTGGTGTACCGATAAAGTTTCGTCTTGTACCGAGAATGAGAGACCCGCAACGCGAAAGGTACTTGAAAGATCGGGAAAACTTTGCCAAATTTTGCAGACAATTATCTAAAGGGTTTTGTGATTTGCAGAAAAATTTGGTAGGACAGATCGCATTAGCGCTTTACCACGATTTTTTACAAACTTGTTTTCCAGAGATCGTAGACTTTGCGACGGAACATAGAATCAAAGACTATGAGAGACTTCCATTTGACCACGTAATTAAATTCGACAAACTAGTGGCTCAATTGGTTAAAGAAAGAGTCGATAAAGTTGAAGAGTTCTCCGAAGAATTGAAGAGTGAAATCAACTATGTCCACGACTATACTATTAGGTTTTGAGATTCAGACGTTCCTTGTATTCCCTGCGGTCCTTGAAGCCCTTGCTCGCCCTGAGGTTCGGGCCTTTATCGCCTTTCTGCGGACGTACTGCAACTAGAACACCGTAATCAAGAATCACCGATAAAATCAATGTCGCGATTAATCCTCCTACGAAAACCCTTTTGAAACTCCAACAGACGTTTCACTCATTTATTTAATCACCTCGTGTAATACTTAGGTCAACCTCCTGCCACACTCTGGACAATATACCGAGTCAGATCTGATTTCTTTACCACAATATCTACAGAAGATTTCTCCGTGTGGGACAGAACCTCCGAAATAAGCAGTCCGTATCAAGGAGTAGTAGTAGGCAACACCCACAACACATCCGACTATTCCTATTACTATGCTTGTTGGTAAAACAACACTCGAAATTCCAGCATATGGATAGTCATAGCCAACTGTGGTGCCTAAGAAAGTTATCGGCACCTTATATTGTTCAAGGAAGAAGGCAATTACAAACAAAACGACGCCCGCTAACACGAAACCCGCTGCGAGATTAGTGGCATCCCTTTCTATTTGTTCTCGGCTTTTACTTGACCCACTCTTAGTCGTACTCATTTTGTTTAATCACCTCCCCTTTTGATTCAGCTAGTTTCTTTGTATAGAATAGGCTTAGTACGAAGCCAAGAACCATAACGAAAAAGCCAATAATTAGTACATAACCCGAAATGGTTAGAGCGTTGTTCCATAGTGTTCGTAAATTGAAAGCGATTAGTGGAGTGGCAACAATCTGAACTAGATCTACTGTGTCTTCTATTAGCGGAGGTAGGACTATATGGTTTAAAGCTCCCCATCCAAAAAGGGCAGCGCCTATAGCAAGGATAACTTCGCCAACAAGAACATAGTTAGCGTATTCCTTAAGATTTTGTTCACGTTTCAAATCCTCACTTCCTCCCTTACGCGTTTCCTAGCAAGGTAAACTGTGGCGAGAGCACAGAACATTACAAGCATCGAAATCATAGTTGCAGGTTCAGGTACTACATTAAATGCAAAGACGTTAATGGCTTCATAATTGCATACATCACCATAATCAAACATGCCGTTCCAGTTTACGTCAACCCAGACGTCGTAGCTTCCCAGGTGTAGAGGAGCTGCCCACACCAAGGTTAGCGCCAAGGTTCCATTAGCCTCTGTGGTCTTATACGTAACTATCTCGGCGTTATCCGGTGTTAAATCATAACCGTCAGGTACGATGTAAATCGCAACTTCCGTGTTCGCTGGATACCCACCACCATTCACATACACGTTTTCAACAGAAACGAACGTGCTCTTATCATCACCAAATTCGTCACACATAGAAATTGAGGCAGGGATCGGCAAGGGATGAAGTCTACTATATTCATCGAAGAGAGTTTGGTTGATTGCTTCTTCACTTCCAAGCCAAGCTATTAATATCTTATCGAAATGGTCAAACGTGACGTTTACCGGTTGCATTTGCGGGTTGTAGACTGTGAACCAGTAGATTCCCAGGTCTTTAGGGAACAGTGGCGAAACTCGATAATCAAAGGTTACGCTGAAAGGGTAAGATGTGACTTGTGAGGCTGCGTCAACAACCTGCATTCTGGGATTTCTTATTTCAAAGTCTATTGGAAGCGTAGAATTAACTGTACTCCATATCCTACGTGTTAGCTGATAGAGTTCTATTCTGTGAAGGTACGAAACGTTAAACGACTCTTCAGGTTCAAGAGTCACGGTTAAATTATCCCATGATGGATTTTCTCTGTCAGCGTTAGCGTAGTAAAGCTCAACTTCATCTAGATGCACTTGCCCAAGGAACATTCCGTATCCAAACACTAGAAACAAGTCTGGAAGAAAAGGAATCAAGCCATAAGTGCATGGACCCCATGTGGGGTCTATCGGAATCCATCCGTCTCGCGTGAAGAAACCTAGAGTCTGAATTTCTTGTATTCTTGCCTCTGTAAATTCATGTAAGGTTACGAGTGTGTCGTTAGAACCCATCACGAACTGTTCCCCTTCCAGCGTTTCTAGAGACTGACTAGCCGACAACGCTAAAGGAGTTCCAGTTGGAGAGGGCGATTTAATCTCTACCCATGCATGCCCCTTTCCCGTAGGATTGCCGAAAATGTCGTAGGTTGGTGCAGCCACTATCTGAATACGATGTGCAGGCCAACCGATTCCTCTTAAGAGAGAGTAGTAGAGGCGGGCAAAGTCGCAGCAGACGCCTTTTCGTTGCCGAAACATTTCTGGAATGCTTTGCCAAGCATGTTCAAAGGTATAGTCGTATCTAAAGCTGCGACCCAAAGCGTAAAACAAAATTCGCACGTTCAACATCAAGTTGTATTCTAACGGAAAAACACAAACCTCTCTAATCATGCGTTGAACTTCAGGGTTTTGTGAGTCAACCCGATACCGCTCATAATCATCATGGCAATAAGTGGCGGTGGGAAGCATCGACAAAACAAACAAAGCAACCAGAAGCCACGCAGCAAATTTTATCTTAAGCGTAACCATCTAACCAGCTCCCTCCTCTTTCTCCTCGTAAATAGATGTCACATCAAGTGATGGCTGACATTTGGCGTCTATTTGTCTACCCAAAAGATAACTTTTACGCATATAAAACCTTTCCGAGCGTGTTGAATATGTCCAAGGAGAGTAAGAGAGAAAGGATAACAATCAGGCTGACCAAGAGGTACATGCAACTCCTGAACGACCTCATCGAGAGAGGCGTATACAACAGCCGAAACGAGGCCATCAGGGACGCCCTGCGCCTACTCTTCGAACACCACGGCTTGAGGGTCCTCCCGGGAGAGGAATAGCTCGCATTTAGGGCTTAGACTCTTTTTCTTAGCGGCGCGTTCTCGTAGCTTTGGGGAACTCGTCTAGCATTGTCTTAAACACTAGCCCACCTAGCCTCCTGAAGCCCTCTCACCTTCAATGACCTCTTCTGGTGTTTCCAAAGGCTCTTCAACCCTGCCTTCGACCTCTACAAGGGTCTCATCCCTAATGAGCCAAGTTTTTTCCTCCTCAGCTGGCGGTGTTTCCTCAACTTTCACCACTTCTCCCTTTTTCCACTGGTGCCCACACGTAATGCATTCAATTTCATCTACCCGAAAAAAGAAAATATTTGTGCTCCCGCACTTGGGACAAACTTTTTTCGGACAGACCTTATAATGCTCATGGTATTCTGAAGGTGTCCCTTCCCACTCTTGGCACCAATGGCAACGCATTTTGTTCATCACCTAACTTCATGCTGAAACTATTTAAAAGAATATCGCTTTTCTTCTGTTTAAAAGCCGAAATAGACAAAGAATAGACAGATTTTGTCGAAATAGGTTTAAATCACGCTTTGTTACATTTTAGCTCGAACCAAACTTGACATTAGAATTTGTCCCCAACGAAAAATGGATTCGTGAAACATACCGCGTAAAAGGAATGAGCAATAGCATTCTCGTATCGAGAATCTTAAAAACATGCAAGGGTTATAGTTGCCTCACAGTTAGACAATTATTTTATATTTTGGTCAGTAGATTTCCAAAGGACTACCCAGCAACCAGAGCGTTTTATAAGCGTATGAATAGATTTCTCACGAAGATACGGCGTGTAAATGCCGAAGTTCATAAAAAATTTGTAGACCCGACCAGACCGTTTGCTGTCCCGCCTTTACGATTCCCCAAAATAGAATGCTGGGTCGAAAAAGATTCGATTAGAAATTTCATAGGAAAATTAGCCGTCAAATACAGGTTGGGAATCCAAGTTCTAAGAGGTTTTGCCAGCTTATCCATGTACCGACGCGCCCTCGAAAGAGCAAGAAAAAGAGGTGTAACAATGGTCTTATACATTGGCGATTGGGACCCCAGCGGCCTTCTGATCGAGCAAGTTGCTCAAGGAGAGATGGACCATAAAATGGGAATCAAGTTCGTCAGATTAGCGATTACGATGGAGCAGATCAAAAGATTCCGACCTCCTTCAAGACCAGTCAATATTAAAGATTCGAGAGCAAAGGAGTATATTGAAAAGTATGGGGATCGTTGCTGGGAGGTTGAGGCAATCAGACCCAGAACCCTTTTGAAGTTGATAGAAAAGGGACTCCGAGGAAACGTGCCTCCCGAATTTCTTGTTCAAGCTGAAGCTAGGGAAAGAGCTGCTCGACTAGCGAGGCCAGTCACGGAAAAGCTGCGAAAAACCATTGAAAGAGAGGTCTTACGCCTACTGGAAGAAGACGTACCAGAAGAAGACGTTCTGAAGCGGATTTCGGAAAAATATGGCGTTAAGCTCCCCAGATAAAAGGCTTAGTGTTGCTAATCAAAGTAAGTGATGCTTGCTTTTAACAATCTGCGCCCGCGATTTGGAAGCCGTGCTTAAGGCTCCTGCGCCATTCCTTGAAACAGGCTAGGCTGACGCGCTTGCAAGAGAACACCAAGGAGGATTGAAAGAAAGGATCAAGGAAGCAATCTAATTGAGCTTTCCATCCGAAAGAACTTTTAAGTCGTAAATCTGCTTATTAAGAATTCGTTGCCCTCTTTATTAAATCCCATACAAGGGAGTTGATTGGTATTGCCAATTGAAATCGGTCTGGAGATGTATGGCGAGAGAGAGGTTGTTTTGCCGTTTTTTTCGGGTCATGTGGCTCGGGGTTTGTTGTTGCATTTTGTTAGGCAAGTTGATCCGGGTGCGTCTGGTTTGTTGCATGAGTTGAATGTTGCTAAGCCGTATAGTGTGGCGCCTTTGCGGTTTAGGAGTAGGGCGCGGACGGAGAAGGGTTATGTTTTGGACCCTTTGTTTCCTTGTCGTGTTAGGCTTAGGTTTTTGAAGGATGAGTATGCGACGTATCTGCTTAGATTTTTTGAGAGGCAGAGTAGTGTGTTGGTTTTTGATGTCACTTTCCGAATTGCTTCTATGAGTGTGAATTGTAAGAGTTATGTGGATTTGGAGAAGGAAGCTTGGGCTGTTGACGAGTTTAGGCTGATCTTTAAGACGCCCACTTACTTGGCCAGTTTAGGTAGCAGTTTTCATTGGATGTTTCCAGATGCGGTTAAGGTTTTTTCGAGTTTGATGCGTACTTGGAATTTGTTTAGTGATGGTAGGCGGTTTGGTAAGGAGGAGTATGTTGCCTATAAGGAGTGGTTGACGAAGAATGTGGGTGTGAGCGAGTATGAGTTGTGGACTAGGTTGGTGGTTATGAGGCGAAAGAAGGCAACAGGATTTGTAGGCTGGGTCACATACGAGTTAAAGGATAAGGAAAGCGAATGGAATAAAATAACGTGTACGCTGGCAAAATACGCAGAATACGCCAACATAGGAGGAAACAAAACAGGAGGATTCGGAGTAACAAAATTCGTCCCGAAGGTTTAGCACATGTCTCCTCAAGGTTTTTTAGGAAAAGCCTTTTATGTTTTCTTACTACCCTATTAATGGTCCACTTGTCAGATTTTGATTCGTACAGTAAATGCATCGACATAGCACTAAGAGAAAGGTGGCATCTACTCCTTGCAAAGAGAGAAGCTACCGGCTCAGATAGTCTATTAACACACACGCTTAACG
>Ga0315314_1000397_pt1 | contig 50531 bp, 44 predicted proteins | sample TDP9_MG_FD_203631 | JGI IMG/M metagenome (GOLD analysis project Ga0315314, IMG submission 203631) | Freshwater sediment microbial communities from Lake Towuti, South Sulawesi, Indonesia - TDP9 | ecosystem: Environmental > Aquatic > Freshwater > Lake > Sediment | place: Indonesia: South Sulawesi... | reverse complement strand
GTTTATTTCGGGTTCGATGAATCGAACCCCTGCAGTCTGTTGTAGGGGCTCAATTTATTGAGCCCGTCCATCAGAGCAGAGCTGGCGCTCTGCCGCTACAAATTGCGAATCCTGGAGATAAAATGGTGGATTGGGTGGCTATCTTAGATTTTGGCTCCCAGTATACCCATCTCATTGCGCGGAGAGTCAGGGAGTGCGGTGTCTATTCTGAAATAGTCCCTTACAATATCGATGCCCGCCAACTTCTGGCAAGAGCACCAAAAGCTATTATTCTCTCAGGTGGCCCTGCCAGCGTTACCTCGAGAAAGAGCCCCACATGCGATAGAGATATTTTTAATATTAATATTCCCATTCTTGGTATTTGCTACGGAGCACAACTAATGGCTGAGGTTCTGGGGGGAAAAGTTGCCCCAGCCAAATCAAGGGAATATGGAAAGGTTACTCTGCGAGTCAAATCCAGAGAAAGTTTATTCCAGGGACTATCTTTAGAAGAAACTGTCTGGATGAGTCACGGGGATAAGATTTCACGATTACCCACAGGTTTTAGGATAATCGGTACAACTGAAAATTCTCCTATTGGGGCAATGGAGAATAAGGCCAGAGGACTTTATGGACTTCAATTTCATCCTGAGGTAGTTCATACGCCGAAAGGAAAAAAAATATTAAAGAACTTTCTTTATCATTTAGCGGATTGCAGGCCTTCCTGGAGTATACATTCGTTTGTCAAAAATTCTATTGATGAACTAAAAAAAAGAATAGGCAGGGAAAAGGTTCTGTGTGCATTGAGCGGTGGCGTAGATTCCTCCGTTTTAGCAATATTACTCTATAAAGCCATAGGAAAGAATTTAATAGCCGTCTTTATTGATAACGGGCTATTACGCAAAGACGAAGTAACTCTTGTTAAAAAAAGATTTAGGAATCGCTATCGCATTAACCTAAGAGTTGTAAATGCACAAGATACTTTCTTAAGGGGCCTGAGAGGGGTCAAGAGTCCTGAGAGCAAACGGAAAATCATAGGGAGATTATTTATAGAGGTCTTTGAAAGAGAAGTCAACAAATTAGGAAAGATTAAGTTTTTAGCTCAAGGCACATTATATCCAGATGTAATTGAATCAAGGTCTCCCTGGGGAGGACCTTCGGCAACTATCAAGACCCATCATAATGTTGGAGGATTACCCCCGCATCTAAGATTTCAGTTAATCGAGCCGCTTAAGTATCTATTTAAAGATGAGGTAAGACTTGTGGGCAAAGAGTTGGAGTTGCCCGACGAGATTGTTTACAGGCAGCCTTTTCCAGGTCCGGGACTGGCAGTGCGGATTATAGGTGCTGTTACTAAGCGGAAACTGGATATATTACGCAAGGCAGACTGGCTTCTAATTGATGAGATAAAACGAGCAAACTTATATCGCAAACTATGGCAGTCATTCTGCGTACTGTTACCCGCAAAGACAGTAGGAGTGATGGGAGACCAGAGGTCGTATGAGAATGTTTTAGCCATAAGAGCAGTAACGAGCGAGGATGCAATGACTGCCCATTGGGCAAGGCTTCCCTATGGGCTATTAGAGAGAGTTTCCAGTCGTATTATAAATGAAGTCGAGGGAATAAACCGTGTGGTATATGATATTTCTTCTAAACCACCGAGTACAATAGAATGGGAGTAGAGAATGTTGCAGGCAGAAATTCATATCACCTTGAAAAAGGTGGTATCTGACCCTCAAGGCTTGACTATTAAGCATGCTTTGAGCTCTTTAAATTATAAAGAAGTTGGGGAAGTGCGGGTGGGAAAGTTAATTAGTATCAAATTAAATCTTAATAGTAAAGAAGAAGCTGAAAAAAAACTTGACCAGATGTGCAAAAAGCTCCTGGCCAACCCGATAATAGAAGACTACAGGTTTAAAATAGAAGAGATATAAATGAGATTTGGCATTGTAGTTTTTCCTGGTTCTAACTGTGACCGGGACTGTTTTTACGTAATTAAGGACATTCTGAACCAATCCGTCAAATATATCTGGCATAAGGATACAAGATTGGACAACATTGATTGCGTTGTCTTACCTGGCGGTTTTAGTTACGGAGATTATCTAAGAACCGGGGCTATCGCCAGATTTTCTCCAATAATGAAGCGAATCTCCGAATTTGCTGAAGGAGGAAAAGCGGTAATTGGAATCTGCAATGGTTTTCAGATCTTGCTTGAGGCTGGCCTTTTGCCTGGAGCGATGTTGAGGAATAGGAACCTTCGTTTTATCTGTAAGTTTGTGCACATAAAGACGGAAAATAATCAAACACCCTTTACAAATCTTTGCAAGAAGAATCAAATTTTGAAAATACCAATAGCTCATAATGAGGGTAACTACTATATTGACGAGGCCGGACTTAGAGAACTTAAAAGAAATGAGCAGATTATTTTTCGTTATTGTAACAGGGAAGGCAGGACCGGTAGTGAATTCAATCCTAATGGAGCAATAGACAATATTGCGGGGATTATAAATAGGAAGGGAAATGTATTGGGAATGATGCCGCATCCCGAAAGGAGTTCTGAATCCGCACTGGGCTCAAATGACGGACTTTTAGTTTTCAAATCGGCTATCAAATGGTTGGAGAAAAATAGAATTAAGGATTAATAAGTAAGAAAAAAATTAATCCTTAATTCTAGAAAGGAAAGAAGATGAAACCGGAAGTTTATCGTTCATTAGGCCTGAGTGACGAAGAATATCGGAAAATTTTAGAAATCTTAAAGCGGGAGCCAACCCCCACCGAATTGGCGATGTTTTCTGTTGAGTGGTCTGAACACTGCGGATACCCGCGTTCTCGTAACTGGCTTAAACTTTTCCCAAAAGAGGGCAAATACCAGACTTTAATAGGGGAAGATTCGGGAGGAATTGTTATTGATGATTTGGCGGTCATTTTTAAGATGGAGAGCCACAATCATCCTTCCCAGGTGGAGCCAAAACAGGGTGCTGCTACAGGAGTGGGAGGCATCATCAGAGATATCTTTACCACAGGAGCACGGCCAGTAGCATCTTTGAATTCTTTGCGTTTTGGACCTTTACAAGATTCATACAACCGCTATCTTTTGACAGGAGTAGTAGATGGAATCCAGTTCTATGGAAATTGTTTGGGAGTACCAACCGTGGGCGGCGAGATATATTTTGACGAAAGCTATACTGGCAATTGTTTGGTTAATGTGATGAGCATTGGCATCGGGAAGAGAGATAGATTAGCCAGGGCGCGGGCTTTCGGAGCTGGCAATTCCCTGATGTATGTTGGAGCGACTACTGGAAGAGACGGCATTGGAGGTTGTAGCGTTTTAGCTTCGCAAGAATTTAAGGAAGACGAAGAAAAAAGGCCAACAGTTCAAATTGGAGACCCTTTCACTGAAAAATGCCTAATTGAAGCTACATTAGAAGCTATAGCCACAGGGCACATTATAGGAATTAAAGATATGGGTGCGGCAGGCCTCACCTGTTCAACGAGTGAAATGGTTTCAGCTGGTGAATCGGGGGCAGAGATAGAATTACAACTTGTTCCCAGAAGGGAAGCCAATATGGAACCCTGGGAAGTAATGATGTCTGAATCTCAAGAGCGAATGCTTCTTTGTGTTAAGAAAGGCAAAGAGGAAGAAGTAAAAAAAATATTTATAAATTGGGATTTGAATGCTGTAGTTATTGGCAGAGTCACTGGGGATGGAATTGTTCGGGTCAAAGATAAAGGTAAGATAGTGGCCGAGATACAAGCCCGGGCATTAACCGAAGCGCCCGTCTATGATATGCCCTACAAAGAACCAGATTATTTGGATGATTCGAATAGATTAGATATAGGCACAATTCCTGAGCCCAAAGATTATAACGAAGTTTTTCTCAAAGTTTTGGGTTCTCCCTCTATTTCCAGTAAAGAATGGGTTTATGAACAATATGACTATATGGTTCAGACCAATACGCTAACCTTGCCTGGCTCTGATGCAGCTGTGCTAAGATTGAAGGGAACAGACAAAGCTATTGCTGCCACTATCGATTGTAATAGCCGTTATTGCTACCTAAATCCATACCTTGGCGCTCAAATTGCAGTTGCAGAGGCAGCAAGAAATTTAGTATGTTCAGGAGCAGAACCAGCAGCCCTCACAGATTGTCTAAATTTTGGCAATCCTGAAAAGCCTGATAGATTCTGGCAGTTTAAGAGCTGTGTGGAAGGAATTGCTTATGCCTGTAAGTTTTTTGAAATACCCGTAGTCAGCGGCAATGTATCCTTTTTCAATGAGAACCCTAAAGGTGCAATTTATCCCAGTCCTGCAATTGGAATGATTGGAATTATTGATGACCTGGCCAAAGTTTGCACGCAATATTTTAAGAGAGAAAACGATATAATCATTCTTTTGGGAAATTGCAAGGAAGAATTAGGAGGTAGTGAATATTTAAGAGAAATGCATGGGTTAGTAAGGGGTGATGCTCCGGAGTTAGATTTGCAGTTAGAACAGGCGGTTCAGCGCACGGTATTAGAAGCAATAAGGAAAGGATTGGTTAGTTCGGCACACGATTGCTCTGAAGGAGGGTTGGCAGTTGCATTAGCTGAATGTTGCGTTTCAAATAAGGAAGATATGATAGGAGCCGTTATTGACAGATTAACATTTGACATTAGAAAAGATGCGTTACTCTTTGGCGAATCTCAATCAAGAATTATTCTTTCTTGTAAGAAGGAATACATTAATGAAATTGGAAATATTGCAAGAAGGAATAACGCGCCCTTTCAAATAATTGGTCGAACCGGTGGCAAAGAATTCAGGATATTGGATGGTCGAGGAGAAGTGATTAATCTTCCGCTGGGAAAGATCTCCGAAAGGTGGTCAAGTTCATTAGGGTCATTTCTATTGTAGGGGTTCGATTCATCGAAACCCCGATTGGAAAAATCGGGGCTCAATAAATTGAGTCCCTACTCTTACTATATCCTATCCCCAAGAGGAGGGATTGTTTGGCTATAGTGGTGATAGATTACGGTATGGGAAACTTGCGAAGCGTCAGCAACGCCCTGGAAAAGGTGGGAGCAAAAGTTAGAATAGCTTCTGAGAGAAAGGCGATTGGTAATGCTGATGCCATTGTTCTTCCTGGTGTGGGTGCTTTCTCTCAGGCTATGGATAATCTCCAAAGGCTAAAGATCATTCCTGATATTTATGAATTTATTGAAAAAGGTGGACCTTTTTTGGGTATTTGTCTCGGATTCCAGTTGCTATTTAGCGAGAGTGAAGAAGGTGCTGCCCCCAGAGGGTTAGACATTTTAGAGGGAAAAGTGAGACGATTTGAGAACAAACTGAAAGTACCCCATATGGGGTGGAACGAGATAAGACCGAAAGCCGAGGTGGATTTGCTTTCGAATCTTGGCTTTCCCTGCTTTGTCTATTTCGCCCATTCTTATTATGCTCAGCCACAAGATACAGAGATAGTTGCTGCAATAACTGAATACGGAAGAGAGTTTCCGTCGATGATTCAAAAGAATAATATTTTTGGGATGCAATTTCATCCTGAGAAGAGTGGAGAGAAGGGATTGAAAATTTTAAGAAATTTTTGCAATCTGTTATGAATCCTAGGATCTATTATGTTAACTAAAAGGATTATCCCTTGCTTGGATGTAATGAACGGACGTGTGGTAAAAGGGGTTCATTTTGTAAATCTAAGAGATGCAGGGGACCCAGTGGAAACTGCCGCCCTTTACAGTAAAGAGGGAGCTGATGAACTTGTCTTCTTAGATATTACGGCCACCGTTGAAGAACGTAAAACGACAGTAAAGGTAGTTAGGAAGACTGCTGAAGAAGTTTTTATTCCCTTTACAGTGGGGGGAGGTATCAGCGGGATAGAAGATATCAATTTGTTACTTAAATCTGGCGCCGATAAAGTTTCTATAAATACAGCAGCAGTAAAGAATCCTTTATTGATTAGAGATGCTTCGGAAAAGTTTGGGAGTCAATGTATTGTCGTAGCGATAGATGCTAAAAGGAAGACAAAGGGAAAGTGGGAAGTGTATGTTGATGGAGGTAGGACTGCTACCGGCATGGATACGGTAGAATGGGCAAAAAAGGCAGAAGGGATGGGTGCTGGCGAAATCCTTCTTACCAGCATGGATACAGATGGTACTAAGAGTGGATACGACATTGAGCTAACTCGTCTGGTTTCGGAGTCAGTAAACATTCCGGTGATTGCCTCTGGTGGAGCGGGGAAGATCGAGCACTTCTATGAGATTTTCACTGATGGAAAAGCTGACGCCGCTCTGGCTGCCTCTATCTTCCACTACGGAGAGTATAGAATCAAAGAAGTAAAAGATTATCTCTTGGAGAGAAAAATTAGTATAAGGACCTAAAAACCTTCTGAAAAAATTGATTTTCTACTGTAGGGGTTCGATTTATCGAACCCGATGATTGAAAGGAGTAGCGAAGCGAAGCTTCGCGTCAGAAATCTCTCGGAGTAGTTGGCATGAAGGGCTAGTTTTTGGAGTCGCTTGGTTGGGACTTGAAAAAATAGTTTGTTCATCACTAAGGAATTTCTTGACGCCAAAAAACTTCGGACTCTGCCGGGCGCAAAAATAAACTCCTCCGATAAATCGGAGTCGAACAAATTTTTGCTTGAAAGGGGATGTGTCGTCCTCGTTTCTTGGCTAAAATTCCTAAAGTTCTTCGCAAACTATTATTTTCAAATCTTGGCGCATTCAGAGGGTGCCAATTTGATTTTTGGGATTGGTGATTTGAAGTTTTGTACTGTAGGGGTTGGATTTATCGAACCCTGATTAGAAAAATCGGGCTCAATGAATTGAGCCCCTACATTAAAAGAGATGCGAAAATGTTGGGGAATATACCGAAGGAATCCTGTGGAATATTTGGTATCTTTGGACACGCGGATGCTGCCAGGCTTGCATATTTAGGTCTTTATGCCCTTCAGCATAGAGGACAGGAAAGTGCGGGAATCGTTGTCTCTGATGGTAAACAGATGGCTGGGCACAGAGGCATGGGACTTGTGGCTGAGGTGTTCAGTCACGAACTGCTGGAGAAACTTTCCGGGCATCTTGCAATTGGCCATGTCCGTTATTCTACCACGGGCTCTTCTATTATTGAGAACGCTCAGCCCTTTTTCGTGAAATACTCCCAGGGGTCCATCGCTATTGCTCATAATGGCAACCTGGTGAATACTCTTCGTCTTAGAAATGAACTTGAAAAATCAGGCTCTATTTTCCAGTCCACAATGGATAGTGAGGTGGTGGTGCATCTCATGGCCAGGTCAAATGAGACCGATTTAGAGAAAAGACTGATCTATTCTCTGACTGGGATAGAAGGAGCCTACTCTTTCGCTTTATTGACAGAAGATAGGTTAATTGCAATAAGAGACCCACGGGGCTTCAGGCCACTGTGTCTGGGCAAGCTCGACGATGCTTATTGTCTTGCTTCGGAAACCTGTGCCCTCGACCTCATTCAGGCTGAGTATGTTAGAGACATAGAGCCAGGAGAAATACTCATTATAGATAAGAATGGACTGCGCTCTGTCAGGCCATTTTCCGCTGTGAAGCATTCTTTTTGCATCTTTGAATTTATCTATTTTGCCCGGCCGGATAGCGACATTTTTGGAAGGAGCGTTTACCTGACCAGAAAGAGGTTGGGTATGCAGCTGGCCAAAGAATCTCCGGTGGAGGCAGATTTAGTTATGCCGATTCCAGATTCTGGCAACTATGCGGCTCTGGGCTACGCCGAGCAGTCTGGAATTCCCTTTGAAATGGGCATTGTGAGAAACCACTATGTGGGTAGGACTTTTATCGAGCCTTCCCAATATGTACGGGATTTAGGCGTAAAAGTAAAGCTTAATCCGGTGAAAGAAATCTTGAAAGATAAACGCATAGTAATTGTGGAGGACTCTATTGTTCGGGGGACAACATCGCGAACGAGAATAAGGACTATCCGTAACGCTGGAGCTAAAGAGATTCATATGAGAATTAGCTGCCCTCCCCATAGATTTCCTTGCTTCTATGGGATAGATTTTCCTACAAGAAGTGAATTAATAGCTTCGGCGCATACCCTGGAGGAGATAAGAGATTATATTGGCCTGGACAGTATAGGTTATCTGAGCCTGGAAGGAATGCTGAGCTCAATGTATCTGGACAAGGAAGAGTTCTGTGTAGCCTGTTTTAATGGAAATTATCCCATTTCAGCTATTGAAGAAGTCTCAAAATATAGATTAGAGTAAAATAGACTGGAAAAGAATAAAGAAACGACTATTTTCGCGAACATGGTGAGTCTCCTGCCGAAACCCAGGTTCTTGGGACCTCCAAATTTTCCCTGCAAAAAAGTCTTGACGTTGCCTTGTGCAAGATTTAGCTTGCTTTAAATTCTAAAAAAAGTATAATATGTTTCGTTAAAAGTTTCCCAGGCAATAAGGCTGCGGTTTGTGCTTCTTTAACAGGGGAGGTTAATTGATGGAGACACCAGCCGTTAATGCAGCATTGGCAAAAGATTTGGGACTTACGAAAGAAGAGTTTAACGAGATAAAAAAGCTGCTCAAAAGAGTTCCAAATTTTACGGAGTTGGGTGTTTTTTCCGCGATGTGGTCGGAGCATTGTAGCTATAAGAATTCGCGCAAGTTGTTTAGACTCTTTCCCACCAAAGGCAAACAGGTTTTGGTAGGCGCGGGTGAAGAAAACTCTGGTATTGTTGATATAGGGGACGGCCTGGGTGTAGCCTTCAAGATAGAATCCCACAATCACCCTTCAGCAGTAGAGCCTTTTGAGGCATCAGCCACAGGTATAGGCGGATGTTTAAGGGACATATTTACAACCGGAGCAAGGCCCGTTGCGGGCTTAGGTGCATTAAGATTCGGAAGTCTGGATAACGAAAGAGTTAAATTTCTATTTAAAGAAGTTATTAGGGGTTTAGCACATTACGCTAATACCGCAGAGGTTAATGCAGTGGGCGGCGATACGTATTTTGATGAGAGTTACGAAGGCAATCCCCTGGTTAATGCCTTTGTTGTGGGTATTGTAAAGCGAGAGAATATTGTACGAGGAACCGCATACGGAGCGGGAAATCCCGTATATTATATTGGAGGAGAGACAGGAAGAGATGGTGTAGGGGGTGCAAGTTTTGCTTCCAAGGAGATTACCGAAGAGTCTGGCTCCGATAAAGGCGCGGTTGCCATAGGTAATCCAGAGCTCGGGAAGCGTTTGAGGGAGGCTTGTCTGGAGTTGGCAGAAAAGAGGCTGGTTGTGGGAATGCAGGATATGGGCGCAGCCGGGCTTACCTGTTCTTCTTGCGAAACAGCTACCAGAGGTGGAACAGGAGTGGAAATAGATGTTGCCCTGATTCCCCAGAGGGAAAAAGGGATGACGCCTTACGAAATCTTACTGTCGGAATCCCAGGAAAGGATGTTAGCCATTTTAAAAGATGGCAAAGAAAAACAAGCTTTGGAGATATTAAGAAAATGGAATATCAATGCAGTAAGAATTGGAAAGGTGACAGATGATAAGATGATGCGGGTCAAGGAAAACGGCGTGGTGGTTTGCGAAATTCCTGCAGAGGCCCTTACGAAGAAGGCACCACTTTATAATAGAGAAGTCAGAGAACCCGCCTACCTGAAAAAGGCACAAAAGCTGAATCGCCAATTGGTAAAGGAACCAGAGGACTTCAATAGAGTATTATTGCGATTACTGGATTCTCCTACTATTGCCAGCAAAGAATCGGCGTATAAGAAATTCACTTTCATAGATAGGGGCGAAGTGGTAGTGGGACCGGGCTCAGATGCGGCTGTGATAAGAGTTAAGGGTAGCAAAAAGGCTTTGGCGATAAGCGTAGATTGCAATGGCAGGTACTGCTATCTTAATCCCTATAATGGTGCGATGATGGCGGTGGCTGAGGCGGCGAGAAACATAGTTTGCGCTGGCGGAAGGCCACTGGCAATTACTGATGGCTTAAACTTTGGCAACCCAATGAAACCTGAGAATTACTGGCAATTTGAAAAGTGCATAGAAGGACTTTCCAAAGCGTGTAAGGTGTTAAATACGCCAGTTGTCAGCGGTAATGTTAGCTTCTACAACGAGAATCCCAAGGGTGCGGTAGACCCAACTCCAATGGTGGGAATGGTCGGGTTGATCAACGATGTAGATAAACATGTTACTCAGGATTTTAAGAACGGGACTGATTTAATAGTCCTTTTAGGTGAAAACAAACCTGACCTTTCAGGTAGCGAATATTTATATCTGGTGCACAACCAGAAGAAAGGTAATCCCCGGATAGATATAAAGATGGAGAAGGCTGTTCAGGAAGCATGCCTTCAGGCGATAGATTCGGGTATCATCAATTCCGCCCATGATTGTTCCGAAGGCGGATTAGGTATAACGCTCGCGGAATCATGTATTACAAACGGAAAGAAAATGTTAGGTGCAGTGATAAAACTGGATGAGTTGAAAAACAAAGATATAAGGGCAGATGAGATTCTGTTTGGCGAGGTGCCATCGAGAATAGTAGTTTCTCTAAATAAGAACAAAGTGCGCGCTTTGGAAGAAATACTAAAAAGACACTCGGTTCCGTATCAAATTCTGGGCAATGTCGGCGGAGAGAGGCTTATAGTTGAATATGGAGAAGAGGCCATAATCGATATCCCTTTGAAAACATTAAGTGATACCTGGAGAAACGCAATTCCGGCAAGATTGCAGGATTTGCCGCGTTTCCTGTTAAAGGGAGATGTAGCTACAGAGCGATAGCTCTGCTTTTGATCGACGGGCTCAATAAATTGAGCCCCTACAATAGACTGTAGGGGTTCGATTCATCGAACCCGAAATAAACGGGTCGGATAAATCCGACCCCTACATTAATTCGTGAATTCCATTGTAGGGGTTCGATTCATCGAACCCGAAATAAACGGGTCGGATAAATCCGACCCCTACATTAATTCGTGAATTCCATTGTAGGGGTTCGATTCATCGAACTCGTGATTGGAATGTAGCGCTCCCGATAAATCGGGACGCTTTGCCACTACAATATTGGAGATATACGCATATGAAGCCAGTAAGAATAATTCCCTGTTTGGACATCAAAGATGGACGAGTGGTCAAGGGTGTAAAGTTTGTTAATTTGAGAGATGCCCGCGACCCGGTGGAAGCAGCAGCCGCCTACTGCGCTGCGGGTGCAGACGAGCTTGTTTTTCTAGATATCGCTGCGTCTGTAGAAAAAAGGACTACGCGCTTGGACTGGGTAAAAAAGGTAAAGAAGGTAACCACTGTACCTTTTTGCGTAGGCGGAGGTATAAGAGATTTAACAGATATGCAGGCGCTTTTTAATCTCGGAGTAGATAAGGTCTCCATCAATACGGCTGCAGTCAAGAATCCTGCTTTAGTAAAAGAAGCGAGCGAAAAATTTGGCAAAGAGAAAGTTGTTGTTGCTATTGACGGAAAGAAGAATCCTCCCGGGGGCGCGCGGCCAAGATTGGAGGTTTTGATTATGGGTGGAGAAGAGCCCACAGGCTTGGATGTGGTTGAATGGGCAAAGAAAGTTGAAAAATTGGGCGCAGGGGAAATTCTTTTGACCAGCAAGGACGCTGATGGCACTAAGGGTGGGTACGACATCGAGATGACCCGTCACGTTTCGGAATCGGTGAACATTCCGGTGATTGCCTCTGGTGGAGCAGGAAAACTAGACCATTTCTATGAAGTATTAATCGAGGGAAAGGCAGATGCAGTTCTGGCTGCCTCTATCTTTCACTTTGGAGACTATAAGATAAAACAGGTAAAAGATTATCTCTTGGGAAAAGGAATAAGAGTCGGAACTTAAAGAGATTTCTGAAAAAGTATCATTTTCTTTTGCAGGGGTTCGATTTATCCAACCCCGATTTTCAATCGGGGCGTCATAAATGCCGCCCCTACAATTGAGACAAAAGAGGGAAAAAATGGCGACTAAATACATTTTCATTACAGGAGGTGTAGTCTCTTCGTTAGGTAAAGGGATAACCGCAGCGTCAATTGGATGTTTATTAAAAAGTTGCGGGTTGAAAGTTAGTATGCTGAAGATAGACCCTTATCTAAACGTTGACCCTGGAACGATGAGCCCTTTTCAGCATGGAGAAGTTTTCGTTACCGAAGACGGAGCGGAAACTGACTTAGATTTGGGCCATTATGAGAGGTTTCTAAATGTTAGTATGAAACAGGCCAGCAATATTACTAGTGGCGTAATCTACGACGCAGTTATCAACAAAGAAAGAAGAGGGGATTTCCTGGGCAAAACCGTTCAAGTCATTCCCCATGTGACCGACGAAATTAAGTCTCGCATCAAGGCCTTATCGAAAAATTTTGATGTAGTAATCACTGAAATTGGCGGAACTACGGGCGATATTGAGGGACTTCCTTTTCTCGAGGCAGCGAGACAGTTTAAGCAGGATGTAGGGGAAAATAACGTCTGTTATATTCACGTAACCCTCGTGCCTTACATCAGAGCTGCTGAAGAGATGAAGACCAAGCCTACACAACAAAGTGTAGCTAAGTTAAGGGAGATTGGAATTGAGCCCCAGATAATTATATGCCGCACGGAAAGACCGTTGCCTAAAGAGTTGAGGAGAAAGATAGCACTATTCTGTAATGTCCGGGAAAAAGCCGTAGTGGAAGAAAGAGACGTTTCCACAAGTATTTACGAGGTTCCCTTAATGCTGAAACGAGAGAACCTGGATACTATTTTACTCCAGATGTTGCGGTTGGGGAAAAAGAGGAGGGACCTATCTGAGTGGGAGGAAATTGTCAAGAAAATAGGAAATTTAAGAAAAAATGTGATAATAGGTGTCGCTGGAAAGTATACGGAGCTAAGAGATGCGTACAAGAGTATTTGGGAAGCACTGACCCATGGAGGACTGGGTAACGATGTAAATGTAAAGATAAGATATATTAATGTGGAGGGTAAGAACTTAGAAGAAGAGCTGGGAGCCGTAGATGGAATTCTAGTTCCTGGAGGATTTGGAGAGAGGGGTATTGAGGGGAAAATAAGGGTTTGCAGATTTGCCCGAGAAGGCAAAATTCCTTTTCTGGGTATATGTTTGGGAATGCAGTGTGCAGTAATCGATTTCGCTCAGAACGTCTGTGAAATGAAGGGAGCAAATAGCACAGAATTCAATCCGGCTACTCGTTATCCGGTTATTGACTTGCTCCCTGAGCAGAAAGACATATTTCAAAAAGGTGGAACGATGAGGTTAGGGAATTATCCCTGTCGAATCAAGAGAGGCTGTCTTGCCTTTCGTGCTTATAAGAGAGAACTTGTGTTTGAAAGGCATCGGCATAGGTACGAATTAAATAATAAATTTCGAGCCAGCTTAGAAGGAAAAGGTCTCTTGGTGACTGGCGAATATGAGAGAGAACATCTGGCAGAAATTATTGAACTTAAAGACCATCCATGGTTTGTAGCAGTCCAGTTCCATCCAGAATTCAATTCCAGACCCACGAAACCACACCCCCTGTTCAGAGATTTTATCAAAGCCTCCCTAAATAGGAAAAAAAAGAGTACCGTTTGAAATTTAACTTAACAAGAAATTTCGAGAGAACTTAAGGTATTCTCGATAGCGGATTGTGGCCATAAGAAATGGAAGGCTACAGGAAAAAGAAAATAAAATGGGAAACAATGAAAGAAGACAAAAAGCAGTAGTATTATTAAGCGGTGGACTTGATTCTTCGACTTGCTTGTACAAGGCGATAGAAGATGGGTATGTCCCTTACGCATTATGTTTTGATTACGGACAGAGGCATCTTAAGGAGGTAGAATCTTCAAGAAGAATAGCTGAGAAAGCTGGCGCAATTTTTAAAAAGATTAAGATTGACTTAAGACAAATAGGAGGTTCCGCTTTAACGGATGACATAGAAGTTCCTATGGGAAGAGAGATAAAAGAAATAGTCGGCGATATCCCACCCACTTATGTGCCGGCAAGAAATACAATTTTTCTTAGTGTGGCTTTGAGTTTTGCCGAAGTGATAGACGCAGAAGCAATTTACATAGGTGCAAATATGATAGATAATCCGGGCTATCCAGATACAACACCGAAATATATAAAAGCATATCAGAATCTGATTAATGTAGCTATAAAAAAGACAGTAGAAGGCGGCAAGATAGAGATAAAAACCCCTTTAATTAGAATGACAAAAAAAGAGATAGTACAGGAGGCAGTAAGGCTAAGAGTCCCTTTAGAACTTACCTGGAGTTGTTATCAGGGAAAAGAACAACCTTGTGGCGAATGTGACGCATGCAGATTGAGAGCTAAAGGTTTCGAAGAAGCGGGTTTGGTCGATAGTCTATATCAAAAAAGCAATAAGATTTAAGTAGATTACTTCACGCAATTTTTGAAATTCATACCTAAACTCCTCTCCTTGCGTTAAGCCTTTCTCTCATCGTTATGATGAGAGGTGGGTATATTAACATGCTCCTCTCTTAAAAAAGCTCTTTCATAGAAAAACATATTGCTTTTTAAGAAGAATGCTGTTATAATTTAAAAATTGTCAACGGATTTTTTGGCGGTGGACGGGCTTAATGAATTGAGCCCCTACAGATTCTTGTATGGGTTCGATTAATCGAATTCGCAAAGGAATCTCTTGGAGCGAAACAAATGAGAACTTTTATCGCTGTGGGAATATCCAGTGATGCCAGAGAGAAGATTGCTCAAATTCAGGCAGAGTTCAGGAAAGGAGACGCTGATGTGAAGTGGGTTGAGCCTGAAAACCTGCACGTCACTTTGAAATTTCTGGGAGAGGTAAGTGAAGATAAGCTCTCCGGTGTAATTGAAAAGACAAGGCTTGCCGTATCAGAGATTTCTAATTTCAGAGTGCACCTTTTGCGGATAGGCAGCTTTCCCAATCTTAAATCTCCCCGGGTAGTCTGGGTGGGGACAGGTGAGGGTAAGGAGGAACTGAAAAAATTGAATGAGAAAATTGAAGAAAATCTCTCCCATTTAGGCTTTCCCAAAGAGAAGAGGGAGTTTTCCGCTCATTTGACGATTGGAAGGGTTAGGTCTCCGAGAGGGAAGGGGAAACTGGTTAATAAAATTGAGGCATTGGGAAGTACTGATGTGGGAGAATTTTCTGTGGACAGGGTGCTGGTTATGGAGAGCCAGCTGAGTTCAAAAGGGCCCACTTATAAGGTAATAGAGAAAATAGGCCTGAGATGATTGTGAGGAAGCAGAAAGTAAAGCCAGCGTTAGAACTGGCAGTGACTGAACAAGTAAATAGTATGCTTGGAAAAAGAGTAACGAACCAAAGTTTCGGCACTCTGAAGAGTGCCCGACCGCGCGTAGGGGCGGGCTTGCTCGCCCTTTAGGGTGACAAGGAGTAGCGAAAGATTTGGTTTTGCTCGTCGCTGGGAAGTCGCTATGAAAATTTTAGGAATTGATTACGGAGAAAAAAGGATTGGTTTGGCGCTAAGTGACCCCTCAAATATGGTGGCCCGGAGTCTAAAAGTTCTGAATAGGAACGGGACTCGTAGCTGGCTCAGAGAAATAGAAGCCATCATCGGTCAAAACGAGGTCGAAAAGATTGTTATTGGTTTGCCTAAGAATATGAACGGTTCTTTGGGGAAGAAAGGAGAGGAAGTTCTGGCATTTGCAAAGATTCTGGAAAGGGTGGTGAAGGTGCCTATTGTAACATGGGATGAAAGGTTAACAACTGTCAGTGCTGAGAAGGTTCTCCGACAGGCGGAGTTATCAAGGAAAAAACGGAAAAATATTCTGGATAAACTCTCCGCTTGCATAATTCTGCAAAATTATTTGGACAGTATTGGCCCAGGCCAAGAAAAAAGGAGTGAGGAAAGCGACAAATGAGAATGGTGAGAATAGGCATTGTATTTCTTTGTTTGCTTTTTCTGGGAGTTTTACTGCTCTCTATTTTTTCGCGCCGGGTGCATAAGACTTCCCTGGTGACAATAGAGCAAGGAATGACTGCCCGGCAGGTAGCAGATTTACTTAAGACAGAAGGCTTAATTTCCAGCAAGAACTACTTTCTTTTACTTCTCAGGATAAAAGGCGCGAAAAACAGAATTAAAGCGGGACTTTACGAAATAAATTCAAAAGAAAATACCTGGCGAATTATTGGAAAACTCGTTTCTGGGAAGAGTGAGAAAATAAAGTTGACTGTTCCCGAGGGATTTACTGCTCGCCAGATTGCTCATTTAATCGAAGATAAAGGATTGGGCAGGAGAAAAAAATTCTTAAAAATTGTCGAAAAGAAAGAAGCGGAAGGGTACCTTTTCCCGGAAACCTACTTTGTTGAGTACGATACTCCAGAGGAAAAAATTATTGATATGATGCTTGACCAATTCAATAAGGTGTTTACAAAGGAGATGGAAGAGAGGGGGAAGAAGTTGAACTTCAGCAAAAGGCAAACGGTAATTTTGGCTTCGATAATCGAGAAAGAGGCTGTCAAGGAAGAAGAGAGGCCGTTAATTTCCGGTATTTTTCATAACAGATTAAGGAAGCGTTGGTATTTAGAATCCTGTGCTACGGTTCAGTACGCGCTGGGAGAGCATAAGGAGAAGTTGAGTTACGAAGATTTAAAAGTTGATTCTCCTTACAATACTTATAACCATTTTGGTCTACCACCAGGGCCTATTTGTAATCCAGGTTTAGCCTCTATTCAAGCTGCCCTGTATCCAGCCCAGACCGATTTGATGTTCTTTGTTGCCGAAGGGGGAGGCACCCATGAATTCTCTAAATACTATCAGAAACATCTGGAAGTGCAAAAACAAAAATCGAATAAGAAATGAATTTTATAGGTGAAAAAGATGCCTGAGTTGCCAGAAGTAGAGACAATAAAAAGAGGACTGAAAAAGAGAATTTTGCGAAAGAGAGTAAAGAGAGTAGAAATAAACACAACTCGAATGCTGAAGGGCTGCTCTGCGAATAGATTTAAACGAGAAGTGGAAGGAAAAATTTTTAGAGAGGTTATCCGCCGAGGAAAGTACTTGATTCTGGTATTATCATCCGGCAGGAAGATAGTGATACATCTCAGGATGACAGGGCAACTGATTTACGGAAAAAAGGATGCAAGGAGCAGAATTTCCTTTTTCCTATCAGATGGCAAATATTTGAACCTTAATGACAGGAGGCATCTGGGGGAAATCAGATTGGTAAAAAACTGGCAGAAAGTTCCGGGTATAGCAAAAATTGGCCTGGAGCCTTTGCGACAGGATTTTGGGGTCAAGGCGTTCTATAGAATGTTAAGTAGAAGGAAGGCGAAAATTAAGCCTCTATTGATGAATCAAGAGTTCCTGGCTGGCGTGGGAAATATTTATGCTCAAGAGGCACTATTCAAGGCAGGAATCCATCCAGAAAGGCAGGCGCACCGGCTCGAGCCCGGCGAGGCGAAATCGCTATTCTTTGAAATAAGGAAAGTCTTAAAGGAATCTATAAATTACAGAGGCTCATCTTTGAGTAGTTATGTTGATGCGGAGGGAAAGGGGGGAAGTTTTCACTTTCGCTTACGGGTCTATGGACGAGGTGGCGAGCCTTGCGTTAAATGCGGGACTCCATTAGAGTTTATTAAACTTGCTGGCAGAGGAACTAGTTTCTGCCCGAACTGTCAGAAATAGCACAGATTGAATCTGTGCCTACAAAAACATTTTGCACAAATTGAATTTGTGTCTACAATGAGAGCAATTGGAAATTTTGTAGGCTCCGATCCATCGGAGCGAATTTGTCGTGGCACGGCTTTAACCGTGCAAAGAAAGTCTCCATAATGGTACTTGATAAGCAGATAATACTCAGGAGGAGATATGAAGAAGAAAAAATTGATACTTGCTATTTTCTTATGGATTTTTCTCGGACCTGTGCCATTTCTTGCTTCGGTTAGCGCGGGAGGGAGAAAGCCGCCACCCGAACCAAAGACAGTTGAGGAAAGAGTTGCGCGCAAGTTTCACATTGAAGAAAGCAATGTTCAGGCTTTGGAACAGAAAGGTTATGGGACAGAAGAGGTTATCAAGATTTTGATTCTGGCAACCGCCACAGGCAAGAGACCTGATGAGATTAGTATCTTGAAGGAAGAAGGATTGGGTTGGGAAGAGATTGCCAAAAGTTATGGAATTGAAATGGACACCCTCGGCGGGGAAACCCTGAAGCTCTTATCTGAAGTCGAAGGAAAGAGAGAGGAAGAAATAACAGAAGAAAAGGAGCCAGAAATCGAACTGGAAATTGAGAAAGAATTAAGAAAAAAGTTGGAAATAGAAAAGACTGAATCGGATGAGTTACGTTGAACTTTACGAGAGAGGTATTTTAAAAAAAAGAAGGGAAGAGCTTAATAAATTACTCGAGAAGTGTTGCCTCTGTCCCAGGAAATGCCTGGTAAATCGGTTACAAGATGAAAAAGGTTTTTGCGGAGCAGGCATAAGGGTAGCTGTTTCCAGTTGGAACCTCCACTTCGGAGAAGAGCCCCCGATTTCCGGTTATCGTGGTTCGGGCACCATTTTCTTTACTCACTGTAACCTTCGTTGCTGTTTCTGTCAGAATTACCCTATCAGCCAGTTGGGAAATGGTCAAGAAGTAGAGATTTCTGAACTGGCGCGAATGATGGTAAGATTACAAAGGCTCGGAGCACATAACATAAACTTCGTTACCCCTACCCATTTTGTTCCTCAAATCGTTGAGTCCTTAGAAATCGCAATAGAAGAGGGATTAAGGATTCCGCTTGTATACAACTCGGGTGGGTACGACTCGCAGGAGACTCTCCAATTTCTGGACGGTATAATTGATATATATATGCCTGACGCTAAGTACTCCACTCCCGAAAGTGCCCGTACCTACTCCAGAGCACCCGATTATTTCGAAGTCAACAAGAAGGCGCTTCTGGAAATGCATCGCCAGGTGGGTGACCTGAAAATGGATAAAGAAGGGATTGCGAAGGGGGGACTCCTTATTCGCCACTTGGTCATGCCGGAAGACGTAGCTGGTTCTGGAAAGGTCTTGGAATTCATTGCCAGGAGTATTTCCAAAAATACATATGTGAGCATTATGGCTCAGTACCACCCTGCTCACCTCGCTTTTGAATTCCCAGAGTTATCACGAAGGATCCATAGAAGAGAATATGATGCGGTTTTGAGGATGGCAGATGACCTGGGACTGGAAAGAGGCTGGAGACAGGACTTCTGGGAATAAATTTTGTTTGCATTATGGGTACAAAATTTGCTAAATTTGTAAGAGATGAAAGTCAAAAATCTTCATCCCTGGCAGATATCTCCCGAAGAGGCCAGAAAAATCCAGGAAAAGTTAAGAGATAGGGTTGTATTAAGAAGTCCCTTTAAGTCTATAAGTCAGATACACTCCGTGGCTGGTTGCGATGTTGGCTATGATGACGAGGAGAGAAGGGCTTACGGCAGCATAGTTTTGCTCACTTTCCCTGAACTGAAGCTGGTGGAAAAAAGGGGTGTTATGAAAACCTCTCAGAGGTTTTTTCCTTACCTTCCCGGGTTACTCACCTTTCGCGAGGGCCCTATTCTTATAGAAGCCTTAAGAAAACTGAAAAAAATTCCCGATATACTTATCTTCGACGGTCAGGGAATCGCACATCCTGTGAAGTTCGGTTTGGCTACTCATATGGGTGTACTGCTGGGGCTTCCCACAATCGGCTGTGCCAAGTCTGTTTTATATGGCCATTACGAGGAGCCTGTAAACTTGAAAGGCGCCTATACTTTCTTGAAGGACGAAAAAGGGGAGCTTATTGGCATGGCTCTACGTACTAAGAAAAATGTGAAGCCTATTTTGGTGTCCCAAGGTTACAAAATAGACCTGAATCAGGTATTGGACATTACGCTGGCTTGTTGCAAGAGAGAAAAGATTCCAGAACCTTTAAGATTGGCTCACTTAGAAACAGTGCAGGCTCTCAAGAACTAAGTGAAAATATAGTTCATTAATGGGAGGTGTGACAGTCGTTTAGGGGCGACCCCGATGCATCGGGACAGTCGCCCATTGGTCTGGTCACCCGAGCTATTTCCTCTCACCTTGGGGGAGAGAGGTAAGAGTGAAGGGGAAAGTGATTCACATAAGGGGGGAGGATGGTTAGAAAACCGGCACAAGCAGGAAGATTCTACATGAAAGACGCGCAAGCACTAAGGGAGCAGGTTGAAAAATATATCCGGAGAGATATCGAGAAAGAAGACGCCTTGGGAATAGTGGTTCCCCACGCAGGTTATTTCTATTCTGGAAAGGCGGCTGGAGCGGTCTATTCCAGGATTAACTTACCCGACACCATTATTATTATTGGACCTAACCATACTGGTATTGGCGCAGAGATTGCTATTATGGCAGAAGGTGAGTGGGAAATGCCGAACGGCAGAGTAGAAATAGACTCCTCCCTGGCAAGAGAGTTACTATCAGAGGCTGGTGATTTAGCCCAGGAAGACGAAGAGGCACATTTGCACGAACACTCACTGGAGGTCCAACTCCCATTTATTCAGTATTTCAAGACCGATTTCGCTATGGTTCCCATTTGTATGCGAGACTATCGGGTTTCAACCTGTAAAAAATTGGGCATAGCGATAGCCAGGGTAATTAAGTCTAAAGCTCCCTGTCTGATTGTTGCCTCATCGGATATGACCCATTATGAGTCCCAAAAAGACGCTGAAAGAAAAGATAAATTGGCAATAGATAAGATCCTAAAACTCGATGCAGAAGGTCTTTTAAAGACAGTAATAGAAAAGGATATTTCGATGTGCGGCCCAGGGCCTACGGCTACGATGATTTTTGCCTGTAAAGAGCTGGGAGCAAAGACAGGTGGACTGATATTGTACAATACGAGTGCCGAGGCCTCGGGGGACCACTCGGCCGTTGTGGGATACGCTGGCATCATTGTGAAGTAGAGTTCTCCTCACCCCTGGTCGTTAAGGCCCAGAATGGGCAGGCAGCACGGGCAGGTTTACTCCTGTCCCCAATTACCCCCTCCTCTACTCCTCCCCCCTTGAGGGGGAGGAAGAAAGGTGGGGGGTTAATAGGGAAAAGGGTCGGGGTGAGAGGTAGCAGAGGTGCGACAGGACCCAAAACACGATGGAGGCATTTGACTCCTTCGGAACTGATTCAAATGAGGAGGAAAGTATGTCGGAATTGAGGAAGGACCCTATCTCCGGAAGGTGGATGATTACTGCCACGAGGGACGAGGTAGACACACCTTTTGGTTTCATCAATGTCCGCAAGGAAGAGAGGGAGAGAGACTGTCCTTTTTGTGAAGGACGAGAGTTGGAAACTCCTTCGGAAGCGTTTGCGGTTCGTAAAGAGGGTAGTAAACCCAATACTCCAGGGTGGACAGTGCGTGTAATTCCGAGCAAATTTGCAGTGGTAGAACTTAATGAGGCTGTGGAAAAGAAAGGAGTAGGCGATTTCTTCTTTTTTGACACAATAAATGGGTACGGAACCCATGAGATTGTAATTGAATCTCCCTTGCATATAACACATATTTCGGACCTTCAGCTTGAGCAGATAGAGAAGGTTCTGCGGGTATATCAAATCAGGCTAAGGGAATTGAAGAAAAATCCCTTTCTGAAATATGGTCTTATCTTCCGTAATCAGGGCTATGGGAGCGAAGTTTCTGTGCTGCACGTCCACTCCCAGATAATCGCGTTGCCTTTGATTCCCAAAAGCATTAAAGACGAGTTAACTTCCGCGAAAAATTACTATGAGGAGAAAGAAAGGTGTATTTTCTGTGACATAATTAAGCAGGAATTATATTCCCATGAAAGGGTCGTTAGCGCAGGGGATAAATTTATCGCGCTGGCTCCTTTTGCTTCTCGCTTTCCATTTGAGACACAAATTCTTCCCCGCAGACACGAATGTGATTTTACAAATGTTCCTGCGGAAGACCTTTGGGAATTAGCTGAACGGTTGAAATCAATTGTTATGAAGACTGTCAAGTTATTGAAGGATCCTCCTTTAAATTTTGTTCTTCATACAGCTCCGTTTATGGTTCCTGAGGCAGGATTCTGGCTCACTATTAGAGAGGATTACCACTGGCACATTGAAATTCTGCCCCATGCTATGCCCGCCAGGGGTTTTGAGTGGGGTGGCGATTTCTATATTAATCCACCTTCTCCCGAAGTGGCAGCAAGGTTCCTGAGAGAGGTGGAAGAGTAGCAGATAGAGAATGAAAAATAGAGAAGTTGTGAAATTGCTCGAGGAAATAGGTCAGCTTCTGGAGTTGAAGGGGGAGAATCCCTTCAGAGTGAGGTCATATGAGAAAGCGGCCCAAAATATTGCCAGTCTCACCGAGGCAATCGAAGAGTTTGTAAGAGAGGATAAACTGGAGACTATACCCGGCGTGGGGGAGGGAATAGCAAATAAGATTAAGGAATATTTGGCAACAGGGAAATTAAAATATTTCGAGGAGTTAAAGAGGGATTTTCCTGAAGGGCTTCTGGAAATAATGTCTGTTCCTGGGGTAGGACCTAAAACGGCAAAGGCTCTATACGACAAGTTAAAAATAAAGAATCTTGAACAACTGGAAAATGCAGCCAAAGAACACCGCTTAAGTGACCTCCACCGTTTCGGAGAGAAGACCGAAGAGAATATATTGAGAGGGATTGAATTATTGAGAAAGGGGGGAGAAAGAATCCTTCTCTCTTCAGCACTATTTTTGGCAAAACCAATCATGGAAGAATTGAAAAAGTGTCCCGGGGTTAAAAATTTAGACTTAGCTGGCAGCATTCGAAGAAAAAAAGAGACAATTAAAGATATAGATATCTTATGTACAGCAATGAACTCTGGCGTGGTAATGAGTAAGTTTGTCAGTCTTCCTCAGGTAAAAGAGATACTTGCTCAGGGCGAGACGAAATCGACCGTAATTCTCGATGAGGGCATACAGGTTGACCTGAGAGTAATTAAGCCAGAGTCCTATGGTGCTGCCCTGATGTATTTTACTGGTTCTAAAGACCACAATATTGCTCTTCGCGAATTGGCTCGAAAGAAAGGGTATAAGATAAATGAATACGGTCTTTTTAAATTGGGAAAGAGTTCAGCCGGAGTTTCCAGTAGCCGAAAAGCATCCGCTTCAGCAAGACCGGCCAGAGAGACAAGGGTGGCCGGTAGGACCGAAGAAGAAGTATACAGGAAATTGGGACTTCAGTATGTTCCACCTGAAATAAGAGAAGCCTGCGGGGAAATCGAGATGGCTAGCCGGAATAAGATTCCTCGCCTGATTGAAGAAGGTGACATTAAAGGAGACCTTCACGTCCATTCCCGTTACAGCGACGGCGTGGGCAAACTCGTAGAAATTACAGAAAAGGCAAAAGGCATGGGTCTGAAGTGGGTGGGAATTTGTGACCATTCACAATCGCTAAAAGTCGCCGGAGGTCTCGAACCCGATTTGGTATTCGAGAAGATAGAAGAGACAAGAAAATTCAATAAGAAAAGCAAAAACTTTAAGGTACTTTGTGGGATGGAAGTCGATATCCTTTCAGATGGGTCCTTAGATTACGATGATGAGCTTCTATCTCAGCTCGACCTGGTCGTCGCTGCCATTCACACCGGATTCAAACAGTCGGAGGAGCAACTAACGGAAAGAATAATCCGTGCTATGAGGAACAGGTATGTCCATATGATTGCCCACCCTCAAGGCCGTCTTTTGGGGAAGAGAGAGCCCTACGCACTGGATATGGAAAAAGTTTTGAGGACTGCTCAGAAAACGCAGACTTTCTTAGAGATTAACGCCTATCCCGAAAGGCTTGACCTATATGATATCTACTGCAGGAAGTCAAAAGAGCTGGGTATAATTATGGGGATCGGTACAGATGCACACACTCTAAATCAAATAGAGAACCTTTACTTAGGAGTTGCTGTAGCTCGCAGAGGCTGGCTGGAGAGAAAGGATGTGTTGAATACGCTTTCATATGGCGAATTAATCAAAACTCTGGAGAAGAAAAGATGTGTGCCGAGTTGAGAAAAGACATAATCTCAGGATGCTGGATCATTACAAGTACCAGAGAAAAAGACGAATTTTTCGAATCTTTAGAACCTCAAGTTAGGGTCAAGGAGAAACCCTGTCCTTTCTGTCCCGGAAATGAGAAGGAGACACCTAAGGAAATCTATGCTTTGAGAAGGCCCGATACTCAACCAGATCAGCCAGGCTGGAGCGTGAGAGTTTTTCCCAGCAAAGAGAAGGTGCTCGAAATAGAGAAAGGATTGGAGAGGCGTGGTGCGGGCATATATGATGCGATGAATAATGTGGGAGCACACGAGTTAATAGTCGAAAGCCCCGAGCACATCAAGAACCTGGGTGATTTGCCCACTGAACAGATAAAGAATGCACTTGTCGTCTATCAGAAGAGAATTATTGATTTGAAAGGTGATAAACGCCTGAGATACGCAATAGTTTTCAAGAATCAAAGGCCCAACTCTCCTTTTCGATTAGGACACACTCATTCTCAGTTGGTTGCCCTACCCCTGACTCCCCAGAGCGTAAAAGATGAATTGGAGAATGCCAGGAGTTACTACAGAGAAAAGGAACGTTGTGTTTTCTGTGATGTGATTAGAGAAGAGCTGGATGCAGGCATAAGAATAGTTGACGAGAACAAATATTTTATCTCCTATGTGCCCTTTGCTCCCCGTCTTCCTTTTGAGACATGGATACTCCCTAAAAAACATAATGCAGATTTTACCCAGGAGGACGAGAGTACGCTTTTCGATTTTGCAGCTATCATGAAGGTCACTTTAAGCAAGATTTGTAAACGGCTGGAAGATCCGCCACTTAACTATATGATTCATTCCCTACCTTACATGAGGCCAAAGGAAGGCTACTGGGAAACAATACACAAAGATTACCATTGGCATTTAGAAATACTTCCCCATATCGTGAAAGTCGAGGGTTTTTCCTGGAGTTCCGGTTTCTATATTGAACCACTCTCATCCGAGGTAATCGCAGAACTTTTACGAGAAACGAAGCTATAACGCTTGTTGGAGTACGCAAAGTAACAGCAGGGCAAAGCTTATGCTTTGCTTCTAAGAAGTGTAGACGGGGGTGATGGCTGATGGTAGGATTAGTTCTACTGAGGTTGGAAGCTGGAAAGGAGGAACCAGTTCTCGCTAAAATCAGAAGCATAAAAGGTGTCACTAAGGTTCAGGCTGTCTTTGGTCGGTGGGACCTTGTAGCCACTGTAGAGGCTCCCGATTTGAATGCTTTGACTTCATTGGTGATTAAGAAAATTAGGGCAATCGATGGAGTCTCCGCTACGGAGACTTTAGTCTCCACTACGCTTTAAAAATGGGGACAACTCTATTTTATGAAGGAGGTGAGAAAGGATGAAGGAAATAACCGATTTGCTCAGCGAGACTAATTCTCATGTAATAAGAGGCGTGTTAGATTCAGGGGGAGTGGTGGTAGGAATAAAGGCCGAAGGGTTTGCCGGTGTGCTTATCGAAGACCAGAAACTCACAGATAGTCTGGCCAGGAAGGTTGAAGCAGAAGCAGGGGTTAAAGGATTTATTTCCACTGACGAGCTACCAAAATATGGTCTCAATAAGCAAGATAAGAGAAACATCGAAGAGGCTTTTGGGGTTAAGGAGGGCGACGTAGTTATTCTGGTAGCTGACCAGAGGGACAAGGCGGAAAAAGCAATTCAGATTATCGAAAAAGAGATAGCTAAACGCAAAGAATAGTGTACTGCTTCAGGAGATAAATGAGAAGGCGTCTCTCTCGGATAGTTCTTATTCTTTCTTTTCTATTTATCCCTATTTTGGGAATGGTCGTGGAATGGGTAGATGCCTCAACTGGCAAAGGAGGTAAAGGGAAAGTGAGGGAGGAAAACATTAAGTTACCTCGACCTAAGGCAAGTGGTAAGATTAGCCTCGAAGAGGCGATAGTAAAGAGGCATTCGATTAGACGATTCAGTAACAAGGAGTTGTCTTTAGATGATATTTCTCAACTTCTCTGGGCTGCCTATGGACAAAGGGATGTCGATTCGGTGACAGGTGCTTCCAAGACTGTTCCCTCTGCGGGCGCTCTCTATCCAATGGAGATCTATCTTGTCTCTCCCAAGGGGGTCTTCCACTATTTTCCTTCAAGCCACAGTTTAGAAAAGCTGTCAGAAAAAGACCTCCGCTCTTCTCTTTCCCATGCTGCCCTGTGGCAAGAGGCAATCGCGTGGGCAGCGGTCGATTTTGTAATTACTTGTGTCTATGACAGAATATGTTTCAAATATGGAGATAGAGGCATCAGGTATGCTCATATGGAAGCAGGCCATATAGCCCAGAATATTCATCTGGAGGCAGTCTCTCTTGGTTTGGGTTCAGTTCCTATTGGCGCATTCAGCGACACTGCTGTGCAAAAAACATTGTTTCTACCAAAGGATAATATCCCTCTATATATTATCCCGGTAGGACATCCAGAACAGTGAAGAAAATAAATGAGAAAGGTCAATACAATTCTTGTAATCTTAGTGGCAGCAATTGCTCTCGCTGGGATAATCCTCCAATTTACAAAAAGACCCTCCCTTGGACCAAAGGATAAGATACCCACCGATGAACAATATTCTCCCCGACCAGCCTACGGAGACACAATCATCCAGGCATCTATTGGAGATGCCAGTTATTTGAATCCTATTCTTGCCAGTGATAGTGCCTCGGGCGACATAAATGGTTATGTCTATAATGGTTTAGTTAAGTATGACAAGAACCTCAAGTTGGTGGGAGACCTGGCAGAATCATGGGATGTCTCAGAAGAAGGACTGGTAATTACCTTCCATCTCCGTAAAAATGTCAAGTGGCATGACGGAAAACCTTTCACCAGTGAGGACGTTAAATTTACTTATGATAAGTTGGTCAATCCTAATACAAAGACGCCCTATGCCTCGGATTATCTTATAGTTCAAAGGCTTGAAATTGTCGACCCTCACACAGTCAGGATAAGATATAAGGAGCCTTTCTCTCCCGGATTAGAAAGTTGGGGCATGGGAATTGTTCCCAGACATATTTTCGAGAGGGGAGATTTTAATAACCACCCTGCAAACAGGCAACCGATTGGAACGGGGCCTTATAAATTTATAGAGTGGAAAACAGATGAGCAGATAGTCCTGGAAGCAAATGATGACTATTTTGAAGGAAGGCCCTATATTGATCGAATAATATATAGGATTGTGCCAGACCAGGCGGTACAGTTTTTGGAACTGAGGAGGGGCACAATAGACACAATGGGGCTGACTCCTGACCAGTACCAGAAGGAAGCTACAGGCAAGGAGTTTCTCGATAACTTTAATAAGTTCCGCTACCCCGGTTTTGGCTACACTTATATGGGCTATAACCTGAAGAACCCACTTTTTAATGATAAGAGGGTTCGTCAAGCAATAACCTATGCCATAAACAGACGGGAAATCATAGATGGGATTCTTCTGGGCCTGGGCCAGATATCCACAGGCCCCTTCCCGCCAACTTCGTGGGCTTATAACAAAGATGTTCCTGTCTACGAGCATAATCTTGAAAAAGCTAAAGAACTACTCTATAATTCTGGCTGGCAGGATACAGATGGGGACGGAATTTTGGATAAGGGTGGCAGGCCATTCAGTTTTACACTGATGACCAATCAGGGGAACAAGATGCGGGAGCTTTGTGCCACCATTATCCAGTCCAACCTTAGAAAGGTCGGCATCCGGGTAGCAATTCGTATTCTGGAATGGGCTTCTTTCATTCATCAGTATGTTGATAAGAAGAATTTTGATGCTGTAATCCTTGGCTGGAGCCTCTCCCGGGACCCGGACCAGTATACCATTTGGCACTCATCCCAGATTAAGGAAGGACAGTACAATTTTGTTTCTTATGGTAACCCCGAAGTTGACCGCCTCTTAGTCGAGGGACGCCGCACTTTCGATATGGAGAGGAGAAGAGAAATCTATAATAGGATTCATGCCATTCTGGCCGATGAGCAACCATATACTTTCCTATATGTGGCTGATGCCCTTCCTGTAGTTCAGAAGAGGTTTCATGGCATTGAAGTAGCGCCTGCAGGCATCGGCTATAACTTCATCAAATGGTACGTGCCAAAAGACCAGCAGAAATATACCAGATGACACTATATAATTATGAGTTATGAATTATAAGGTATTGTAGGCACAAATTTCCTGATTGAGAATCGGGATGCATAATTAAAGATACTCTGGAGTCCTTGCGAAAGCAAGGTATGGAGTCATCAACCTCACTCTGGGGAGGACTTTCAGCCGCTTGGAAAAGAAATAGTTCAGAATTTTGGAGGAAAGAGATGGTAGCGCGAAGGCTTGATCCCCAAATTTTCAATATCCCGGTCGAGAAAATAAGAAATGGTTGGTACAGTGACAAGTATTTTGTGCGTTCTAAAGAGGTTTTGGAGTTAGACCATCGGCACATAAAAGTGCTCATGCAGGTATTCTGCCGCAAAGATGCCGTTCTCTGCGGAGTGGATGAGGCTATTGCTATCCTGAAACTGTGCGCTGTCAACTCTGAGAATTTGGCTATAAGAGCGCTTCACGATGGAGACAGAATTAAGCCTTTAGAGACTGTTATGACTATTGAGGGAGACTACAGCACCTTTGCTCACCTGGAAACTGTGTACTTAGGAGTGCTGGCAAGGGGAACAGGAGTAGCCACTGCTGTAAGGAAAGTGGTAGATGCGGCAGCGGGAAGACCAGTCCTTTTCTTTCCGGCAAGATTTGACCATTACAGGCTGCAGGAAACGGATGGTTATGCTGCCTATATTTCGGGTGCTATCGATGTTTCCACTGACGCTCAGGGTTCATTGTGGGGAGGGAAAGGGATAGGAACTGTTCCCCACGGACTTATAGCTGCCTATAAAGGAGACACCGTTGCAGCAGCAAAAGCATTTGATAAGTATATGGATAAAGATATTCCCAGGATAGTTCTCGTTGACTTTGACAATGATTGCATAGGAACTTCTTTAGAGGTGGCTAAAGTTCTGGGCAAGAGGTTATGGGGAGTAAGATTCGACACTGCCAGTGACCTCCGGGATATGTCGGTCAAAGGTAGAGGGAAAGATTCTTACGGCGTTTCTCCTGAACTCTGCAGAAAGGCGAGGAAATGCTTTGACGAGGCGGGGTTTGGTTACGTAAAAATCATTGTTTCCAGCGGATTTAATGAAGAAAGAATAAAGAAATTCGTCAAGCTTCGTGTCCCATTTGATGCAGTAGGGGTAGGCTCTTCCCTTGTTAGAGAGAAGATAGACTTCACTGCTGATGTGGTGATGGTGGAGGGTGAGCCTTGCGCCAAGGTGGGGCGCCAGTACAATCCCAATCCAAGACTGGAATTAGTCAAGTAACATAAATCATAATTCCGCATTTGATAAACATGGAAAAGAACGGTTCAGTGGAAGAAGAGAACAGAAAAATTCGCTATCTGAAGATGATGGTGAGCTTAGGTCTTGCACTGCTTTCTGAGGAGCGGCTCTCACGAAGAGAAGCTGAAGAGATAGTCGATTCTATTAGACGCTCGGCACTCAGGATGTTTCCTGGAAAAGAAGCGACATGGGAAATAGTATATGCTCCGCGGTTTCGCCGAGCCATCGAGGAGAGGTGGGGAAAAGGGACGGCAAAGGAAAGTTAATTTAGGAAATATTTTCCCGGGAAGATAGTTAATTTCTCTCCCGGGATTTTTTTTTCATTTTTTACTTGACAAAATAGGGAAGTTAGGATATAATTTGCTACGCAGTGGGGAAAAGTGGTGCAAGGTGGTGAGCCATTGCTAATCGGACAATATGGCCATTCTTTAGATGGAAAGAATCGGCTGTTCATTCCTGCCAAGCTTCGTCAGAATGTCAGAAAGTTTATTATCACTTCTGGCTTGGAAGGCTGCCTGTTTGTTTACACTCCTGATAATTGGAAAAAAATTACGGAAAGGTTAAAAGCCCTTCCTCTAACCAAAGCTGACGCCCGGAGATTCACACGCACTTTTCTTTCCGGAGCAAGCGAATGCGATCCGGATGACCAAGGAAGGATACTCATTCCCAGGAATCTGTGTAGCTATGCGAATATAAGAAAAGAGGCAATAGTGGTGGGGGTGTTGGATCGTATAGAAATTTGGTCAAAAAGCAACTGGGAACGTTACCGTAAGGAGGCCGAAGAGAAATTCGTTGAGGTAGCTGAGAAATTGGTTGACCTTGGAATCTGACACCCCCTTTAGCATAAAGTGGAAGAGTCAAGACACATTCCAGTCTTATTGGACGAGGTAATAGCTAATCTTAACTGCTTGCAAGGGGGAGTCTATATAGATTCTACGTTGGGCGAAGGTGGTCACGCTCAGAGGATACTGGAAGCAATCTCGCCCGATGGACTTCTTATCGGAATTGATCAGGATATAGAGGCAATAAGAAGGGCAAGGGAAAATCTTAAGGAATATAGAGAAAATTTAATCACTTTTGAGAAGAACTTCTCTGAGATTCACACTATCCTGAAATCATTGAAAATCAAAGAGGTAAATGGCGTTCTTTTTGACTTAGGTTTGTCCAACCTCCAACTATCGGACGCTAAGAGAGGTTTTAGCTTTCAAAGAGACGGACCCTTAGATATGCGCATGTCAGAAAAGACGAAATTGACTGCGGGATATCTGCTGAATAATCTTTCTTTTAACGAACTTGCGGATATTCTATATAAATATGGAGAAGAACGGTGGGCCAGGCGGATTGTGAGGGCAGTGGTTGAATCCCGACAAAAGAAGCCTTTGGAAACTACCTTGCAGGTAGTAGAACTCGTCAAAAGAGCAGTTCCCCGTTCCGCCTGGCCCAGAAAAATTCACGTAGCAACGAGAACTTTCCAGGCATTACGAATAGCAGTAAATAACGAGCTAACGGTTTTGGAGAAGACACTTCCTCAAACCATAGAAGTGCTAAGAAAGGGCGGGAGAATTTGTATCATTTCGTACCATTCGCTTGAGGATAGGATTGCCAAGAACTTCTTTCGGGAATATAGAAAGGAGGGCTTGAAAACACTTCTTCCCAAACCAATTACACCCTCCAGAAGAGAACTTCAGATGAATCCTCGTTCGAGAAGCGCAAAATTGCGGGTAGGAGAAATGTGCTAATGGGGAAAGAAAAGAGAGAAAAAAATGCAAAATATTATTTCCTGTTTCTCATTGGGAGCTTGTTAATCTTTCTCTTTTATGTTTGGGAATGTGCGGAGGTAGTCACGCTTAGCTATCGAATTAATGAATTAAAAAAGGAAGCCATTTTGTTGGAAGATAACAATCGCCACTTAAAAACGGCGTTATATCATTATATTAATCTATCAAATATCGATAAGATTGCTCGAGAAGAGAAAGGAATGATCTTTCCTCAGCATGAAAATATTGTTTTTCTAAAAGTAAATTTCGATCACCTTGAGACTTCACTGAATAAAGCTCTTTCCGCTTCCCGGGAGGATTCAAAGAATGCCTCGGAAGATTCGCATCGCCAGTTCTATGCTGGTAGTAATCCTTATTCTCTTCATATTGGAAATTAGATTGTATTATATCCAGATTGTTAGCCATCGGCAGTACAAAAGTATGGCAGATAAACAATCTATTTCAATTAGACAGATTGAGTTCAAAAGGGGCACCATCTATGACCGTAACGGCAAGGAGCTAGCGATAGAACTTGAAGTTAGTTCAGTCTACGCCATTCCCTCTTCAATCTCTAATCCGAAAGCAACAGCTAAGAAATTAGCCCCATTACTCAATATAAGCGAGAAAAGTATTTGCAAAAAATTGGAGACTTCAGATTCGTTTGTCTGGTTAAAACGCAAAATAGACTACGAAGTCGCAGAAAAGATTAACAGTCTACATCTTAAAGGAATCAGGTTCGTAAGCGAAGGCAAGAGATTTTATCCTGAAAACGAGTTAGCTAGCCAGGTAATTGGTTTAGCCGGCCTGGATAATCAAGGTCTCTCAGGAGTTGAGAATTCTTTTGACAAGACCCTCAGAGGAAAAACCAAGAAAACTGTAAGGAGGAAAGATGGTTTTGGTCGGGAATTAGTCGCTGCAGAGAGCGCTTATCCATTGGAGATAAGTGGATGTGGTGTAGTCACCACCATAGACAGAGTAATTCAATACATTGTGGAAGAAGAATTGAGAAAAGCTTATTACGAAAATAGAGCCAGCTTGGCCACAATTATCGTTCAGGATTGCCAAACTGGAGAGATATTAGCCTTAGCTAACTTCCCATCTTTTAACGGAAATAGCTCTTCTCGGGAAAAATACAAGTATTTGAAGAATTCCGCGATCTCCGGTATTTTTGAGCCGGGGTCCACTTTTAAACCCATGGTGGTGGCAGCACTATTGGAAGAAGACCTCGTTAAACTGAAAGATCTTTTCTATTGTGAGAATGGTCTCTACTTACTAAATGGGCTTCCTGTTCGAGATCACGAAAGTGAGGGCTGGCTTACTTTTGCTCAGGTGGTTGAAAAATCGTCCAATATCGGAATGGTTAAAGCGGGGCAGTTGTTAGGGAAAAATAAATTGTACCAGTATGCGAGGGACTTTGGTTTTGGAAACTACACAGGAATCAAATTGCCAGGTGAAACAACGGGGATTTTGAATAAACCCAAAGATTGGTCAGAGATATCCCTTAGCCGTCTCTCTTTTGGCCAGGGCGTAGGAGTAACTGCCATCCAGCTTGCTTCTGCCTTTTCCTGTTTAGCCAATGGAGGAGTGCTGATGGAACCCATGATTGTTAAGAGAATCGTCGATTCCCAGGGGGGAGTGGTGAAAGAATTCCAACCTTACCAGGTTAGACGGGTGATTTCATATAAGACAGCACAGACTTTGACCCATATTTTGTGTGGAACTGTGGAAAATGGCACGGGACAAGGAGCAAAAATTGCCGGATATAAGGTTGCTGGTAAAACCGGAACTGCTCAAAAATTCGACCCGGCCAGTGGTGAGTATTCTAAGACGGCCTATGTTGCGTCATTCGTGGGTTATATCCCGGCAGACCGACCAAAGGTCACAATTTTGGTCTTACTAGATGAACCCCAGGGATTCTACTGGGGAGGAAGTGTAGCTGCACCAGTGTTCGCTAGAGTTGGATTGAAAATTATGCACTATCTCGGCATCCCACCTGAATTGTAGACAATATCTGTGTATCCATTCGTCATTGTAGTTGGTAGTTTTTCCTTTCTTTATTTATCCCTCTTGATGGGGCAGAGAAGGTGGGGCTGGACAATGTACCTAAAACGCAAATGAAAGTTTGACACTGTAAAGCTGTCGCTTACTACTCCCGTCGCCCCGCCTCTCTCTCCAGGGGAGAGGCATTTTGGAGGTGTCAAACGAAGGTTTGACAACGTCAGAGAAAAAAAAATGGTTTCTCTGAGACCCTCGTAAGTAGCTTATGGGAACGGTCCGGCTAAAAGACCTATTGCCAGCAGTAGGTGTTAGAGAGGTACATGGGCCTACAGAACTTTCCGTAGAAGGGATAACTCACGATTCTCGCCAGGTCAAGCCAGGCTACATCTTTGTAGCCATTTCTGGCTACATAGAAGATGGCAGTTCTTATATCCCCCAGGCTCTGGAGGCAGGTGCCTCAGTAGTTGTTTCTTCCAAGAGAATAGAAAGATTGGCGAGACCTTCCACCTGGGGAGGTTTTGCTACTCAAGTTGTAGTTGACAATCCCCGCCAAGCCCTGGCAAAGCTTGCTACTGCGTTCTATAATTATCCCTCCGATAAATTAAATATGATCGGGATAACTGGCACTAACGGGAAAACGACAGTCAGTTATCTCACTGAAGCCATCTTCAAAGAGAACGGAGCAAGGGTAGGGGTCCTGGGTACGATTGCTTACCGACTTGGAGAGAAAATTTTGCCTGCCCCCATAACCACTCCGCAATCTTCCGACCTGCAGCAAATGCTTAGAAAATTAGTAGATGAAAAATTCACCACAGTAGTTATGGAAGTCTCTTCTCATGCTTTGAGTCTACAGAGGGTGGAAGGATGCGAATTCGACAGTGCCGTATTCACTAATTTAAGCCGTGAACATCTCGATTTTCATAAGAACATGGAGGAATATTTAAAAGCGAAAATTGGTCTCTTCTCTACTCTGGGGAGGAATGCTCGCAAAGAAAGTGAAAAGATGGCGGTCTTGAACTTAGATGACCCATCCACAGAGAAAATTATGCAATCGACAGGGGCAAAGGTAATCACCTATGGTATGGAAGAGAAAGCCGATGTTGTAGCAAAGAGCATAAAATTGAATCTGGATAAGACTATTTTCACTCTCGCCTCGCATAGAGGAGAAATTAAGATATCTTTGCCTCTAATTGGAAAACATAATATATATAATGCTTTGGCTGCAGCCACTGTTACCATGGGTCAAGGCATAGATTTGGACATTATCAAGCGTGGATTGGAAAAAGTCTCTTCCATTCCAGGAAGGTTTGAGAGAATCGATTGTGGGCAGCCATTTACAGTGATAGTGGATTATGCTCACACCCATGAGGCTTTGAGGAGGCTATTGGATACCTGTCGAGAGTTAAAGCCCAGGCGAATCATCACTGTTTTTGGTTGCGGGGGCGACCGCGATCGAGGCAAGAGACCTTTAATGGGTGAAGTAGCAATCGACCTTAGCGATTATGTGTTTGTCACCTCGGACAATCCACGCAGTGAAGACCCGGAGCGGATAGCCCTTGACATTGAGGTAGGAATAAAGAGAAGAGGGAAGAATAATTATCAGACAATCATCGACAGGTTTCAAGCGATAGAGAAAGCGTTGTCTATGGCGGAAAGCGGCGACCTGGTAGTGATTGCCGGAAAAGGACATGAAGACTACCAGATTTTTAAGGACAGAAGGGTTCACTTCGATGATCGTGAAGTTGCCAGGAAGATTCTTTCAGAAAGAGAATGAAGAGATAGCAACCTGTAGCTGCAGAGCGAAGCTCTGCTAAGAGCGGGCTCAATAAATTGAGCCCCCACAATCTTCGATTTTGGCTAAAAATTCTAATGTGCGCTAGTTCAAATTCCCGAGCATTACTGGAGTGTGTCCTCATCGCTTTTTGGCTAAAATTCCAGAAGTTCTCCGCAAGCTATTTTTTCAAATTTCGGGTATTATGAATTTGAAATTTGGATTTTGGAATTTGTGTTGTGAGGACAGTTTTCGGAGGACGGCACTGTAAACAGTGCCCGACCAACGTTGGTGGGGCGCCCTTTAGGGTGCCGAAGTAACTGGGATAATTTTTGGAGTCGCTGGGTATAAAATGGGTAATGGGTGTTGGATAATTTTTGATATTTGATTTTTGATTTGGGGTGTAGGGTTTTATGCCCGTAATTTGTGATTTGGATTTTGGATTTTGGAATTTCTATTGTAGGGGTTCGATTCATCGAACCCGTATCATCTCTTCGTAAACTATCTTTTAAGGGGTGTTGATAAGAATAATTTCAGAAGGAGTAGTATGGAAAGAGTTACTATAAAAGAAGTGATAAGAGCTGTCCATGGCGAATTAATTTCTGGAAGCGACCGAGGAGAAATTTCTGGTGTGTCCATTGACAGTCGCACCATAAAGAAGGGAGAAATTTTCTTTGCCTTGAAAGGGGAAAGGTTCGATGGGCACGATTTTCTCGACGAGGCAATAGAAAAGGGTGCGAGAGCAGCGGTTGTTTCCAGGAAGAAAAAATTCCCTGATAGAATAGAAATGATAGGAGTAGTTGATACCTTAACTGCTCTACAAGAATTGGCAAAATATTACCGTCTGAAGTTCAATCCCGTGGTCGTGGCAGTAACGGGCAGCAACGGCAAGACGACAACGAAGGATATGTTGAAATCCCTCCTGTCATCGAAGTACAGGGTGTTAGCCACTCCTGGCAACTACAACAACATAGTCGGTCTTCCCTTGACACTTTTCGAGATTTCTCCTGATACGGAGTGTCTGGTTCTGGAGATGGGAACTAACCATCCAGGAGAAATCAAGAGATTGGCAGAAATTTCGCTCCCACAAATTGGAGTGATTACCAATATTAGTGCCACTCATCTCCAATTTTTCCGTTGCATTTCTAACGTGCTTTCTGCTAAAATGGAACTTGTTGAGTCTCTACCCCCACGGGGAAAAGTCATATTAAATATAGATGATGTTCATTTGAGAAGTCAGTTTGAAAGGATAAAGCAGGAAATAGTTACTTTTGGAACAAATCGCCAAGCTGTTGTCAGGGCGAGTGATGTTTTGGCGAGTAAGTCGGGAGGGGAAGAAAGACTTTCTTTTACTGTCCAAGTGGGGAGAGAGATACAGGAATTTGAGCTATACTGTTTAGGGCGTTACAACATCTACAATGCTCTGGCTGCCATAAGCGTTGCAAGAGAGCTTGGGATTTCTCTTTCGCAGATGGCTCTTTTGCTTAGGGAATTCAAATTTCCTAAGCTGAGGATGGAAAAGTTGAAATATGGCAAGGTAACAATTATCAACGACGCATATAATGCTAATCCAACCTCTGTAAAAACCGTATTGAGTGAATTTATTTCTTCTTTTCCCTCTCGGCGGAAAATAGTCGTTTTGGGCGATATGCTTGAACTGGGTAGGACGAGTCGAAAATTTCATCAAGAGATTGGGAAGGTGGTGGCTACCAGCCCAATATATACTTTAATTAGTGTAGGAGAGGATGCCCGATTTATCGCTCAGGCTGCTCGGGCGTGGGGAATGGAAAAGAGCAATATATTCTTTTTTAAGAATAAGAAATTTGCCTCCAGGAAATTGAAAGAATTGCTTAAGCCAAGAGATGTAGTGTTGATTAAAGGTTCCCGAAAGATTGGATTGGAGGAAATTATAAGATTTCTTCCAAAAATCTCAACAACCAAAATGTGATTTCAAAAGCGGTAGCTCTGCTTCAATATAGGTAGTGTAGGGGCTTGTCCCGCAAAGATTACGCCCATAAAGGGCTACACTACCCGCTATGGTTTGGTAGTGTAGGGCTTTATGCCCGTAATTTGGATTTTGGATTTTGAAATTTATATTGTCGGGGTTTGTCCCTGTAGAAATTACGCCGGGAAAACGTGGTGGTTATCTGGAGAGTAAATGCTTTATCATCTTTTCTATCCTCTACATATCTACTTTTTCCCTTTCAATGTCTTCAAATACATAACCTTCCGCGCTGGAGCAGCAATATTTACCTCCTTGGTTTTGAGTTTATTACTTGCCCCCCTATTGATAAAGAAACTGCGGCAGTTCCACATCGGTCAACAGATACGTGAAGACGGCCCACCCACCCATATGAGCAAAGCAGGAACCCCTACTATGGGCGGATTAATCATTCTAATTAGTCTTACTGTGTCAACCTTTCTCTGGGCTCGCCTCGATAATCGCTTCACTGTAATTATTCTCCTATCTACTCTCTGGTTGGGACTATTGGGCTTCCTCGACGATTATCTAAAATTGGTAAAAAGGCGTAGCCGGGGACTTACGCCAAGGTACAAGCTCTTAGGGCAATCAGTTCTTGCCTTGGCCATCGCGATTTATCTTTGTTACTATCCGTCGAATCCCGGATATGCGACGCAGCTCAATATCCCTTACTTAAAAGATTTCTTTATTAATCTTAGTTGGCTCTACGCGCTTTTTGCCATACTACTCGTCGTTGGTTCCTCCAATGCAGTCAATTTGACAGACGGTTTGGATGGGTTAGCCGTCGGCTCTATCCTCATTGCTGCAATGACTTACGCTCTGATGGCGTACCTCGCAGGGCATGCTCAGTTCAGTAGTTATCTCCGTATCGTTCCGGTTCCCGGGGCAGGTGAACTTTCCATCTTTCTGGGTTCAATGGCAGGGGCAGGCCTGGGATTCTTGTGGTTCAATAGTTATCCAGCAGAGATTTTCATGGGTGACACGGGTTCGCTCTTTTTGGGGGGGACGATCGGTATCGTTGCCCTGTTCATTAAGCAAGAACTTCTCTTAGTTATTGTGGGGGGAATTTTTGTAGTTGAAGCGCTGTCGGTAATCCTACAAGTTGCTTCTTTCAAGTTACGAGGGAAGAGAGTTTTGAAAATGGCACCTTTGCATCACCACTTTGAATTGATTGGTTGGTCCGAGCCGAAAGTGGTAATAAGGTTCTGGATTATAGGAGTTATTTTGGCATTAGTAGCCTTGAGTGCTCTAAAACTTAGATGAGAATATCAGAAAATTACTATAAAGGGAGGAAAGTATTAGTTATTGGTCTGGCGCGAAGTGGCTTAGCGGTCGCCAACCTATTGAGCACTCAAGGGGCCAGAGTAATAGTAACCGACGAAAAGAGTAGAAGAGAATTAACAGGTAACATTAAGAAACTAAGTCAAGGGATAAAGACAATTCTGGGTCGCCAGGACTCAGCCAGAATAAGGAATTTAGTCCCTGAATGCGACCAGGTAGTCATAAGCCCTGGCGTTCCCGACGGGAATCCCTTGGTTAAGAAGGCAAGGAAGCTACAAATTCCTGTGGTGAGTGAAATAGAAGCAGCATTCAACATTGCCTGTGCCAAATTCGATTGGAAGACCTTGTCATCTCCTCCTATCGTCGCTGTCACGGGAACCAACGGAAAAACTACAACCTGTGAGTTAATTGGAGCAGTATTAAGAAGCGACAGAAAAATAAACGTAATAGTAGCAGGAAATATTGGTACTCCCCTTTCCGGCGTGGTGGGTCGGATTAATAAGAGGACTGTTCTGGTCCTCGAAATTAGCAGTTTCCAATTAGAAAATGTGGATTCTTTCCATCCCTATGTAGCAGTGGTGCTAAATATAACCCCTGACCACATGGACCGGCACAAGACAATGAACAACTACCTCCGGGCAAAAGCCAATATTTTTAGAAAACAGATGGAACAGGATTTCTGTATTTTGAATGCAGAAGATAGTAAGTGTAGAATTCTTGGGAAGAAGGCAAAGTCGCGGGTCTTCTTCTTCAGTAGTAAGAGAGCTTTGCCGAGGGGAGTTTTTGTTGAGAGAAGGAGAATAGTCTCCGACTTAGGCTTGAGGGGAGGAGTTCCTTTCGATAGGGGTGAACTCTTAGTTGAGGACATAAGAATTCCGGGGCCTCACAATCTGGAGAATGCTCTGGTGGCTATTGCAGTGGGAGATATATTTGGCATATCGCGAAGGAAGATAAGAGAGGTAATTAAGGCTTTCCCCGGAATAGAACATCGTGCGGAGAAGGTTCGCGAAATTGATGGAAGGATATTTATTAACGACTCCAAGGCGACAAATGTCGATGCCTGTAAGAGGGCTTTGGAAACTTTTCCTGCCCCAATTATACTCATTATGGGGGGGTATGATAAAGGAGCTCCTTATAAGCCATTAATAAATCTGGTTAGAAAGAAGGTCACCGCCCTTGTTTTATTGGGTCAAGCTGCTCCCAGGATAGAGAGAGAGCTAATCGGTGCGGCGGCGACTTATAGAGTAGACGGGATGAGGGAGGCAGTAGAGTTATCTTATAGCTTGAGTCAGCCTGGCGCCTCGATTCTCCTTTCACCAGCTTGCTCCAGTTTCGATATGTATTCCGATTTTGAGGAAAGGGGTGAAGATTTCAAGAGATGGGTAAGAGAAATCTGAGAACTCCAAAAAGAAAGTTTGAGAGACGACTTGGCTACCCGAGATTCAAGTCAGAGAAGAGCCTATATAAACCAGAATACCATCGCTCCGATATCTTTCTACTCTCAGCTGTTCTTTTCCTGGTTTTCACAGGCGTGGTGATGGTTTTCAGCGCCAGTGCAATTGTCTCCCATGAAAAGTTCGACACGAGTTATCTCTTTGTGACCAAGCAGCTCATCTGGACACTGCTGGGTACATTATTAATGTTTTTTTTAGCCAGGATTGATTATAACAAGTTGCAGAAATTTTCTCGACCGCTGATGTTTTTCTCATTAGTGCTACTCGTTTTTGTTTTGCTAATAGGAACTGGAGACATCAAGCGTTGGCTCAAGTTTGGGATGGTGAGCTTCCAGCCTTCCGAGATGGCAAAGATTTGTTTGATTCTCTATGTGGCAGATGTTTTGGACCGGAAAGGAAGTAAGGTCCACGATTTTAAAAAAGGGCTTTTACCGATCTTAATTTTAACAGCAATTTTTTTGATACTTGTGTATGCCGAGCCGGACCTGGGAACTGCTTTTGTTTTAGGGTTGGTCATATTGGCGATGCTTTTTATGGGAGGAGTTCGGCTTTCCCATCTTCTTTCGATTGTTTTGTTAAGCCTGCCATTCCTGTATTTCGCAATCTTCCACGTAAGATATCGTCGAGAGCGAATCCTGACCTTCATCAACCCATGGGCTGATGCCCAGAGAATAGGTTACCAAATCATTCAGGCTCTCCTTGCCCTCGGCTCAGGAGGTTTTTTTGGGGAAGGCTTGGGAGCTTCCCGGGCCAAATTGTTCTTTCTACCTGAGCCTTACACAGACTTTATCTTTTCCGTAATTGGGGAAGAACTGGGATTTTTAGGTGCTAGCTTGATAGTGTTCCTTTTTGTTCTTATTGCCTGGAGGGGACTACGTATAGCCACAAGAGCGCCCAACCAATTCGGAAATTTACTGGCTGCGGGAATTACCTTCTTGATTACATTTCAGGCTGTTCTAAATATCAGTATAGTTACTGCTTGTCTCCCGACTAAGGGGATCACCTTGCCTTTTCTCTCTTACGGAGGATCTTCGCTGCTGTTCTCGTTGATGGGAGTGGGAATACTTCTCAATATTTCCAGACAGACATAGCGTCTGCACAGATTGAATCTGTGCCTACAATGGCAAGTAGATTTGTACGCACGGTTTTAGCCGTGCAAAATTGGCTGGAGTCCTCCCGAAAGGGAGGTGTTAAGCAGGAATACTATCTCAACTCAGTGGGATAGAGGATTGTTATGCGTATTCTGATTGTTCTGGGAGGGACCGGCGGACACATCTACCCAGGTATTGCCCTTGGAGAAAAGTTGAGAACCCGCAACAATGAAGTTATTCTGGTGGGAAGAAAGGGAGGGATAGGTGAGAGAATAGCCAAAGAAAGTGGATTCCCCTTCTTCCAGATTGCGGGAGAAGGTTTAGTAAGACGGTTCTCAACGAAGGTTTTCCGATTTCTGGGAAAATCTATCCAGGGCTTCTTTCAGTCAATACAGATTTTTCGCTTTTTTAGACCAGATATAGTTGTGGGAATGGGGGGATATTTGGGTTTCCCGGTGATTCTCGCAGCGAAGATATCGGGGATAAGTTGCGCAATTCACGAGCCAAACGTTCTTCCCGGACTAGCCAATAGAGTCCTGGCCAAAATGGCTGACAGAATAATGGTCAGCTTTAAAGACACAGAAAGGCATTTTCCATCGAAGAAGACATTTCTTACAGGAAGCCCCGTTCGCCAATCTATTCTAAATTGCACGAGGAGCGAGGGCTTAAAAAGATTGAATCTGTTAGAGGGGAAAAAGAACATCCTGGTTTTTGGAGGAAGCCAAGGCGCCCGCAGCATAAACCTGGCAATGGTAAAAGCCTTAAATTTTTTGGACGCAGTGAAGAAAGAGATTCAAGTCATACACATCGTGGGCGTCGAGCAATTTTCAGAAATAAGAGTTGAATATGAGAGGAAGAATTACCCATCCTGTGTTCTTCCATATCTTCTCCATATGGAATATGCCTATAGTTGTTGTGACCTGGTAATTTCCCGCTCTGGTGCAAGTTCCATAGCTGAAATCATAGCAGAAGGCTTACCCAGTATTCTTATTCCCTATCCTTATGCAACTGCTGGTCACCAGAAGGCGAATGCCGAGTTGCTCTCAAAGAAAGGAGCGAGTTTACTTATTGAGGACGAGCGGCTGACGGGCGAGTTATTAAGCGATACCATCATCCGCTTGATTAATGATGAGGCAGAATTGGGAAGAATGGCAGCGAATGCGAGAAGATTGTCTGTTGACAATGCAGCCACCAGAATGGCTGACCTAATTGAAGCAACCTAGAGAACTCTCAAGAATCCTCTCCCCTGTGGAGAGAGGAGGAAGTTGAGGGGAATCCTCTCCCCTTTGGGGAGAGGATCCTATCCTGCTAGCCCTCGCCCCTGCGGGGAGAGGGTCGGGGTGAGGGGTAAACCCCAAAATGCTAAAGAAGATTCAACACATACATTTCGTGGGAATAGGCGGTTCGGGTATGAGCGGAATTGCTGAAGTCCTGATAAATTTAGGCTATAAAATTAGTGGCTCGGACCTCAAACGGACGGAAGTGACAGAGAGGCTGGCATCCCTGGGTGGCGAAATATTTATTGGACATAAAACAGAACAAGTAGGAGATGCCCACGTGGTGGTTACTTCCAGTGCAATACTACCGGATAATCCCGAAGTGGTAGAAGCAAAGAGACTTAAAATTCCTGTCATTCCTCGAGCTGAGATGCTCGCCGAGTTAATGAGGCTGAAGTATGCCGTGACAATTGCCGGGGCTCATGGAAAGACAATAACCACTTCCCTTGTATCTATGGTTTTGGCAGAGGGCGGATTAGACCCCACGGTAGTAATTGGTGGGCGATTAAAAAATATTGGCTCTTCTGCTAAATTGGGTAGGGGTGAATTTATGGTTGCTGAAGCGGATGAGAGCGATGGCTCTTTTCTTAAGCTTACACCCACTATTGCTCTCGTCACAAATATAGATGACGACCATCTTGACCACTACAAGACGCTGGATAATATCAAGAGTGCTTTCGTACAGTTCATAAATAAGGTTCCTTTCTACGGCTCTATTATCCTTTGTGGTGAAGATGAAAATATTAAGTCAATCATTCCTCAAATAACGAGAAAATATTATACTTATGGAATAAGTAAGAAACATGATTTCTATGCGGAAAACATAGTATATGGAGGGATGAACACTGAGTTTGATATCTGCTTTTCCGGGGAAAATCTGGGCAGGCTCAAAATACACCTCCCTGGAGTTCATAATGTGATCAATTCTGTAGGTGCAGCTGCGGTTGGTATTGAACTAGAAATAGGATTTAAGAAGATTAGAAAAGCTTTTCTTGATTTTACGGGGGTTAGTCGAAGGCTGGAGATTAAAGCCAGAAAGAACGATACAGTGTTTATAGATGACTACGGGCATCATCCCACAGAAATAAGAGCAACTCTTGACACAATAAAATCGATTTGGCCGGGAAAGAGGTTATTGGTTATCTTCCAGCCCCATCGGTATACTCGGACAAGAGATCTGGCAGAAAAATTTGGGCCTTCGTTTAGAAGCGTCAGCCGAATCTGGCTCACAGATATCTATTCCGCGGGAGAGAAACCTATTCCCGGAATTTCTTCATCTCTAATCCTGGAATCCTTTCCTCCTGAGAAGAGAAAAGATGTCAGATTAGTTTCAAATCGAGAAGCTCTAATTGAGGAGGTTGCAAAAGAGATTGGACCCCAGGATGTGGTTCTCACATTAGGTGCTGGGGACGTCTACAAAATCGGCGAAGAAATCCTAAAAAAAATTTGAGTTTTTGCTTCAAACTAAACTTTTCCTGGACGAAGATGACCGGTCAAGTCCGGAGCTGTCTGAGAGGGGGGGTGACACGAAGTGAGCACATATTCGGTTGTTCTTCTGGCTGCCGGGATCATTAATCTAATTTTAGGGTTCTTTGTCTATTTCAAAGCTAGAGAAAGACGAATTAATAAAATTTTTCTTGGAGTAAGTGTCTGCGTATTTTCATGGATTATGGACTGTTTTGGTGCAACAATTGTTCCTGATGAGAACTCCATGTTAGTGTGGACTCGAATTTTTGATGTAGGATTATTTTTTATCCCCCCTGTAGTTTTTTCCTTCTTTCTTGCCTTGATCGATGATAAAGAAAAAATTAACAGAAAACTGCTAATATTCTCATATGGTACTAGCTCTACTGTATTTCTAAGTTGGTTCCCACATTTTAGGTTAACTTTCATAAAATATCCTTGGGGTTATTTTACCAAGATGGGTTCTGTTTATTATCTTCTGTTTGTCAACACAGTTTGTTTTCTGAGTTATGGTCTCTTTCTTGTTTACAAGAAATATTTGAGGACAGCCTCGAAAATGGAAAAGAATCGGATAAAGTTTGTATTCTTGGGTGCATTTATTGCCATTGTCACTGGGATTGTGACTTTTTTGCCTAATTTGGGAGTAGATGTGCCTCCGATTGGACCTGTGGGGAATATGGTTTATGTGGCTATTTTCGGCTATGCCATTGTTCGTTATCGGTTGATGGATATCGAAATGGCGATAAGTAACTCTCTTTTATTCTTTTTATTAATAGGTTTTGTTTTCCTTTTTTATACACTTTCTCTGGGGCTTCTTTATCGTCACTTCGGATATGTTGTGTCTTCTTTAGTTTCTGCTGGCTTGATCGTAGGGATTCTTTTCCTAACTCCTTTCAGGCAAAAATTAAGGAATTTAATAGAAAATTTTGTTTACCATGGAAAATACGATTATCAAAAAATGCTTAGAGAATCTACAAAGTCGTTGGTTACTATACTGGACTTGAAGCAACTTCTGGAGTATATTGTCAATACAATTTCAGACACCGTAGGGGTGGAAAAGATTTCGCTATGCTTAAGAGAGGTGAGCAGGTCAGGATATTGCATAAAAGCGTCATGCGGTCTTGACCAAGAGTTACTGGACAGTTATGGTTTGAAGCCAAACCAGGGAATTATTCCTTGGCTTAAACAATCGAAAACGGCATTCATAAAAGAAGAAATGGAGAGGGCTTTGCCGGGAAAAGTATTCGAAAATCTCTATGGAGACCTGGGAAAGATAGGTGCAGAATTCATCTTGCCTCTATTCTACAAAGATAACTTGGTGGGAGTATTGAATCTTTCCAACAAGCAGTCGGGAGGCATATACAACCAGACAGACATAGATATATTGGAATCTTTGGGAGCACACGCAGCAGTAGCCATAGAGAATGCCAGATTGCATACTGAAGTGATAACGGATGAGTTGACTGAACTATACCAGCCAAAGTACTTTGAGCTAAGACTGAGGGAGGAAATAGAGAAAGGAAAGAGATATAGGCACTGTCTCTCATTGATGATGATAGAGGTGGATAATTTCGAAGAATTTGAAAGGAGCTATGGGCAAGAGGAGAAGAATAAGTTATTGAAGAGTATAGCAGGGATAGTAAGGGAGAATTTGAGGATGGGAGATATAGCCTGTAGATGTGAAGGGAAGGGATTTGGAATAATCTTGCCAGAAATCTCAGAAGAGCCTGGGGGAAACATCAGGGAGAGGTTGAAGAAACAGATAAGGGAGATGGTGGAGATAGGAGAGAGGCTAAGGAGGAGGGTACAGGAGAAAGAGTTAGGAGTGACGGTGAGTATAGGAATAACGAGCTTTGATGGGCAGAATAGGGAGATGGAGAGAGAGGCACTGATTAAGCAAGCCAAGGATGCCCTCACTCAGGCGAAAAGAGAAGGGAACACAGTAAGAGTATTCTATGATGAGAAATTAAGACAAGAAATATCTTCAGAAGTGCTTGAATGGATAAAAGAGACAGAGGAGACTCTGGTCTCCGGCGACATATATGTAGACCTATCCAAACGTACTGTCCAGGTTAATGGTAAGCCAGTCAAGTTAACACCTAAAGCGTTTGATTTACTCTGCCTTCTGATGAAGAAGAAAGGAAGAGTATTGAACAGGAGTTTCATAACAGAGAGCATATGGGGATATGAATACTTTGGCACCACCAGGACAGTAGATTCCCACATCAAGTCTCTCAGGCAGACGCTAGGAACTGAAGGCAAAAAGATAGAAACCATAAAAGGCATCGGCTACAAATTTGTTGACGAAGAAAGCGTGCAGTAATGATATGAAGCCATCAAAATTGAAGAAAAATGCGAAATTTAGGAAGGTTTCTGATCTATGGAAGTACCTGTTTGGTTAGTACCAGATAGAAGAAAGCTACCGGGTATTAGAGGCGGGAAAAGGAGATCTTCTGACAGAAGGAGATCCCTGCGTTTTATCGTCCAGTTACCCATTAAAATAAAAGCTCAGGACTCAGAGAAAGGTACTTCTATAAGCATCAAGGGTGAGAGTGTGAATATAAATGAGTCCGGGGTGGATGTGGCCTTAGAAAGGCCATTAAATGACCTTCGGGTCTTCTACCTAACTATGGTTTCCAAGCTCAGTGCTTTGAATAAAGACATACCAGTCGAATTGGTATGGAGAGCTTCCAATATAAGAAAAAGGAAATTCTTGTATGGTTTCAAATTTTTGAAATTGGATAGAGAGCAACTTATTAGTCTCAGAGAATTCTTGTACTTAAACGACAACTTTGTTATAGGTCAAGCAAATTACATTGTCAAGTTGATTACTGACCCTGCGATTGAACGAAAAGTAAGACGATTCTTTATCAAAGACATTAAGAATTATCTGGAAGAGTTGGCATCATTGGAGAAAGAAATATACCAAAAGGGTCCGACCGATATCGGGCAAGTGAAATTAAGCAGGCTCAATGGTGAAATTCTCAAAAAAGGAGAAGGACTGGAAGAAACCATTAGTAATTCTATAGTTTTGAGAGAAATAAAAAGAAGGTTTAGAATTTTAGTAGGAGGCTTTGCGTACCAGAGTTTTATAGTGAAAAGGGCTACTGATAAACCACTGGGCTACCCAGGAGATTACGAATTGCTGGAAGCTATTTATGATAATCGCCTTCTTTCTGAAAGAATGGGGCTTTATTTTGATAAATCGTTTTTGGATAATAACTATGCAGTAGCGGTAAGAAATCGGAAAGATAAGATGAAAGTAATTTTGAGTGAATTTATCAACAGTTCAGCACTGTCCATCGTGAAAATATTAAATCTGGCTTGCGGTTCATGTAGAGAGATCAAAGAATTACTATCCGGGCCAGTTCTTCGTAAAAATAGAATTGTTTTTGAGTGTGTGGACCAGGATGAGAATGCGTTGGAGTTTGCCAAAGGGGCATTGGGAAAACAGCTTGGAAATATCGACATTAAGTTCTATAGAGAAAATATTTTGGAGATGCTAGATAAACCCTCATATTATGATGGCTTGATAGGGAAGCAAGACTTGATTTATAGCATTGGTTTGGCCGATTATTTGCCGGATCGGATTTTGAAAAGATTAATTTTTTTCTGCTTTAAGCTATTGCGTCCTGGAGGAAGACTCATCATTACACATAAGGACATAGACAAATATAAACCTTTAGAGCCGGACTGGTTCTGTAATTGGACTTTTATCCCGAGGAATAGAGAAAAGTTGGCCAACCTGATAAGGGATTCAGGAATAGAGGATTTTTCCGTCGCTATAGAACGAGACGGTTCCCAAATAATAATTTTTCTAATTATAACTAGAAGTTAATTAGTCGCAGGAGATTAGTAAATGACGCTCTTGGGTTTTAGTGGTCTTCTTAATACGATTTGTAATACTTCTTTGGGAACATTTGTTTTTTCAAAAAATAGAAGGGGCATTCAAAACATAACATATTTTGCCTTGAGTTTGAGTATCGCTCTTTATAGTTTTGGCTATTTCATTTGGCAATTTGCAAACGACGAAGCTTTCGCTTTGCTTTGGTTCCGAATTCTTGTTGTTGGAATTATTCTCATCAATGTAACCTATTTACATTTTGTATTTGCTTTTCTTGGAATATTGGAGAGAAAGAGGAAATTTCTTGTAGCTTGTTATATAGTAAATTTTATCTTTATACTATTAAATTTTTCTGCCCTCCTATATATTCGCTTAGTTCCCAGATACGGGCTAGGTTTTTGGCCAATCCCCACTAATTTCTTTCACATTTATTTATCGTTTTGGTTCTTTCAACTTTTTTACGGCTTTAGCTTCTTGTTGAAGGGATATAGAAAAGCTTCTGGATTCAAGAGAGAACAAATACGTTACTTCTTGGCGGCAGCCATAGTTGGCTTTTTCGGCGGAGCCACCAATTGGCCAATGTGGTATAATATTCATTTTCCGCCTTACACGAATATTCTTATTTCAGTCTCTCTTGGAATAGTTGCCTATGCTATTGTGACCTATCGCCTTATGGATATTAGTGTCGCTGTCACCAAAACGGCGATATTTACAATCGTCTACTCTATTTTTTTGGGGATTCCACCTTTGCTTCTCATTCTTCATCGTAGTTTTTTATATCGGCATTTTGGTGTGTATTGGTGGCTTGTACCAGTCGGCGTGGGTTGGTGTGAGCTACTTGCTTTTATTGCGCCCACTATAAATCATTATTTTCAGGAGAGGGCTAATAGAATCCTTTTAGGAAAGCAAAGAGTGTATCAAGAAAATTTGATTAGACTGGCGAAGGAGATGACTTTGACCAAGGATTTGAGGAGTCTTCTGGTCTTAATTATTCGCAATGTTACTAAGGAAATTGGAATAAGTCATGCTCGTATCTATCTTTTGGACAGGAAGGCCGGTCAATATGTGCGAGAGGTTCACTATGGTAAGGAGAGAAGAAGACAGTCCTTTGGAGATTTCCTATCCAAGAATGCGCCTTTAGTTGGAATATTATTGAGAAGTGGGGATAAAGCTCCTCTTTTGGCAGAAGAGGTTATCGGTCATTTTGAGACCAGTGAGCCCGAACACCTGGGAGAAGCTAAAGCGCAATTAAGAAGTATGGGAGCGGCCGTATTATTGCCTTCTTTCATTGGCGAAGAGCTGGTTGCTTTCTTATCGTTAGGTACGAAGCGTTCTAAAGAAATTTATACTCCTGACGATTTAGCGATGTTTAAGATTTTAGCCGGGCAAGCGGGTTTAGCGATTGAGAACGCTCAGTTCTATCAGGAACTTAAAGAATCCCAGGCGACGATGCTTCAGGCGGCTAAGCTTTCTTCCATTGGAGAGTTGGCTGCAGGCTTTGCCCACCAGATAGATAATCCTTTAGGGATTATTAGTCTTGGGTCACAGTTGTGCATCCGCGAAATTAAGGAAGACCTGGGCAAGGAAAATTTGACTGAAAAGGGCAAGGAGACAACGCAAAAGCTTGAGGACAGGCTGGGAAAAATAATCGAGACTGCTCACAAAGCAGCTGACCTTGTTGAGAGAATAAGGGGCTATGCTAAACCTTCGGATAGGGATTTTGAATCCACGGACTTGAATTCCGTAATGGATGATGCTTTAGGTTTAGCCCAGTATCAAATTTCGCGGGGAGGAGTCAATGTAACCAAGCACATCCCTCAGGATTTGCCGAAGATAAAAGGAATCGGGGTTCAGTTAGAGCAGGTATTTTTGAATATAATTATCAATGCGTGCGAAGCGATGGCTGGTAAGAAGGGAGAGCTTACCATCTCAGCAAGAGTTGGAAAGGATGAGCCCGATAGGGTTGAGGTAACTCTATCAGATAATGGTTGCGGAATTCCCAAAGAGAACTTAAATAGATTGTTCGACCTCTTCTATACCACAAAGGGTTCTAAAGGAACAGGGGTTGGATTGTCGATAGCTTTTCGCATAGTAAAAGACCACAACGGAGAGATAGATGTAGAAAGCGAAGTGGGAAAAGGGAGTAAGTTTACTGTAACCCTGCCCATCTGGGAAGAAAAGTCGTGAGCAGGGTTGAGTGATGAAATAGATGAATATATTAAGTGGATTGCAGAAACAGGTAGGAAATAGGGTGAGAGTCGGCGAACCTCTTTCCAGGCATACTTCTTTCAGGATAGGTGGTCCGGCGAAATATTTTCTGGAATTGACAAACATTGAAGAGCTGGGGAATGTGATTGAATTTTGCATGAAAGAGAATTTGGATTTCTTTATTTTAGGTGAGGGTTCTAATGTGCTCTTTTCTGATGAGGGTTTTGATGGTTTAATAATTCGGTTGAAAGGCGAGTTCAAGAAGGTTTCTGTAGATGGTGAAGAAGTGACGGCTGGTGCCGGAGTGAAATTGAATAACCTCGTTAAAAAATTGGCAAGGAGAGGCTTGGCTGGTTTAGAATTTGCCTCAGGAATTCCAGGAAGTATTGGTGGTGCAATTGTTAGTAACGCGGGTACAAGAATGGGTTGGATCGGTGATGTCGTGAGTGAAATGAAAATTTTTATTGACAGAGAAATAAAAATCTTGAAGAAGGACGAAGTGAACTTCTCTTACAGGCACTGTGGATTACCGGATAGTGCTATAATTCTGGAAGTCAAACTGGGGTTGAAAAATAACAAGAAAAGTGATATTATAGACAAAATTAAGGAAAGTCTTAAAGAAAGAAAGAGGAGTCAACCTGTTTCTACGCTTAATGCTGGCTGCATTTTCAAGAACCCAGAAATTTGCGAGGCGGGAAAGCTAATTGAATCTGCAGGGTTAAAGGGAGCCAGAGTCGCAGATGCTGAGGTATCTACAAAACATGCGAATTTTATTATTAACCGCGGTATGGCAAAGGCTAAAGATGTGTACAGTTTAATTGAAAAGGTTCGGGAAACTGTTAAGGAAAAATTTAATATAGATCTTGAATTAGAATTGAAAATAGTGGGAAGGGGGATGAAGGGATAGTTATCGGAGTCGCTCGGTTCGTAAAACCTCGCTCAAAATCCGCCAGCGCTGGGGCAAAACCTGGCGGATTTAAAGCTCCTGCAACTATCCCTTCATCCCCAGGGTAATGAGAGGTGGGATAGTTTTCGGAGTCGCTCGGTAGTGTAGGGCTTTATGCCCGTAAGAATTACGCCCATAAAGGGCTACACTACCTTTTGGCTAAAATTCCAAAAATTCTTCGCAGACCATCTTTAAAAGGGTGC
>Ga0315314_1000396_pt1 | contig 50533 bp, 45 predicted proteins | sample TDP9_MG_FD_203631 | JGI IMG/M metagenome (GOLD analysis project Ga0315314, IMG submission 203631) | Freshwater sediment microbial communities from Lake Towuti, South Sulawesi, Indonesia - TDP9 | ecosystem: Environmental > Aquatic > Freshwater > Lake > Sediment | place: Indonesia: South Sulawesi... | reverse complement strand
TCAGCGTCTTAGGCGAGAACTCCGCCACTTGGGCAAACGACCTGACATGTTGAGTTCGTTTATACAGCACACCAAAATCCCTCTTAGGATTTGATATATGTCCCTTTATCTAAACTGGAGTCAATATTACACCGCCAGCAATTGAAAAAAGAAATTTTCTTCTATCCATGTTTATCGTTTATGCGCTGATTGTGTATGGCGCACGCTGTTTTCGGCTGAGCAAGGCACTTGCCTGTTCATCGCCGATAAAATCCTGCACCTGCGGGTCCCATTTCAGCTTGCGAGCCAGCAGTATAGCGATGTTGGCTAAGAGGCATGAGCTATTCGCTCGGTGATGGGTGAACACGTCAGATATGGGCTGGGACCCCGCTCCGCGGGAACCCTGGACGCGGTCGCGGACGCACTGGATGAAGTTTTCCATGTGCGTGGTCGGCATAATGTCGGCAATACGAATGATGGGCTTGTCCCAGTCGGGCTGCTTGCCTTTGTACAGCTTGACTACCTCTTCAAGCAGCCAGCTCGACTCTTTCTTGTCGGCCTCGATCTGTTCGATGGGGCTGCCGGTCAGCTCATCACGGTTGACAAATATTGACCCATTTTCACCCTCGATAAGGACGCCTTGTTTTCCCGTTACGCCTTGAATAATGATTGTATTGCCGTTGGCAAAGCTCAACCTGGCCTTGTAGTCTCTGACCACGTTGTAACAATTGGGCATCTCCTGGGGCGCCTTTTTTCCAAGCAGGAAGTCCAGCGTGGTCTGGCGTCCCAGCGGGAACGTGCCACTTGCCTCGATTTCCAACGGGCCGGTGTTCTCGGCGCCAATGGCCCACTGGGCGATGTCAACGTGATGCACGCCCCAGTCGGTCAATGGTCCACAGCCATACTCCAGCCAATTGCGCCAACTGCCGTGGCAACGCTGCCGGCAGTAAGGAACTTTGGGGGCCTGGCCCAGCCAGACATCCCAGTCGAGTGTCTTCGGCGGCTCACCGGTAGGGAATGGCTCGACCTCCCTCCCATAAGCGGCTGGCACTGTCACGGTGGCGGTCAATTTCCTGCCCAGCCGACCGTTGTGGGCCAGCGCCACGACTTTGAGAAACATACCTTTGTACTCGCTTCGCTGCTGGGTGCCGACCTGAACGACCCGGCCGGTTTCCATAACTTGCCTGCAGATAAGTTTGCCCTCGTCGATGGTCAATGTCATAGGCTTTTCCACATAGACGTCCTTGCCAGCCTTGATGGCGTCGATAACCATCTTCGTATGCCAGTGGTCGGGCGTGCCGATTGTGACCACATCGACATCGTTGCGTTCCAGAGCCTTGTGGTAGTCCTTATAGACATCGGGCTTGCTCTTCTGGTATTTCGAGAGCCGGTCAAGAAAACTATCGGCACACGTGGTATCAACATCGCAGCAGGCAACTATGCGGCCGAAGTAGGTTGTTCCAATTGCCACCGCCGCACCGCGTGCGCGGACTCCAATTGCCAACACACCTACCCCTTCGTTGGCCGACACTTTAGCAAAGGAGCTAGTCGAAATATATGGGGCTGCCAGGATACCAGCTCCGGTGCCCAAGGCATTTTTCAGGAACGCACGACGGGTCGATATATACCTGCTCATAGATTAACCTCATTTACTTGCAATTCCTTTGACTTTATTTTAGCCAGGGTCACTTATGATAGGTTGGCTTAGGTCGATGAAATTGTCAAATAAAATTCTCTCTTACAAATCTTTCAGCCGCGAGGTGAAGGTTAGCTCGGCAGCTCATAAGAGCGTTTTCAAGAGACTGCGCATCTTGTTTGCAGCTAATAGCTGTCGCGATTCCCAGCTTTTGATATTCCTGTTTGGACAAATTAACCTGGCCGGCAATGACAGCTACGGCGGTGTTGAATCTGGCAGCAGCGTGCGCTACTCCAGCGACCGCTTTTCCATAAAGGCTTTGCCGGTCAAAACAACCTTCGCCGGTAATAATCCAGTCTGCGTCTGATAGTTCAGCTTCGAGATTGGTGCACTTTATAATTGCTTCTATGCCGGATACAAGTTTTGCCTTCATAAAAGCTACCGCACCTGCGGCTAATCCGCCGGCAGCTCCGCCTCCGGGAATGATCTTTATATCGCAGTTTAGTTGTTTGCGAACCACATCTGCCAGATTAGCAAGGCCAGCCTCCAATTTTTCTACCATTTCTGGCGTTGCCCCTTTTTGCGGGCCGTAGATTTTAGCTGCACCGAGCTCGCCACACAGAGGATTTTTGACATCGCAGAGAACCTCGACAGCAACGCCAATCGCTTTTGGTGGCTCGACTATTTCTGCAATTTCTTCGAGGCCTTCACCACAGGGTGGAACTTGAATCCCTTTGGAATCAAGGAATTTCCATCCAAGTGCGGTTGCCGCGCCAATACCACCATCGACAGTTGCGCTGCCGCCTACAGCCAGTAGAATTTTGCGAGGCTTGTATTCGATCGCAGATTTTATAAGTTCGCCTGTCCCGTGGGTGGTTGTCTTCATAGGATTATATTGCTCTTTGGAAAGCAATTGCAGGCCACTGGCACAAGCCATTTCAACTAAAGCTGTTTTGGAATTCTCGAACCAGGCAAAGCCGGCTTCTACGCTCATATCTGGCAATGGCCCTGTTACTCTTCTTGGTATCCATTCGCCTGAGACTGCTTTGAGCAACGCTTGTGTGGTGCCTTCGCCACCGTCCGCCATAGGCTTTATGACTAATTGAGCACTGGGTATGTGTTCAGCAATAGCTGCTGCAATTATCTCACACGCTTCGGTGGCGCTGATAGTGCCCTTAAATGAGTCCATCGCAATAACAATCTTCATAATTGCCTACCGTGTTGACCCCGTGAGATAAAGTCCTTGTGATATTACCTCGCCTGGGATTGTTATCTCACTGGGTTGAGAGTTTGAATCGGGTCTCGCTGCGGTACGTTTGGCCGGGTCGCAGGACTACAGAAGGAAAATTTGGCTTGTTGGGCGAATCAGGAAAATGCTGGGTCTCAAGGCAGAAGCCGTGGTGTTTGTCATAGACTTTGCCTGCCTTGCCTTTGACGCCTTTTAGGCCGTTAGCGGTATAGAACTGCATGCCCGGCTCGGTAGTGTACACTTCCATAACTCGGCCGCTGGTCGGCTCATAAACTCGAGCAGCTAACTTAAGCGAGCCGTCCCAATTATTAAGCACATAGTTGTGGTCGTAGCCGCGTGTCTCCGTTAATTCTCCGATCCTCGCGCCTATTGTTCTTGGCTGAGTAAAATCCAGCGGCGTACCCTCGACGCTGCGGATTTCGCCGGTGGGGATAAGTCCCTCGCCCGCAGGTGTATAGCGGTCAGCATTGATAATTATTTCGTGGCCCAGGACATCGCCATTGCCCGCACCTGCGAGATTGAAGTAACTATGATTAGTCAGATTAACAATCGTAGGTTTGTCTGTCGCAGCCTCGTAACTTATTTTCAACTCATCGTTGTTGGTTAACGTATAGGTTACGGTGCAGGCCAGATTGCCGGGAAAACCCTCGTCACCGTCCTTACTGAGATAGATAAATCTTACACCTACTCCTTGCTCGTTGCGGAATTCTTGTCCTTTCCACATAACCTTATCGAATCTTTTTTTCTGGCCGCCGTGAATATGATTCTTTCCGGCATTAGCGGTCAACTTATACTCTACACCATCGAGTGTAAATGTGGCATTGGCGATACGGTTGGCGTAACGTCCGACAGTGGACCCAAACATAGGATTTCTTTCAATGTAGGAGTCAAGCTCATCGAATCCAAGAGCGATGTCGGCTAATTTGCCATCACGGTCAGGCACTGACAGTTCCACTAAGATAGCCCCGTAGTCCATAATCTTTGCCCTGAGACCATTTTTGTTAGTCAAGGTATATAGTGTTACATCATTTCCATCAGGAGTTTGGCCGAAAATTTTCACATCCTGCGTCATATTTGCACTCCCCATAATTGCACTATTAGAGGCAAGGGCCCCGCTGAGCGGGAATCCAACCAATACCACAACTATCAAAATTACAGTGACATAAGGATTCGACAATTTAGCCCCGGCCACTGGCCGGGGTACCCCCGCCGCCTGGCGGGGGCTAATGACCACAAGTCTTACCTTGTTCATAACCAAGCCCTTTCTTTAAGCCCACCATTTTTTGGTGTGCTGGACACACCTAAATTTTATTTTACAGAATCTTTTAGGCAATGCAAGCCTGTCGATCATAAACGACAGACGACAGAGGACTGGCACGCTGGACGAATGCCGGTCGATGTTTAGCCGGCACGCCTGTCGTGTCGGTTTTTCTGATTAAAAATACCAACTATTGGGTATGAAATAATAAAATCATTCCGTTGAATTCAAGCCGGTAATTGATGTTGTGGACGGGTCAAGGAAACAAATATTATGTCATAACTTTCACTTTCAGCTTTTCTTTGTCGCGTTTGGTAGGTAAAATTAGTTAGGAAATCCAAAGACAATTTTTAATCCCGTAAAGGCGAAAGTTAGATAAAAAGTATAAAATGGCAAAAACAAAAGCAACCGAGGGAGAATTTAGGGGCCAGGTGATTGCCTGGATCAAAGAACAAATACCGCACGGGGGACTTCCTTTTGAGAATGCAACGGCTGATTCAAGTCTTTATGGATTACCAACCGTTAGATTTCCGGATGTTTTGCTTACCTTGGACTTCGAGTGTCAACAGCCTTTTTGCGGTTGGGAATTAAAAACACCCGAAACAAATGCTCGTGACAAAACACTCTTGAAAAAAGCTGTAAAGAAAGCACAGACTTTGCCAGCTAAGTATTTCGTTACGTGGAATATGCAAACCGCCATAATATGGCGCACGCCTGAAGGGACAAGAACAACAGTTGAGGAAAAAGATAAGGTTAGAGAATTTGGGCCAGATCCTCGCATACAGTCTGTAGATGATATAAGAGACCCCCAGAAGTCGCTCCTTATGGAAAACGTATGCGCTCAACTTCTGCGCGACCTTGCAAGACTTCATAAAGATGAGAATATAAATTTGCCTGTTGCGGATACCACGATTTTTGTGGGCTTGGTTGTAACTGCTTCAGAAAATATGGCTGAGACACTTTTAGAGGATATAAAAAGAGCACGGACAGATAAGCAATTTGATAAGAGACTAAACGCGTGGGCAAAAAAACAAGGGGTCAGCAAATACGACCAGGAATATTACCAAACGTTGGCTCAACAAATCGCATATAAAATAATCGGCAAAATTTTATTTTATATGACACTGCGCAGACACAATTTGGATTTGCCGTGTATGGAATTACCAGCTAAAAGCTATAAAACAGCGATTAAGAAAATGCGTGGGTTATTTCAGCAAGCACTGGAGGTAGATTACCAGGCGATATTTGAGCCGGATATAACCGATGAGATAGAATTATCCGATGACACAGCCAAAATAATAATAGACCTTACAGAAAAACTTGAGCACTGGAGTTTTGAGCTGATGCCTCTTGATGTTATAGGGGCTGTTTTTGAGAAGCTGATACCGCAAGAGGCAAGGCATAGTTTGGGGCAATATTTTACGCCCGACAATCTTGTTGATTTGATAGTTGCTTTCTGTGTGCGTGGCAAAGATGATTTTGTTATGGACCCGACGTGTGGAACGGGTACATTTTTGATTCGCGGTTATAACAGATTGAGAAATTTATACTGGAAATCACACCACAAGCTACTCGAGCAGATTTGGGGTTTTGATATAGCAGGATTTCCCGCGGAGTTAGCGACAATAAATTTATACAGGCAAGATTTGCGAGATTATCAGAATTTTCCGAGAGTTTTGTCTCAGGACTTTTTTGAAGTAATGCCCGGACAAAGGTTTGAATTTCCGCCGCCAAAGAGGACAGTAAAAACAGGTGAACGAATAAGCGTACAGATTCCCAAATTTGATGCACTGGTGGGCAATTTCCCATATATCAGGCAAGAACTAATCGAAAAGGCTATAAAGGGATACAAGAAAAAGTTAGAGAGTGTTCTTTTTGAAAATTGGGGAACAGAATATCGTCAGCTTTTCAGCAACAGCAAAATAAAACTATCGGGTCAGGCGGATATTTACGCATATCTTTTCTTTCATGCAGCGGCACATTTGAAAGCCGGTGGTCGGTTGGGTTTCGTAACGAGCAATTCCTGGCTTGATGTTGCATATGGATATGAACTGCAAAAATTTTTCCTCTCGAAATTTAAGATTATAGCGATTTGTGAGAGTAGATGCGAACCTTGGTTTGAGCAATCAGCTGTCAATACTGTCTTTACGATACTTGAGCGATGTGACAATGAACAGGAGAAGAAAGGCAATCCTGTATATTTTGTGAAGGCAAAGAACCCATTGGCTGAGTTATTTCCGCAGGATGCCTTGACTGATGCACAGGCTCGATGGGTAAGGTTAGAGGGGTTTGTTGATAAGATAGAGGAGCTTGGGGCAAAATATGAGGTTATCGGCGGACAAGGCTTTAGGAAATTTCGGCGGATTTGCGCAGAGTATGTCAGGCAGCCGGAGATTATTTCATACGAGGATGATGAGGTTCGTGTAAGGATAATCCGGCAGGGTGATTTGAAAGAGGAGGTAGAGCATGCCGGCCAGACAGTCAAGTGGGGACAATATCTGCGCGGACCGGATATTTATTTTGAGATACTTCAAAAATGTGCAGACAAGTTTGTGCCCTTGAGCCGGGTAGCGGATGTACGAAGGGGGATTACAACCGGCATAAATGAATTTTTCTATTTGACAGAAGATAAGATTAAGCACTGGGGAATAGAGAAGCAATTCCTAAAACCGGCTATCAAATCGCCGAAAGAATGCGATGGGATAACGTTAAGAAACAAAGACCTGAAGTGGTATGCATTTCTGTGTCATAAGGACAAATCGGAGTTAAGGGGGACAAACGCACTTAAGTATATCAAGTGGGGAGAGTCACAGAAGACGAGTGAGGGAAAGCCGTGGCCAGAGGTAGAAAGCGTAAAAGGGAGAAGGAATTGGTATGCGTTACCAAAACGGGAGCCAGGTTTATTGCTTCTGCCAATGGTTACAGGTGAGAGCTTGCGGTGTATAGTGAATGCGTGTAATGCGCAAGTTGATCATAATTTATTCGAGGTTATTTCGGAGGACCGGGACATATTGAACGCTCTCGGAATATATCTAAACAGCGCTATGATATTTCTTGAAAGGGAACTGATAGGACGTGTAAATCTTGGTGATGGAGCTCTTAAGGTAGAAGGAATAGACTGGGAAAGAATTCTTGTTCCTGACAAAAAACTTTTGTCGAGGGTGAAGAGGAATGCGGGAAAAGAGTTTGAAAAACTATGCAAGCGGTCTATAAAGGATATCGGAACGGAGGCAAAAAGGCCGGACAGATCGGATTTTGAAAGAGGTGTTCTGAAATCTCTGGGCTTACCGGAGGAGATGACAAAGAAAATTCTGGATGGAGTCGTTGAGCTTGTAGATGAGCGGCATTTATTGCCAAAATTGCGGAATTTAAAAAAGAAAAAGCGGATTGCACAGGACATTGAGAAGCTGCGGGAGGAGGTTAGTGAAGAGATTCTGCCGGATGGCCCAATTAAATTTCCAGAAGGATTTGTGAAGGGTTGGTCACGCGTGAAGTGTGACGAGATTGGTGTTCCAGCAGGAAGATTAAAACTTGGCGAAAACTTTATAGGCAAACAGGAAATCTGTGATGCGGAAGGGCAGCACGTGATGGAGGTGAGCAGCGAAGAAAAAGGTAAGTTTATAGTTTACGCAAAAAAGAAAGATGAGCTTGTTATAAAAGTTCCTGAAAGTAGCATATTCATCAAAAAAGCTGTGCAAGACTACGAATTATACTTGAAAGAGTTGAGACAAAGATTTTACACTGCATTTATAGAGAAATGCGGAGATCATTCCGTATCGGAGAACCTGACGCAACAGGTTTTCGAAGATTTTTTCCTTCCTGATATTCGGTGAAAATCGATGCCAATTATGAGATTGCTTCTCTGCGCTCGCAATGACGGAATGTACCAGAGAATGCAGGGTGTGCACAGCACACCATTTATAATTTGGTGGGCACAGCCCACCCTACCAAAAAATCCACCTTTTGCTTGGCCTTAACAACCAATCACAAAGAAAAGCTTATACGTAAAGCGCGTACGCGCTTTACGTATTGATATATCAAAACAAAAAGTAACGTAGCACAACCATCCCCTCGACCGCGCTCGGGACAAGCCTGGTTGTGACTTTAATTTCACAAGCTGGAAGCTTGTGCTACGTTGATAATCTAGCATCGAGAAAAATTTTGCTTGTTTTTTAGCCGTTTTTGGGTATAATATGTATCGAACAGTACTGGATACTGGATTCTAGATCCTGGATACTCGATGTTGGATACCGGATAGCAAATCGTCAATCGTAAGTTAGGGGGAGATTATTGATGGCCAGGAGATAAAAGCCTGCCCTGAGCGAAGTCGAAGGGACAGAATAGGCAAACAAGGGAATCAGGATAACAGTATGCAGATGATCAGGACAACAGGAAATCAGGATGCGGGATACCAGGAAATCAGGGAATCAGGAAGGATTACCCTGATAACCCAATACCCTGATAATCACTGCCTGGTAACCAGATACCCTGATGCCCACTATGATTATGCAAAACAAAGCCAATTTTCGAAAGGCTATAATTAACATAAGCTCTTTGATATAAAAAGAATATGAGAAATTTTCCGTTTTTCAGGCTATGGAAAAACAAAGCCAATTTCCCTCCTTTCCTGCATCGCTTCCAGTAAGGCACTCTGTACCTTGGCCGGAGCGTTCAGGAAATCAACTAAGAGGAGCATAAAAGAAGCTGGAGAATAAGACCCCCCGCCGTGACCTATTAGGATAACGATAGTTCAATCACTCAGGGTGGGTGGACGATTTTCGAACTACTGCATCCATCTATCCCGTTAGCCTTGACTTACATGTAATGTTGTACGTCCTTTATATATTAGACTTAGAGAAAAAAACGACCAATGGCCTGTACCTGACCATGGAGCAGGTTCGCACCACGGCTTGCGCATGGGTAACGGCTCGAGCTTTGCTCTGTTCAGCTCGCATGAGCTTTTATCACCAAGCAGCCGAATCGATTGCCTATTATCAACATCGCAACCAACAGGCGCGAAAATCCCATCGCAAAAGGACGCTCCGTCGCTTGCAAAAATTGGGCATAAAAGTCGGTCAATTGAACTGTTGGATACCGCATGATTTATGAATACCTTGCGCTGTAGCAGCAGAAAGACATTGGCTTTGTCCGTGGTGCACCACAAATTTTCCATTTGACTAAATCCGGCTGCCCATTATATTAATATCTGTAATTTTATATTTTGGGTTTCTGCATCCAAATTACGCTTTATGGGTATTTCGAGAGCAAAGGATTGGCCAATTCTTATGGCATGGAAACAGCAGAGGCAAACATGATTGGCTTAGCCAAGAATGCCTCAGGTATGAATTACAACATTCTGGTAACAGGCGGAGCCGGCTACTTAGGATCAATACTCGTCCCAGAGCTTTTAAGATTGGGAAATAAAGTAACGGTCCTTGACAATTTTATGTTTGGGCCAAATTCGCTTTTGGATTGCTGCCATTACGATACTTTCCAAGTCGTTCGTGGTGATGCCCGGGACAGGACATTAATTGACAAACTCACCAAGGACAAAGATATTATTATTCCATTAGCGGCTTTGGTTGGTGCTCCTTTATGCGACCACGATAAAATCGGGGCCGATACTACCAATAGAGGTGCGATCAAAACGCTTGTCGAAGTTCTATCTAAGAAACAACGAATCATTATCCCTACCACAAATAGCGGTTACGGCGTCGGACAAAAAAACATTTATTGCACCGAGGAAACCCCGCTAAATCCTGTCTCTTTTTACGGTAAAACAAAGGTGGAAGCGGAAAAGATTGTGCTACAGAGGGGAAATAGCATCAGTTTACGCCTTGCCACTGTTTTCGGAATCAGTCCCAGAATGCGTATAGACCTGTTGGTCAATGATTTTACTTACCGTGCTGTGAAGGACCACTTTATAATCGTTTTTCAGGGACATTTCAAACGTAATTACATACATATTCGTGACGCCGCCCGTGCTTTTATTCATGTCATAGAAAAATTTGACAGTATGAAAGACCAGCCTTACAATGTCGGATTAAGCGATGCCAATCTCTCAAAGCTGGAACTTTGTGCCAAGATTAAAGAAGAGGTGCCGGATTTTGTCTATATGGAAGCAGCGGTCGGCGAAGATCCGGATAAAAGGAATTATATTGTCTCCAATGAAAAGTTTGAAAGGACAGGCTTCACCACAAAATACTCTCTGAAAACAGGTATTCGGGAGTTAATCAAAGGCTATACAATCATTACGAATAGTAAATATAGCAATGTATAAAGATTCTAAAATCTACGTGGCAGGCCATACTGGATTATTGGGCTCTGCTCTGATAAGGAAATTGAGCGAGCATGGATACTACCGGTTAGTCACGAAGTCCCGTGCAGAGCTTGATCTAACAGATAAAAGTAAGGTCTTTGATTTTTTCTCAGATGAAAAACCACAATACGTTTTTCTTGCTGCGGGCAAGGTCGGTGGTATTATAAGTAATAAGACTTATCCTGCAGATTATTTACATGTTAATCTTGTCGTTCAGGACAACGTTTTTGAAGCTGCGCAAAAAAGCGGGGTAAAACATTTGCTTTTCTACGGCTCTTCTTGCATTTATCCCAAAAATTCTGCGCAGCCGATAAAAGAGGAATACCTGCTGACCGCACCGCTGGAAGAAACCAACGAAGGTTATGCTGCCGCAAAGATTGCCGGTATCATTGCCTGCAGAGCTTATAATCAACAATATCACACAAATCGCTTTATCGCATTAGTTCCAAATACGATGTACGGCCCAAATGACAACTTTGAACTTGAGAATTGTCATGTGCTTTCTGCTTTGATTCGAAGATTTCATGAGGCAAAAATTAACCATGCCCGGAGCGTAACTTTATGGGGAAGCGGAGCAGCAAGAAGAGAGTTTATTTTCAGCGAAGATGTGGCGGAGGCTTCCATATTTGTAATGCGACACGCCGAGCAGCTTGAAAACAGACATTATAATGTTGGAAGTGGTGTAGATTATTCGATTGGCGAGTTAGCCGAAATCGTTGCTAAAACGATTGGTTATCAGGATAAAATTGTGTGGGATACCAGTTATCCGGATGGTGCTGCTCGAAAACTTTTAGATAGTTCAAGGCTTTTATCACTTGGCTGGAAGCCCGCTGTAAATTTTGAGGAGGGTTTGAAAAGAACATATCAGTGGTATCTTAAGCATCAGCAGAAGTCAGAAGTCAGAAAACAGAAGTCAGGAAACAGAAGTCAGAAGTCTGTCCTCTGTCCTCTGTCCTCTGTCTTTTGTCCCTCTGAAATACAAGCTGTAATTCTGGCTGGTGGATTAGGTACGCGTTTGAAGTCCGTTGTTTCTGACAAGCCGAAAGTGTTGGCAAAAGTGTTAGATCGACCCTTTTTATCATACCTTTTAGAACAGGTTTCATCGGCAGGTATCCAGGAAGCGATACTTTGTACCGGCTACATGGCTGGGCAAGTAAAGGACAGGTTTGGAGAGGCTTACGGACATTTGCGGGTATTGTATTCCACGGAAGATAAGCCGCTTGACACAGGTGGAGCACTTAGATTTGCCCTATCTCATCTTTGGTCAGATACAGTTCTGGTTATGAATGGGGATTCCTATACGGATGTGGACTTGAGCGTATTTGCGGACTGGTTTTTCCGGAAAGATGGACAGGCAGCTCTTATTTTGACCAAAGTGCCGGATACGGCTCGCTATGGAAGAGTAACTATAAACCAAGATGAGCAAGTAACAGCTTTTGACGAAAAAGGAACCGGTTCAGGCTCTGGGTGGATAAACGCAGGCATATATCTTATGAAAAAGTCTCTTATAGCTTCCATGCCTTCCGGCAGACCATATTCATTGGAACGTGAGTTTTTTCCTTCTTTGGCAGGGAAAAAACTATTTGGTTTTAGGTCTGTTGGACGATTTATTGATATAGGAACTCCTACGTCTTACAAGGCAGCGAAAGAATTTTTTGCATCAACAGAACCCCGCACCAATTGTCCTATGGCGAGAAATCCAACCTTATGTTAGGTTTGGACCCTCGGTGCAGGCTCAATTGGTGCGGGGCTTAAATATCTCTCGACTTCGCTCGAGACAGGTTTAGCCCCAAAATTTATTTGGAGGTTTTGGCAATATTTGTCGGTAAGTAAGGAGGCTTTAGACAATGATCATTAATCGAACCCCACTTAGGGTATCGTTCTTTGGCGGCGGTACAGATTATCCTTGCTGGTATCTTAAGTACGGCGGTAGTGTGTTGAGCACCTCTATTGATAAATATTGTTATATAAGCTGCCGAGTCCTGCCACCTTTCTTTGAGCATAGGTTGCGCATCGTATATTCGAAAACGGAGCTCTGCTGTCACTTTGATGAGATTCAGCATCCCGCTGTCCGAGAGACCCTTCGGTTTTTAGGTATGGACCGGGGCCTTGAGATTCATTATAACGGCGATTTGCCCGCCCGAAGCGGTATGGGTTCTAGCTCCTCATTCACCGTAGGCCTGCTACATGCCCTTTACTCTCTAAAGGGGATTATGCCGAGCAGGAAACAGCTTGCTCTGGAAAGCATTCACATCGAGCAGAACATGATTAGAGAAACAGTTGGCTCTCAAGACCAGGTCTGTGCTGCCTTTGGCGGACTCAATCATATTGTATTTTCCACGAGCGGCGAAATAGATGTTCACCCTGTTACTTTATCGAAAGAGAGAATGCAAGAGCTTAATTCTCATTTGATGCTATTTTACACAGGAATAAAACGTACTGCTTCGGAAGTGGCCAATTATTATGTGGAGGATATTGATAGTAAATGTAAGGTTTTGAAAAAGATTCGGGAGATGGTTGATAAAGGCCTTGATATTTTAAAAAGCGGTGCGTGTATCTGCAAATTTGGGGAGCTTTTGCATCAGTCTTGGATGCTCAAGCGCAGTTTAAGTCCTGACATATCTAATGGTATGGTGGACGCTCTCTATGAGCAAGCCAGACAGGCTGGAGCTATTGGTGGAAAAATCGCCGGAGCCGGTGGTGGTGGCTTTCTGCTGCTTTTTGTTCCACCTTCTGCACAAAAAAGAGTTAGAGAGGCTCTTGGCAAACAAATTCACGTGCCATTCCATTTTGAGTCCAGCGGCAGCCAGATAATTTTTTATGAGCCAGAGCAGCAAGATTATAGCGAGCTGGAAAGAGATAGAGCCAAACGCGTAATAAGTTCTTTCAAAGAGTTAGACTCTATTAAAAAATTCGATAAGGTGACAGCTGGAACTACAATTTTAGAATGATAGAGAAAACGTGGAACATAAAGTATGAACTCTTTTGATACATTGAGAGATAAATCAAAGTGGGTCAGGAAAGAAACCTTAAAGCTGCATAAGCGAGCTCCTGAGTCACGGTTGGCATCATCTTTATCTCCCGTAGAAATATTTGTAGTTTTATATTACGGTGGTATATTGAGCTACGATCCACAAAATGTCCAGTGGGAGGAAAGAGACAGATTAATAATTAGCAAGGGACATGGGGCTGTTTCCCTATATCCTATCTTGGCTGATTTAAACTTTTTTGATAAAGAAGAATTAACCAAAATTAGCACAGAAGATTCTTTCCTGGGCGTCATACCAGATACTTCCATCCCAGGATTTGAAACGATAAATGGGGCTGTTGGACACGGTCTTGGTGTAGCCTGTGGTATCGCACTGGCTTTGAAAAGAAAAACATCGAATAGAAAGGTGTTTGTACTATCCGGTGACGGAGAATTAAATGAGGGCGCTATCTGGGAAGCGATTATGTTTGCCTCATATCACAAGCTAAGCAATCTAATATTAATAGTTGACAATAATAAGATGTCGATGTTGGGCTACCAGAAAGAAATATTGGGCTTAGAGCCGCTGGAAGAAAAGTTTAACGCTTTCGGCTGGAAGACGCAAACCGTGGACGGTCATAATGTAGAACAACTCTATGCAGCTTTATATGATTTAAAAAACGATGACAATAGTCAGCCAAAAGTTTTGGTAGCTAATACTCATAAGGGCAAAGGAGTACCCCAATTGGAGGGCGATCCACTTTGTCATGTCAAAAGCCTATCAGCAGAGCAAATCGACAACATACTCCAGGAGTGGAAATGAGCAACGTGCAGATAAAGACAATGAGAGATGCTTTAATAGAGAAGATATATGAAAAAATGTATGGTGATGACAGGATTTTTTTCTTATCTGCTGACTTCGGTGCCCCTTCGCTTGACAGGTTGCGGAAAGACTTTACAAGCAGATTCATAAATGTGGGTATTGCTGAGCAAAATCTCATAAACATATCCACCGGATTAGCCTTGGAGGGCTTTACGGTATATGCTTATGCTATAGCTGGATTTCTAACGATGAGGGCCTATGAGCAGATTAGAACGAATCTGTCTTTGTCTTCTCAGAATAGACAAATTAATGTAAATCTTATTGGTGTGGGGACAGGGGCCAGCTATGATATGTCGGGGCCAAGCCATCATTGCCTGGAGGACCTGGCAATAATCAGAACACTTCCAAACATTGTTTTGTTTTCACCGAGCGATTGGATTCTTACGGAAAAATTTGTAGACTTCTCCATCAATTTCAAAAAGCCCAAATACATCAGGCTGGACAGTAAACCTTTGCCGAGGATTTATGAAAAAAGTGCAAACATTGAATGGAATAAAGGTAGTTATGAGTTGGTAAGAGGCAGTGACGTTTGCGTTGTCTCGACCGGTTACATGACGCACAGGGCGTTAAAAATCGCTAAAGAACTTCAAGTTAGAAACAATAATAAAATTGGAGTAATAGACATCTTTCTGTTAAAACCAATCGACCAAGAGACTCTATTTAATATTTTGAAGAGGTACAAATGTGTTATTACGCTTGAAGAGGCTTTTATAAACAAGGGGGGGCTGGATAGCTTGATATCGGGTATAATCCGTCGCAGAAAAGCTGATATTAAACTAATTAATTTGGGTTTCGAAGATAAATATATTTTCAAATCTGGAAGCAGGGATTTCTTGTCGGAGTTAAGCCATTTTGGTGAAAAAGATATCATCAGAGCAATAAAAGAAATTGAAGTCTGAATTAGACAAATAACAATTTCACGCTATGAAACTCAATTGGCCTTTAATGGCAAATAATATTATCAGAGAAGACCTGGATAAGGTCATTGAGTTTCTTAAGGGCATGCCTCGCCTGACACAATCGAGAAATGTAGAGGTCTTCGAGGATGAATGGTCCAAATGGCTGGGTGTTCGCTACAGCGTATATGTGAACTCCGGTGCTTCAGCAAACCTGATCACTATCACCGCGCTAAAACATCTTTACGGCTGTGGGGAAATCATTGTCCCTACCCTTACCTGGGTATCGGACATTGCTTCGGTGCTGCAAAATGGTTTTACGCCTGTTTTTGTTGATATTAATCCCAAAAATTTGTGTATGGACGATAAACAAGTAATCGCTAAGATTTCCCAAAAAACTAAGGCTGTTTTTCTCACTCACGTCCAGGGCTTCAATGGCTTGACGGATCGGCTGCTTTCTACGCTTAAAGAGCATAAAATTCCATTGATTGAGGATGTGTGTGAATCGCACGGCGCGATGTTCAAAGGAAAAAAGTTGGGCTCTTTTGGCCTGATATCCAACTTTTCATTTTATTTTGCACATCATATAAGCACTATTGAAGGAGGAATGGTTTGCACCAATGATAAGAATATCTATGAGATAATTCGTATGCTGCGTTCTCATGGCATGGTGCGTGAGGCATCAAGCGCTAAGGTTCAACAAAAGTACGCTCAAGAAAATCCCGATTTGACAGCCGATTTTATCTTTGCTTTCCCAGCTTATAACGTTCGTAATACCGAAATCGGAGCTGTCATAGGCCGCAGTCAGCTAAAGCACCTTGATGCGAACAATGAGAAACGCAAAAGGAATTTTAAAATCTTCATTGAGAATCTTGACCCAAATAAATACAGGACGGATTTTGATCTGGAAGGAAGCTGCAATTACGCCTTCAACTTAATAATCAATAAGCCGGACCCGCAGTTCCGCGAAAGAGTTGAGAAGGCCTTGCGTGACTCTGGTGTGGAGTTTCGCCGGGGTAGTTCCGGCGGCGGTAATCAGCTCAGACAGCCCTATCTAAAAGGAATTATCCCGGATAAGGAATGGGAACGGTATCCCGAAGTGGAGCATGTTCACTTCTATGGATATTATATTGGCAACTATCCCGGTCTCGAAGAGGAAAAGATTTTGTCTCTCTGTGATCTACTGAACAAGTTATGATGGAATAATATTGATGAGACAAGTTGACGTTGTTTTAGTCAAGCCTGGAAGTCAGAAACAGCTTTATGGCCAATTAAGTGACTTTGAGCTGACCGCAATCGGGCCGCCTTTGTGGGGAGCAATTTTAGCTGGTTTTCTGCGGGACAGGAAATACTCGGTGGTTCTATATGATGCAGAGGTGGAAAATTGGGATTATGAGCAAACAGCCCAGAAAATCATAGAAGTTAAGCCTCTTTTAGCTGCGATTGTTGTCTCTGGAACAAATCCATCTGCCTCCACTATGAATATGACTGGTGCAGGAGAGATTGTTTCCATTTTGCGTCAACTTGCTCCCACTATTAAAATATTGCTGGCGGGACTGCATCCCAGCGCTTTACCCGAGCGTACGATTATTGAAGAGCCGGTTGATTTTGTTTGTCAGGGAGAGGGATTTTACACAATTACCAAACTGCTCGATGCACTTAAAGATAACGCTGAGGAGTTTCCTATAGAGGGTCTATGGTATAAAAAGGATGGCCAAGTTGTTTCCAATCCGCGTCCAGCTTTGATGAAAAACCTTGATGAGATTCCACAGCCCGCCTGGGACCTGCTTGCCATGAAAAAGTATCGCGCGCATAATTGGCATTGTTTTGGTGACATTAAAAATCGCCAGCCCTACGCTATACTATATACGAGCTTAGGCTGTCCATTCCGTTGCAGCTTTTGTTGTATTAACGCTCTGTTTGGAAAGAATATCATCCGTTATCGCGGCATAGATAAAGTGATAGAAGATACTGACTTACTCGTGAATAAATATGGAGTCAAAAACATCAAGATTATCGATGAGATGTTCGCCATGAATGAGAAAAGAGTTGTGCAATTATGCGACAGAATCATCGAAAGAGGATACGATTTGAATATGTGGGCCTACGCTCGAGTCAATACAGTAACTGAAAAGATGTTAGCGAAAATGAAAAAAGCCGGGATAAATTGGTTGGCATACGGCTTTGAGTCCGGCAGCAAAAGGGTGATTGAGGACGTAACCAAGGATTATAAAATTGAGCTGGTCGAAAAGATAGTCAGGATGACGTATGATGTAGGTATCTATATTTGTGGCAACTACATTTTGGCCTTCCTGAGGATGATTATGACTCTATGAACGAGACCTTAAAACTGATGCTTGATATAAACGCCGAGTGGGCCAATATATATTGCGCTATGGCCTATCCCGGCTCGGAGCTTTATGAGAAAGCTATTCAAAAAGGCTGGCCTCTTCCTGACTCCTGGCAAGGTTATTCTCAGTATGCTTACGAATCGCAACCTTTGCCAACCAAATATCTTAGCCCCGGAGAAGTGTTAAGATTTCGGGATTATGCGTTTAATACTTATTTTGAAAATCCCCGGTATTTAAGCAAAATAAAGCAGCTTTTCGGCACAGAAACGGTCCAGCACATAAGGAAAATGACCGAACACAAACTGCAAAGAAAGCTCACCCAGTTTTAAGTTTTGCGATATGGGCACGAGACCCAAAATATCAATTATTACTGCTTCCAAAAACGGGGAGCGTTTCTTACGCCAGACCATAGAATCAATTCTGCAGCAAACCTTTACTGATTATGAGCATGTTATAGTCGATGGTGCTTCCACGGATGCCACTATAGAAATTCTCAAAGAATATAAACATATAAGATGGATATCGGAACCTGATAGACATGCAGATGAAGGATTCTACAAGGCCCTTGAAATGACTCGTGGCGAGTATGTTATGCTTTGCTGTATCTCAGATGGATATTTGGATCGAGATTGGTTTGGCAAATGTGCTGAAATACTTGATAACAACGTCGAGGTGTCGTTGGTCTATGGACTGTCTCAGATTATGATGGAAGATGGTACATTGGGAAAAATCGTCTCATCTAATTACATCAGTCAGCCGCCACCACAAAAAATGGATTTCTTCCCATTTTGGCTGGGTACTTTCTCTCTCTGTCCCGAAAGTACGTTTTGTGTACGCGTTGAAGTGTTTAAGAGATGTTTTCCAAAATACGACCCCTCAGGTTATTTCCTGCAAAACCACGCGCTTTTGAGCTTCAACTACAATTTTAATGTTAATGGTTATCTTCCATACTTTTTGCCGGTGGTTGCCAGCTACGGCAGATATCATCACGATAGCAACAGTGCAAAATTAATTAAATTAAACAGGCCCATGAAAAACCAGTATCAAGCTGCCGTAGTACAGTATGGAAATAAGGTGCTATCCGGAAAAAGAAAACATGTTTTCCGGGATGGTAAGTCAAGCGTTATTAAAACGATTGAGCCAGATGAGCTGGAATCCTATCGCCAAAAGGTTTTGGATTTTCGCATAAACCGCAAATCTTATCTTGGCAAAAATCGGACCGGCAGTTTGAATTACGAATTAAGAAAATTAAAGATACTTATGGGATATTTCCTTTGCGGACATCGTATATATAACTAACCGATGAAAAAGATGATAAGAGTGTCCAAGCCGACGACAGTCTCGCAGAAGGATTTCGCGTCTGGCTCGGCAGAAACAAGAAGAGCTGAAACTGGTAGCGCAAAGGATTGAGCAAATCGAAGGCGGTAAACAGGAAAATAACTGCCTTGGAGCTTGATAATGTAAGCCTTTATGGAGACTACAGGTTATCGTTCGCTATCCTTGCAGAAAATCGTATTTGTCCACTCGAGTCGGGGTGACTGGATTTGAACCAGCGACCTCTTGGTCCCGAACCAAGCGCTCTTGCCAAACTGAGCTACACCCCGAATAACAAAAAACCACAGAGAAAAAGTGAGCTAAAGTGCCTAAAGTTAAAAGTGCCTAAAGTTATTGAATGTTTTGCAATTTTAGCTCAATTTAGTTCACTTTAGCTCACTTTAGGCACTTTTAATTTTATTAACTTATATATCATATCAGTTCGATAATTGCAAGCTATAATAAATTGATAGGGTCTATATCTATAGCAACCTTGACCGCTGGCCGAATCGGGTGTATCTTTCGCAAACTGGTAAACAATTCTCGTACAATCGCCGCCTCCGGAGACTGGAGGATTATTTGCATCCTGTGAAAACGCTGTATTCGGCTTATCACCGCTGGCATTGGGCCCCGAACCATCACCGCAAGCTTCTCGCGCTGGACAATTGAGTCAATCTTGCCGCGCATATTCTTACAGGCGGCTTCGAGCTTGTCAAAATTCCTATCGCGCAGCGTAACAACCGCTAATCGCCAAAATGGTGGCAAATTGCAGGCCTGGCGATGCTTCAATTCTTCTTTAATGAAGCCGTCAAAATCTCCTGCCAGGGCAAACCGTATAGCCGGCTGGTTAGGCAAAAATGTTTGAACAAACACCGTACCTTTTTTCACGGAGCGTCCTGCTCGGCCGGCCACCTGAGAAATCAATTGAAAGGTCCGCTCATTCGCTCGAAAATCCGGCAGATAAAGGCAAGTGTCGGCGCTGATAATGCCGACCAATGTCACGTTTGGAAAATGCAAACCCTTAGCCAGCATCTGTGTTCCTGCTAATATATCGATTCGCCCCTCGCTAAAGTCCTTCAGGACGCGGTAATAATCTCTACCGGCCATCGAATCGCTGTCGACCCTCGAGACACGAGCTTGCGGAAACTTTTTAGCCAGCTCTTCTTCGAGCCGTTGTGAGCCGAGTCCTATCATTGCCATGCTTTTGCCACAAAGAGGACATTTTTCCGGCACCAGCGTCTGCGCCAAACAATAGTGACATATCGCATAGCCGAAAGCTATATGTCTTCCAGTAACTGTTCGCATTCCGTCGTGGCTGGCCCCGCCCAGCGCTGGGCGGGGTGACCTGTGGAAGGTCAGCGTCACATCGCAGTTGCGGCAATGTAGGGTATGTTTACAGGATGGACAAAATATAAAATTACTGTAACCACGCCTGTTCAAAAGTAAGATCGCCTGCTCCTTTTTCGCCAGGGTCTGTTGCAGACTTTCTGCCAACGGGTTACTTATCAAATTTATCCCATCCCTCTGAAAGCCTGACTGATGCAAATCGACTAATTTCATTTCCGGCATAGGCAGGTCCATCACCCTTTTTGGCAGACGCACCAGGCTGAAATATTCTTTACTCTGGCAATTTGACAGAGTCTCCAGAGACGGCGTAGCACTTCCCAAAATACAATGTGCGTTTGCCAGTTGCGCCCGCTTTATCGCTACATCTCTGCCGTGATACCGTGGGGCCGTATCCTGCTTGTAGCTGGGCTCATGCTCCTCATCAACAACGATAAGACCGATTTTGGCCAGCGGAGCAAAAATTGCTGAGCGGGCACCGATAACTACATCAGCTTCACCCGACTTTATGTTCTGCCACTGCACATTGCGCTGAGAAGCGGTTAGGCCCGAATGCATCACCGCGATTTTCTTAAATCTTTCGCTGAATCGCTGAACGGTCTGCGCCGTAAGAGCAATTTCGGGAAGCAAAACGATGGCGGTCTTGCCTTTTTGCAAAACCAACTCGATTGCTCTTATATAAAGCTCAGTTTTGCCGCTATCGGTCACGCCGTGCAAGAGCGTAACACCGAATTTTCCTGATTCTATCTGCGCTCTGAAAAAGGCCAGTGCCTTTTGCTGGTCTTCGTTGAGCACCACTTTTTCGGTTTTTAGTGACATGCCCTTCGGAATGGCAGGCAGAGATTTCAAGATGGTCTTCTGGGCTATTTTGATAATCTGCTTTTGGGCTAATTTTTTTATAGGCTCTTTGCCGCAGCCGATTGCTTCTAAAAGGCCAGGCACCTCTGAAGCTGTCTCTGAATTGAAAGCCCCTTTCTGTTGCAAGTACTGGACAATTTGCTTTTGCTTTTTTCCTCTTAACTGCTTAGCAATCTCAGCAATATCCTGTGCGGCAATTGCAAGATAAACATATTTTTCTGTTCTGGCCCCTGCGCCTTTTTTCACTGCCCCAGGCACCATCGCTGCCAAAACTTGCCCTAATGGACAAACGTAGTAGCTGCTAATCCAGCGAGCTAACTCCATAAGCTCGGCACTTACCAACGGCTCTTTATCAACAACCCTGGCAGCTTTTTTCAGTTTGAACTGTCTTTTTTCTTCCTTCTCCATTGTATGCGCAGCACGAGCGACGAGCAAAGCCTGCCCCGAGCGGAGTCGAGGGGAGCGACGAGCGACAGGTTCTATTTCGACACAAAATCCTATTTCGAGCTTATTTTTTTTACCGAACGGGACTTCGACTCGCTGACCAGGCTGAATCGGCCATAGCTCATCCGGCACTGCATAGTCGAACTCCGTATCCGCCGCTGACTCAAACGCTACGCGAATAATATGATGACATTCTCCCTCGGCTTCTTCGGTCTCAAACAAACTGTCGGTTTGGTATTTACTCATTCAGGTTCCTGCGAGTTTATCGCAGGTTAAAGTATTTTGTTGCGGTTTCATTTACATAATCGCCGATGGCAAGCACTGCCATTAAAACAATATTCAATCAGTACCAATCAGACCACGAATCAAATCTATAAATTCGCGTGCTTGCTTAAGACGTGTTGAAACCTCTGACGTTTCAAATGTAGTCGTAGGAATATAATCCCCCTCCTGTCTATCATCAAATAGCTTTTGGTAAAACTTATTCCATTTCGTATCAATTTGACCAGACCTGATATAAGTTCTGACAAACTCAGATTTGACCGCTGAATGCCTGGCAAACTGCTTGCCATCACGTAACAGAAGCGCTGTCACCACATAAAAACACGCATAATATAAACGGTTCACTGCAAAGTTTGTATGGCCAGAGTTTAATTCGAGTTCAGCCGAAGCAATCGCTTCATTGGATTTTTCCAGCCATAGACTGATTAAAACTTTGCGAGGTTCGCTATCTTTCATATTTCACATCCATCTGTCTCAACTTCGTCGTGAATTAGCATATAATGTATCAGCCCATTTGACCAGTCTTCTTCTGATACGACAACCGATGTCAGCAAAACGTCATTTCGCAGATTGATGTCGGCTAATCTATCGGATATAGCTGCCCGTAGGTCGCTACCGACCGGACAAGATGTAAGTACAAGCAGGTCGATGTCTGAATCAGGCTCACCTGTGCCACGGGCTTTTGAGCCGAATAGAATCATCCTTGTTACAGGCAAGTTAGACTTGAGGACCATGGATGCTTCAAGTATAGAATCTCGCTCCTTCTGCGATAGTTTCACATCTTCGAGCGTTTTCATTACTCGCCTTTCACAAATGAATTTCTAAAACGTATCTTAACTATCCGAATTGAATTATACAATTTAATCTTTGAGTGCAAAGAACTTTGTAGCTATTTCATTGATATGGTCGCCGATGGCAAGTGACGCAGTTGCAGCCGGCGATGGTGCATTTAGAACGTGAATTGAATTTTTGCTCCTTTCTATCTTAAAATCATCAATAAGCTCTCCTTTCGGCCCAAGGGCTTGAGCACGCACTCCGGCATTACCTGGCTTTATATCATTAAGGCCAAGCGAAGGAATAAGTCTTTGTAATTGCTGAAGAAATAGTTTCTTGCTGAAGGCTCGCGCATATTCACCCAGTCCATATATAAAGTGCTTGCGAAACAGCTTCCATGTCCCCCAATACGACAGCGCGTCCCAGGAATCTCTCAAGCTGAAATCGGTTTTACCATAACCTTCTCTCTTAAATGCCAAAACCGCATTTGGCCCACATTCAACCGAGCCATCGATCTTACGGGTAAAATGAACGCCCAGAAACGGAAAAGCTGGGTTCGGCACCGGATATATCAGGCCTTTTACCTTTTCTGCGGCCTGTTCGGTGAGCTTATAATAATCGCCGCGAAAAGGAACTATCTTGATCCCAGGCTCAAGCCCATCCATCTGGGCGAGCCTATCGCTCTGAAGTCCCGCACAATTGATAATATATATCGTAGATAGAATCCCTTTATTTGTCACAACATTCGTATAAAAATCGTGCTTGTCAAAACCTGTGACTTCGTGCGATGTCAGAACTTTGTTACCTTGTCCATTTTCCTCTATCAATTGTCCCAACTTTTTCGCCACTTCAACAAAATCAATAATTCCTGCACACGGCACCCGTACACCTGCGATGCCTTTGCAAAATGGCTCAATGTCCTTGATTTCATCCGGCCCAATCTTTTCAATGCCTTCTACCTCGTTTTCCAGGCCATTTTGATAAATTAACTCCAGGTTGGGCAGTTCCTTTTCTTGCGTTGCGACGATTATTTTGCCGGTAATTTTACAGGGAATCTTGTTCTTTTTGGCAAAAACTTCCAGCTCTTTACGTCCTTTAGCACAGGTTTTTGCTTTTGTCGAACCAGGCTTATAATAGAGACCTGAATGAATAACGCCGGAATTATGGCCGGTCTGGTGCATCGCTAATTGCTCTTCCTTTTCCAGCACCGCAATGCGAATATCCGGATGGCTTAGCGCAATTTTATAGGCCGAAGCCAGGCCGACAATCCCACCTCCTATCACCACAATATCAAAATCAACCTTTTGTCTCATCAGCTCAATTTCTCAAACACCCAATCGAGTTTCGGCCCATACAATAATCAACACAGCTATTTGCGTCAATCCAGAACTGGCTCACCTAAAAACATGCAGATTTCTGGAAGGAAAAAAGCCCTCCTCCACCTTTATAATCGGCTTTGTCAGCCTAATTTCTGCACCCTAAACCGACCTATAGAGCGTTAATAACAAAAAAGCCGAAGGTGCACACCTTTTTCGCAAGCAACTTACAAACAAAAAATCAACTATTACCGCAATCTTTCCGATAGAACAGTAACGATGAACAAGAAATGGCCTATTACCTCGATGATTTGGGCTCTATCTGCGGTCTTGGGTATTGCCGGCTGCTATGCGCCTGTAAGCCCTCCGGAGATAATCGCCCAGCCGAAGCCTCCATCTGCCATACCAAAAGCTGCGCACCATATTGTCGGCAAATCGGTCCAGAATCGTCCCATAATGTGTACCGTGGTGGGCCAAGGAGAAGATACAACCTTCATCCTGGCCACCATTCACGGCAATGAGTCTGCTGGAACGCCTCTTATCCGACGGCTGGCAGAATATCTTCAGCAGCACTCGGACCTCCTGCAAGGACGCAAGGTGGTGCTTCTGCCCGTAGCCAATCCAGATGGAATGGCTAACAACAGCCGTTACAACACTAATGGCGTGGACCTGAACCGCAATTTCGCGGCTGCTAACCGCCGCAATAGTGCACAGCATGGATACTCGCCGCTATCTGAGCCGGAAGCCGCTGCCGTTGCATCGCTCATTCGCCAATACTCTCCCGACCGTATTGTCAGCATTCACCAGCCCTCGGCCTGCGTTGACTACGATGGCCCCGCCTGGGCACTGGCCAACCACATGGCTCAACACTGCGATTTGCCTGTACGTAAGCTCGGCGCGCAATCCGGCTCGCTCGGCTCCTACGCGGGCCTAACCTTGTATATCCCCATCATAACCCTGGAATTACCTGGTAATGCTGATAGCCTCAGTGAGGACTCTCTATGGCAGCGATACGGGTCCGCGCTGGTGGCGGCAGTCATTTATCCGAACAGGGCCAAATGAGAGAAAAACGGCCCCACGTGAAACGTGGGGCTAAATATTTAGCCCCGCCTTCCAGGCGGGGTTTTTCACTATTCATTATCCCTTTTCCGCCAATTTTTCCGTGAACTTTGCATAATTTGAAGCTAAAATAATAACAATATGGGCATATTCAAGATAAACAACGAATTTACCCCTGCCGGCGACCAGCCCAAAGCCATAAGCCGGCTCATAGAGGCTCTGCAAGCAGGGGAAAAATTCCAGACCCTGATGGGCGTTACCGGCAGCGGCAAAACCTTCACTATGGCCAACGTAATCGCTCAATTCGACCTGCCGGTCCTTGTCATATCCCATAATAAAACATTAGCTGCTCAGCTTTATGAGGAATTCAAAGAGCTTTTCCCGGAAAATGCCGTCGAATATTTCGTAAGTTATTACGATTACTACCAGCCTGAAGCATACATTCCGCAGCGGGATATATACATAGAAAAGGACGCGTCTAAAAATGCCGACCTTGACCGGCTGCGCCTTTCCACCACTACCAGCCTTTCGACAAGAGACGATGTAATTATCGTTGCCTCCGTTTCCTGCATTTTTGGGCTGGGCTCACCTGAAGATTATAAAGCCAGTGTGGTCGCCGTCCGCACCGGCGACAGCGTTAATAGAAATGTCCTGCTTGGCAGATTAGCAGACATCCAGTACACAAGAAACGACATCGACTTTCAGAGAGGAAAATTTAGAGTCCGTGGCGATGTAATCGAACTGTATCCCTCATACGAATCATTCGCCATTCGCATCGAACTTTTCGGCGACGAAGTAGAAAAGATAACCTACATAAATCCTGTATCCGGCGAGACCTTAGCTGTTGAAGAAGAAGTTTTCATCTATCCGGCTGAGCACTATGTTATGCCCGGCGAAAGAGTCACCTCTGCGGTAGAAAACATAAAGGCTGAGCTAAAAGAGAGATTGGCTGAGCTTCGCGGCCAGGGAAAACTCTTAGAAGCGCAGCGACTGGAGGCCCGAACGCTTTACGACCTGGAAATGATACAGGAGGTAGGCTATTGCAGCGGGATCGAGAATTACGCCCGGCACTTAGCAGGTCTGCCGCCAGGAGCCAGACCTTATACGCTGATTGATTATTTCCCAAAAGATTTTCTCGTGTTCATCGACGAATCCCACGCCACGATTCCACAACTGCGGGCAATGTGGGCCGGCGACAGAAGCAGAAAAGAGGTCTTGGTTGAGCATGGCTTTAGATTACCCAGCGCGCTGGATAATAGACCCTTGCGCTTTGAAGAATTTCAGGATAATTGGTCCCGGGTGATTTTCGTTTCGGCCACGCCAGGGCCGTTCGAGCTGCAAAAATGTAACCATGAGGTGGTTGAGCAAATTATAAGGCCCACCGGACTTATCGACCCGGAAATATTCGTGCAACCGGCCAGCAATCAGGTTCCACACCTTTTAGGCGAGATCGAAAAACGAGTCAAAGCTAAGGAGCGAATGCTTGTTACAACCCTGACAAAAAGGATGGCTGAAAACCTGTCAAGTTACATCACAAAGAAAGGTTTCCGCTGCCGTTATCTACACAGCGAAATCGATACGCTCGAAAGAGTTGAGATACTTCGGGACCTGCGTAACGGCGAATTTGACGTTCTGGTGGGGGTAAATCTTTTGCGGGAGGGCCTGGATTTGCCGGAGGTTTCAGCCGTTGCAATCCTCGACGCAGACAAAGAAGGATTCCTGCGAAGCCAGATCTCACTTATACAAACGATCGGCAGAACCGCACGAAATATAAATGCTACCGTCTTTTTATATGCCGATACGATTACCGAGTCGATGCAAAAAGCTATTGACGAAACAAACAGACGCCGTAAAATTCAGTCAGAATATAATAAGCAACATAATATAACGCCTGAAACGATTAAAAAGGAGGTCCGCAAGAGTTTAGCTGAGCGGATAAAAGCAAGGCACACTGCTCGCGAGGCGGTCAGCTTTGCCGACTACGAATATGATAAGGTCGAATTAGCTAATCAAATTGAGCAGGAGATGCTCGAGGCGGCCCAGGCCCTCGATTTTGAGCGAGCAGCCTTTTTACGCGACCAATTGCGGGAATTGAAAGAGCTGCCGGAACTAATTATCACCGGCTCGCGAAGAAAGAAAAGCGAATTCTTAGCCACAAAAAAACGAAAGAGAAATAAATAAAAGAAGGTTTTGAATTATCCAAACCATAAATAAGAGTTTTTCATGAGGAAACTACGGTTATATCTTGATTCGTCAATATTAGGTTGGTCACTAAACCATAGCGATCCGGCCCGCTTTGCTGAAGCTAATCTGCTTTTGAAACAGATTGCTTACGGAAGATTTATTGGTGTTTACTCTTGGGTTAGTGTGCAAGAGATCGAAGCTGCACCAAAACATATTGCCAAAAGGCTATGGCAAAAAATCGAGCAGGCAAAATTAAAACCAGTCACGAAACGATTGAAAAAACAAGCAGATGAGCTTGCGCAAACATATTGCGATAAAAAAATCGTACCTTATGATTTCAAAAACGATGCTCTTCATATCGCTATCGCAACTCTCTACAAGGCTGATGCCTTAGTCAGTTATAATTTTGAGCACATTGTGAGTCTTGAGGTTATGGTTGCGGTGAATGAGGTAAACAAATCGCTTAATCTAAATGAGATTTTTCTTTGTCAGCCACAGGAGGTAATAATCGGTGCAAGTTAAAGAAAAGACTTTTCCATGTCTAAGTTGCGGTTCTGACACGGGTTGCCCAAATAAGCTAATCTGCGATAAGTGCAGAATATCCGCGAAACAAAAGCAAGCTTTAATTCATGAACAATCTATGGTTCAGAAAAAGACGAGAAGAAGATGACAAAACTTAACATTGCACAAGTCAGACCTTTGATTCGAATGGCCATCGAAGAAGACCTCGGACAAGGGGACATGACCAGCGTGCTTCTCTTCAAAGATGACACCATCGACAAAGCAAATATCATCTCCCGAGAGGAAATAGTTGTGTGCGGAATGCCGGTGGTCAAAGAAGTCCTCAACATTTACGATAAAAGGCTCAAGCTGAAGGTCCACGTAAATGATGGTGAGTCTGCTTACATCGGCCGTAAAATCGGTACCATCGAAGGCCCTCTGCGCCCTATGCTCAGCGCTGAACGAGTTATGCTAAATTTCCTGCAAAGACTTAGCGGGATAGCCACTAACACACGCAAATATGTCCGTGCCGTTGCCGGTACGAAAGCAAAAATCTATGATACCAGAAAGACAATGCCCGGCTGGCGAATCCTCGAAAAGTATGCCGTTCGATGTGGCGGCGGATACAACCATCGTCTCGGACTTTATGACGGCATCTTAATCAAAGATAACCATCTGGCACAGCTCGGTAGAAACTTTCAACCTAAGCTGCGAAAAATAATCAACGAAGCCAAAAAGGTAAAACACGCCAAATTCATCGCTGTCGAAGTTGACCACGTTGATGACCAGCTCAACTACGTCTTGGAGATTCCGGGTATTGACATAGTGCTGCTGGACAACATGGGCCAGTGGCAGCTAAAACACGCTGTTGACATGCGAAACCAAATGTGCGGAAAAAATAAAAAGCCGCTGCTGGAGGCTTCAGGAAATATAACTTTAACCAACGTTTCAGCTATTGCCCAATGCGGCGTGGACCGAATCGCTGTCGGTGCGATAACTCATTCAGCCGCTGCCGTTGACATCGGGCTTGACAGGTAACTAAAGCTATGCCCCAAACTGATCTGCTGGACCCTGATAAGATAAAAGCACATCTAAAAACCAAACGCATCGGCAAAAAAATCCTCGTCTATAGCTCCACGTCAAGCACCAGTGACATCGCCGCCGAATATGCAAAGAACAAGAACAACGACGGCCTGGTAGTTTTCGCAGAAGAACAGACCGCCGGCAGAGGCAGAGCGGGTAGCAAATGGCATAGCAACCGAGCAGACAGCATCCTCTGCTCAATCGTTTTGGCCGATAGTAAAATAAACGCTGAACTGCTCTGCCTTACCTGCGCGGTAGCAACCGCTGAGGCGATAGGCAAACCAGCTAACAGTGAGGCAAAAATCAAATGGCCAAACGACATACTACTTGCCGGCAAGAAAGTCGCCGGCATCCTAATCGAAAAATTTGAAATTCAAAATTCAAAATTCAAAATTGCTTTTAGTTACGTTATTGGTATAGGGATAAACTGCCACCAAGAAAAAGATTCCTTCCCTGCAGAAGTACAATCTACCGCGACGAGCATCGACATGGAGACACGAACAATATGCGACCGCATTTTACTTGCAAAGAGATTTCTAACTTCTATTGATAGCTGGCTCGAAGTGGCGGAGAAAAATAGTAAGGATGTCACTGACCGGTGGCGCGAACTAAGTGTTCAATTAGGTCACAGAGTAACGCTGTTATACAATGGGCGGGAATTTGCCGGCAACTGCATTGGAATCGACCCCGAAAAGGGCTTAATCCTGCAGCTGGACACCGGCGGCGTAAGATTCTTCGACGCCGCTCACACCACCATTATAATGTGAGGTAAAAATTATGGCAGAGAACTTTGATGTTGTGGTAATCGGCGCTGGTCCCGGCGGCTTTCGGGCTGCTAAAAGATGCGCACAAAGAGGCGCGAAAGTCGCAATCGTAGAAAAAGAATTTATCGGCGGGACCTGCCTAAACTTCGGATGCATCCCGTCAAAAACGCTTCTTGCCTCGGCACATACTTTACTCTCGGCCAAATATGCAGCAGAGTTAGGCGTCGACGTCGCCTCGGCAACACCCAACTGGCCCAAAATCCAGCAAAGAAAAGACGCTATCATAACAGGCTTCCGCAAGGCAATGACAGGCACCGCACAGGCTCATAAGATTAAGGTCTTCTCAGGCCGAGCTGTTGTTACGGCGCCAAATAAAATAGCAGTGACAAACGGCTCCACAGTTGACATCCAAACGGCCAAAATAATTCTCGCCACAGGCTCAGAATCAATCCAGCTTCCAAACATACCTTTTGATGGCCAAACGGTCATCAGCAGCAAAGAAGCATTGGCACTGTCTCAAATACCCAAATCGATGGTAATCGTTGGTGGCGGCGTAATCGGCTGTGAAATGGCCTGCGTGTATGCCGCTATGGGGACAAAGGTAACAATCGTAGAGGCACTATCAAGATTGCTTCCTATGGAGGACGAATGGGTCGGTAGATTACTTGAACGCGAATTCAAAAAAATCGGCATCGATTCTATAACAGGAGCGAAAGTTACTTCGGTTGATAAAACTGCATCGCCGGCAAAAGTAGTTCTTGAGAACGGCCAGACAATTCAAGCCGAAAAAATATTGGTCAGTGTTGGTCGAAGGCCGACTGTCGATAAAGAAACAATAAAAGCTTTGAATTTGCAAATGAACGGCTCTGCTATTAAAGTCAACGAGAGATTAGAAACTAATGTCCCTGGTGTTTACGCCATTGGTGACGTTGTCGGTACAACTTTTTTGGCGCATGGTGCTACAACTGAAGCGGATGTTGCAGCAGCAAACGCCACAGGCAGCGACAAGAAAATGGGTGACTACAATCTTATACCGAGGGTTATTTTCACATTCCCTGAGGTTGCTTCGGTCGGCAAAACAGAAGAAATGTGCAAATCACAAGGTATCGATATCTCGGTAGGAAAAGGCTTTTTCAAGGCTAATAGCCGAAGTGTCGCACACAATGAGACGGTCGGACAAATACGGGTTGTACGGGACAATTCTACCAACAAAATCATTGGAGTCACGATGGTCGGCTTTATGGCAACTGAATTTATAACTTTAGCAAGGATGCTAATCGGCCTCGGCTCGGATGATCTTAGCAAAATAACTTTTCCGCATCCGACTTTTACAGAAACACTCGAGGATGCGGTCACGGACGCCTTCGGCCCAGGCTTGTACAATTCACAAAGGACATAAGAAAAAACCCAGAGGGCATAGAGAAAAACGCATCACTTCTCCAGAAGGTTGTTGTATTCATCAACCGTAATTTCGATCTCCCGTAGAATTTCTCTTATTAGAGGACGTGCCAGTACCCTTCCTTTGTGGTGCGGCACAGTAGTAACTCTACCATCCGAATGTCTGTAAAATGCGTGGCTTCCTTTTTGGCGAACTTTTTCAAAACCCAATCGAAGTAGCAGTCTCTCCATCCGTCTGGCATCAATAATCTTGAGCTTACTCAACCCGTCACCTCAAGTTGCTGGATTCCAACAAACTCTGGTATCTGTCTTCTGGCCTCCTCGTCCATCTCTTCCAGACACAACTCAACCACTTCTTTTAGATTCTTTTGAAGTTCATCCAGCGTCTCCGCTTGCGTATGAGCCCCCGGAATCCCCGGAACAATCGCCACATATAAACCCGTCTCCGGGTCTTTTTCAATGTATCCAGTTATTTTGAACATCGTATTATCCCTCACAGACAAAAGGTCACACCAAAGATAAACATGCATACATTTAATACTACCAGATTATCACTCGGCCGTCAATTATCTCTATCGGATGAGCATACCCTCCATAACGGTTTCCGTTATCAACAGGAATTAACTATTTAACACTCGCCAAGTTGTGCCCTTGAACCTTGTGCAAGTTGTTATTATTGCAGAAATTATGAAAAAATGCTAAAAAATCCTATAATTTTATATTTTTTCTTGACAATTGCCACCCCCCCTCCGTTAAATTGGGCAATATAGAGATAAAAAGAAATGAGGGAAATATTCTTCTTTTTGGTTCATTTAGCATCTGTGGCACGATGAGGCTGTAGATTCCTTTGGAGGAAAACACTATGAAGAGGAAACAATTTACTGTCACAATTGCGCTGGTGCTTTGGCTCTTTGTTGCCGGTCATGTACGAGCAGAATGGATTACTCTGGATTACCCAGGCAGTTCCGCAACCTGGGCATATGGCATCGACGGCAGCAACATCGTCGGTGCGTACCATCTCCCTGGCGAACAAGACCCATACAAAACCCATGGGTTTCTTTATGACGGCACGTCCTGGACAACTGTGGATTACCCGGACAGCTACTCCTGTGCGGCCTCTGGAATCGACGGCAGCAACATCGTCGGTACGTACTACAGATACCCAGGCGACGCCCACCACGGCTTTCTCTATAATGAGGCTGGTTGGACCTATATCGGCTTCCCAAAGGGAAATTCTTGGCTCGGGAATCACGTGTATGATATCGACGACGGAAATATCGTCGGTACATGGGGTTGCTGGATATGGAGATGGCATGGCTTTATTGCACGACCCCCATATGATTGGATGTCCTATACGAGCATTGACTACGGATTAGGTACCAGCGCGACTGGTATCGACGGCGACAACATCGTTGGTTGGTGTGATGGGGCGCAAGGCTTTCTCTATGATGGTACGAGTTGGACCCGGCTTGGTTGGGGCAAATTTCCCACTGGCATCGACGACGGTAACATAGTAGGCAATTGCGGCAGCAACGGATTTCTCTACGATGGGACAAATTGGATTTGGCTCGTTTACCCCGGAAGTTTATGGACCTCTGCGGAAGGTATCGACGGTGACCGTATTGTAGGCTGCTATGGTGACGCATCAGGAGTACATGGCTTTCTGTACCAGCCAGATGTCGTCATCCCTGCCACCATTGAGCTAAGCCCAGATACGGTCAACTTACGAAGCAAAGTCAAATGGATTACCTGCTATATCGAATTGCCGGAAGGCTATGATGTGGCCGATATTGATGTTGACAGCATCTCACTGGAAACTCTACTTGGAGTTGAGCATAGCGACGTGCAAGACGATGTGCTGATGGTCAAGTTTGACAGAGATGATCTAATATTCTATCTTGAAACCGTCTTAGGAATTCAAACACCAGATGATGTGACCCTAATGGTTACCGGCGAACTAACTGATGGAACGTTTTTCGACGGAAGTGACACAATTAGAGTCATAAAGCCAGGCGGATAGAAATAACAAGGTGGTTCGTTATTCGTGAATCGTGGTTCGTGAAGCGTGACTCGTATTTCGTAGTGCGTCGTGTGTAGCGCGTATAGCGTTGTTTTAGGCCGTTTAGATTAAATGCTAAGGGCTGCAAGGAAAAATTTGCAGCCCTTTTTGTTTGTGTATAAAGACAAATTTTGGTAGAATATGATTTAACAAAATGCTTGACAAAAGGTACCACTTATAGAAAACTTTGCTTTATAAAAGCGAAAGGAACAAAGAATGAAAAGGTTATTTACACTTGAATACTGGGAAGATGACGGCTGGTTTGTCGGCAAGTTAAAGGAAATTCCCGGTGTCTTTAGCCAGGGCAAAACCCTCAAGGAACTGAAGGAAAATATAATCGATGCCTACCGTATGATGCTTCAGGAATACGATACCGGAGATAAATACACAGGCACAAAATGCACAGAATTAGGGGTCGAGGTTTGAAACGAAGTGCCTTGATAAAAGACCTTGTTAAAAACGGTTGTTACCTGAAAAGGCACGGCAGTAAGCACGACATCTATGCAAATCCCAGAAATGGCAAAATGGCACCCATTCCCAGACATAATGAGATAAAAGATTCATTGGTTCGACTGATTAAAAAGCAATTATCAATATAACCTTTTGAAGCGCGCCATTGTCCACAATGGCTGTAAAAATAGAAAATCTAAAATCAAAAATCGTCAATCGTCGATTGTCACTCGTCAATCCCCTACATATTCATGATTGCGGCCTTGCTGATTACAGAGAGATTCTGCAAACACAACAGGAATTGTTTGAAAAAAGACGCGATGGCAAAATACCGGATACGGTTCTAATTGTTGAACACCATCCCGTCATCACACTCGGTGCGCGACAAAACGCCAACAAACTGTTAGCCAGCCAGGATGATTTAGCGAAGCGGCACATCGATGTAGTTGAAACTCGCAGAGGTGGCGGCGCAACCGCGCACAATCCAGGCCAGTTAGTTTTTTATCCTATCCTGCATTTGCAGGAGCTCGGCCTTGGAATCACTGAATACATCAGAAAACTTGAAACAATAGGTATAGAGCTGCTTGGTCAATTGGGCATTCGTGCCGAAAGACGACAAGGATTGCCTGGCTTGTGGGTGTTGCATGAAAAATCGAAAATCTATAAAATTGCTTCTATCGGCGTGCGTGTATCGAAATCCGTAACCTATCACGGCATGGCCATAAACATCCAAAACGACCTGAGTATTTTTGATTTTATAATACCGTGCGGCTTGAACGATATAGAAATGACATCGGTGTTGAAAGAAACCGGCAAGCACCATTCAATGAGCGAGTTAAAGAAAAAATTAGCCCAACTACTTGTCAAGTATTTTTCTTCCTCCGACGAACCTCATTCTCCTGGAAAAATTCGAAATTCGAAATTCGAAATTCGAAATTCCCTGCGTAGCAGGGCGCCTTGGTTACGTAGGCCTTTGCCGGCTGGCGAGACATACAAAAAAGTTGAGAGCATATTAAGCTCATTGAATCTGGAAACAATATGCAATAACGCAAACTGTCCCAATCAAGGCCAGTGCTGGTCAAGAGGAACAGCAACGGTTTTGATTTTAGGAAATGTCTGCACACGAAATTGCAAGTTTTGTTCAGTTGCGACCGGCAAGCCTGCCCCGCCGGACTTGGCCGAACCATCACGCTTAGCCGAGATGGCAAAGCAATTGCAATTAAAATATCTGGTAATTACCAGCGTCGATCGCGATGATCTGCCGGATGGCGGCGCCAGCCATTTTTGCGATTGCATCAACAACGTAAGAAAGCGATGTCCCGATATAAAATTTGAAATATTAACTCCCGATTTTCGCAACTGCCAAGCCCATGCCATAGAAATCCTGCGCAAAGCACTACCTTTTGTATTTGCTCACAACGTTGAGACGGTACCTTCTCTGTACCCCATTGCCAGAGCAGGCGGAGACTATCAACGTTCTTTGAACCTGCTTAAAATGGCCAAAGAAAACTATGACAACGTCCAGACTAAATCCTCCATTATGCTTGGCTTGGGAGAAACCGACGTTGAGGTTGAACAAGTATTAAAGGATTTGCGTAACGTGGGCTGCGATAGAATTACCATCGGCCAATATCTAAAACCATCAAAAGATTCGCTGGAAGTGGTCGAATACATAAGTCCTGCAAAATTTGACTTCTGGAGGAAAAAAGCACTCGAGTTAGGATTTTCCTGGGTTTGCTCTTTCCCATTTGCCCGCAGCTCATATTTCGCAGAAAAAGACCACACTTTATAGCCACAATATGGCTGCATCAGACAGCTTCTTATCGGACATCTAAGCTATAATAAATATTTCTTGCGTTGCCAAATTAATCAGTTTGTAGAAGGCTAAAATGGTGTTATAATTTAATTAGAAAAGCACGCTTAAGGGGGGTTCCGGGTGAGGAAAATGAAGCCCGCAAACAGTCTAATCTGCCTAAAGCATCGGGGCAGTGTACTTATCATATCCATGATATTTGTGGTTATTTTCTCTGCCCTTGCTTTCAGCCTGGAAGCGATTTCCAACGCGAATGTGCAGATGGCCGTGAACCAGCACAAAGCTAATTGTGCAAGGGTCTGCGCTGAATCGGGACATCAGATTATTCGCCTCTGGTTAAATCAGGTCTCAATATCCGGCACTACAGCACAACAGCTGCAGTTTAATGGAATTGCAAGTTCACTTCAATCGGCAGCTTATGAGATCTCCAGTATCACGCTCAGCAACGAGAGCTCAAGTATAACTATTCCGAGCATTATACTTGATTCAACCAAGGGACAAAGTTTTTCTGCTATAATTACACAAGCTGATCCCAACAAATTACAGGTAGCTGTCACTGGGGTTTATGGTCCGCTAAGCAAGACAATAAGGGTGAATTATGAATTCAGTGAAAGAGCAAATACAGTTTTTGACTTCGCCGTAGCAACCAAAGGTCCTTTATCACTATCAGGTAATGTTGAGCTTGAAGACGTCAATTTATCTGTCGTATCAAATGTCTATATCGAAAGTGAGAATTCAAATTTAGCCCTGTCGATAACAGGCAATTCACACATAGCAGGCAATGTAAGCATTGTCAACCCAATTGCCAACGTGTACTTACAAGGCGCCAACGCTGGTATAGGTGGCCAAACGGGTCAGGAGGCGATAGATAACCATGTCTCATTCGGTGTTCCACCAAGCGAATTTCCCGAGCCCAACCCCAGTTACTTTGAGTCCTATGTCACCACTGTAATTGATTCTAACACCGATACCAGTGCAGACGCAACTTTTGAGAACATAAAAGTTCTGGCCGGAACAAATCCCAATTTTACAGGTAATGTCACATTAAAGGGCATCGTCTTTATCGAGGCACCTAATGTGGTATCATTTTCTGGAGGTACAACAATAACAGGCATCATTGTCGGGGACGGTGACTTGAACGATAATTCCGGAACAAATCAGATTAACTTTTCCGGCAATGTCATTAGCTACCCTGTTAGTGAACTGCCTGGCGAAGAGCAATTCGCTCAACTGCGCAACGAAACCGGCACATTCCTCATTGCTCCTGGTTTTAGCGCATCTTTCAGCGGACATTTCGACAGTCTGAATGGTTCGATAGCTACCAACGGAATCCAATTCCATGGCAACGCCGGTGGAATAATCAACGGTTCTGTAATAAACTACTCCGACACTGAGACGGAAATCACAGGCAATAGCGATCTTTACTTCAATCGTTCCGGCACAATCCATGTACCTGCCGGATTCGTGCCACAGATAATATTACAATACGATGCATCCTCCTATTGCGAAACTTCACTTTAACAGATATGTAGGGTGTGCCCCGCACACCAAAAAAGGTGGGCACAGCCCACCCTACAATTTCTAAAATGAAATTGCTTTGCATTTCTGGCAAACATTTCTTATACTTTAGTTGGCACATAGAAGTTGAATAAAGTGCATCTAAGGGGGCTTTTCTGGCGGGGGAAAATGAGGCCCATCAAAAAAATAATTCACCAAAAGCGCCGTGGTGCTGCGCTGGTCCTATCCATGATATTCGTACTGATTTTTTCCGCTCTGGCTGTCTCCATGGCAGCTATGTCTGGTACGAATGTGCAAATTGCCTGCAATCAGTACAAAATCAACCGTGCACTGACCAACGCTGAGTCCGGAATGCAGGTGATGCGACATTGGCTAAGTCGAGTCTTAATACCAGCTTCGACACCAACTTCCCAATACCTCAGTACAATAATCAGCACCGTACAAAACGACTTAGTAGCCAACAACATCACAAACTTTGTAATCAACAGCGATGGTTCAATTCCATCTGTAATGCTCGACTCGGAAACAATCCAGACCTTCGAGGGGAGAATACAAATCTCGCCCAGCGACCCGCATATCTTGCAGGCCTTCATGACGGGTGCTTGTGGCCAGATTACACGCACAATAAGAGTTAATTACAACATTGAGCCTTACGAGCATCCGATTTTCAATTTTGGCCTGGCAACCAAAGGACCTCTGGGCTTCCCTGGCAATCCCACCATTGACTCCGTGAATGCAAATTGGGAAGCCGATATCTACGTTGAAAGTACAAACAACCCTCTCGCTCTGAGCGTCGGGGGCAACACAAACTTTGACGGTGAAGTCAATATAGGCAACCCTGCCGGATCGGCTGACTTTAACGGAGACGTGCTAATAGCCGGCGACCATGGCCAAACAGCCATCGACAATCACGTCCATATAGGTGTGGCTCCGACAGATTTCCCTGTTCCAGATGCGGACTATTTCAGGCAGTATGCAAACGGAGATATTATCGATTCATCGACCGACTTAAGCAAAGGTATGACAATCACCAACGGATTAATAACGGCTGGAACCAATCCCCATTTCGATGGCAGCGTCATTATACAAGGGGTTTTATTCATCGAGCCGCCCAATCAGGTCATCTTTGGGCGCAACGTTAATTTGAAAGGGATTATCATAGCTGACGGCGATGTGAATAACCCAGGGGGCAACTGCCTTAATTTTATGGGCAATTTTGCCGCCGCCCCATTTCCGCCAGACCCTCAATTTGATGTAATGCGACACGAAACGGGGGCTTCCATAATTGCGCCAGGATTCGGAGCTTCCTTTGGGGGCAACTTCTCAGCTTTAGACGGGGTTATGGCGGTAAGTGGCGTTCACTTTGCCGGCAATTCAAATGCAGTTGTTAAGGGCACAATCCTCAATTATTCTGAGACTCCAGCCGTAGTGGAGGGAAACGCCACTTTGATTTTTGACCGATTGCACACGACCAAAATTCCAGCCGGCTTTGATACCCACAGAGAACTCGATTATGTCCCTTCGTCCTACACAACCATACAGTAGGCTTCGTTCTCCTAACAACCGCGGGGCTGCGCTTATCTTATCCATGATATTTGTGCTCGTATTTTCCGCGCTGGCTGTTAGTTTGGCAACCATATCCGGCACGAACGTGCAAATTGCCAATAACCAGCACAAGATCAATAGCGCATTTGGAAGCGCTGAATCCGGCTTAGAGATAATGAGATACTGGTTAAATCGGGTGTTCATCCCTAATTCGACAGCACCGAGCGCTATATTTAGCACTATAGCTGCATCTTTGCAAAACGACCTAACGATCAATGCTATTACAAATATAACAGCGAACTACGATGGTTCCACTATAACTATTCCTTTTGTTACGTTGGTTTCAGTCGACAACACAAGTTTCGCTGCGTCCCTTCGTCAACTTGATAATGATACCGTCCAGTTGGACGTCACCGGTACAAATGGACAGATAAGGCGAACCATAAGAGTCAATTATGATATCGAGCCTTACAGATCCCCCATTTTCGATTATGGCCTGGCCACAAAAGGCCCTTTACATATTAACGGTAATCCTTCACTGACGGGCATTAACGACCCTTGCGAAGCCGATGTTTATATTGAAAGCCAGAATGACAATCTTGCACTGATTATCAAAGGTAACTCAGACATAAGCGGCGACATAAGTATCGTCAATCCAAATGCTTATGTTAAGCTTCAAGGTAATATATCAATTGGAGGCGAAACAGGCCAGGCCGCAATAGATAATCACATCTTTATAGGTGTAGGTAGCACCGAGTTTCCTACGCCCAGCCCAGAGCATTTCAGAGACTATGCAACAGGAGATATTATCGATTCCTCGACCAACACTCACGGCAATATGACAATTACAAACGCCGTGGTTTTAGCTGGAACCAATCCGACCTTCTCAGGCAACGTAGAAATAAACGGAATCATGTTCATCGAATCACCTAACAAAGTAAAATTTGCGGGCAATCTCACCATTACCGGCCTTATAGTCGCTGATGGCGAGCCGTATTCGCCCTCTTCTGAAAACGAATTGACATTCGCCGGAAACGTTCATACTTATCCTGTCAGCCAACTGCCTGAGGAACCAGAGTTTCTTGCGCTTCGGCAGGAAACTGGTTCATTGATTCTTGCTCCAGGTTTCAGTGCTTCTTTTGGCGGCAACTTCTCCACCTTGGAAGGTACTATTGCAGTCAGCGGCGCCGAGTTTTCCGGCAACGCAAATGGAACCATCAAAGGAACGGTAATTAATTATGCGGATACTCCTATGGTCTTAAAAGGCAACGTCAACCTGCATTTTGACCGTTCAGCCAATGTCCAAATCCCCGCAGGTTTCGACACAACACGAGTATTGGAATACGACCCTTCCAGTTACTCCGAAGTAATCCTCTAATTTTCACGCCTCGACAGCCTGGTTTTTTCCTTCAATTTACAGCTTTAATCCTTTATCATTTAAGCTTAAAGAAGAAATAGTCGAATAAATACGGTGGCGAATAATATCAACAATCTGCTTTTTCCTAACAGCAACTTGTCTCGGCATAGGCTGAGGCCATAGCGGGATTGGTCGTCGAAACGATGGCAGAGGACCCAACAAATATGGAGCGCTATTTGCCCGGCAACAAGGCAGAATTACGCAACAGGGTTCCAGCAGAGCGGGGTCCCTATAACAATCACGAATTAAGGATGCCGGATGTGATTGGAATCCTGCCGATTCGAAACACCGTTGCCTACCCAGGCACGGTCACGCCATTGGCCATAGGCCGGGAAAGAAGCAAAGCCTTACTTACCGACACTAAGCCTAACGAATCCGTCATAGGGCTGGTCACACAGCGCAATCCTGAGACCGACAGGCCGAGCTTCGATGACCTCTACTCGGTTGGAACTACCGCCACGGTCTTGAAAGTCATTAAAATGCCGCAGGGCTCAATTAACATTGTGGTCCACGGAATAGCACGCTTCAAACTAATAGAACGTATAGCCACAGAACCATATCTAAAAGCCAGGGTCCAGCCGCTGGAGGTCAAAGCCAGTGTGACAAAAAAGCTTGCGGCCCTTATCGTCAGTGTTCGGCAGACAGCCAACCGTGTCATCGCGTTAAGTCCTAACGTGCCCGAGGAAGCATCTGTACTGCTGGAAAATATCGAAGACCCTTCCGCCTTGGCTGACTTCCTGGCTGCCAATCTTAGTCTTGATATCGCCAAGAAACAAGAGCTGCTGGAAGAACTCGACCCGGCCAAACGCCTCGAAAAAATCTCCGTTATTCTTGCAAATCAATTGGAAGTTCTCGAGCTAAGCCACAAAATCCAGGGCCGAGTCAGAGAATCCATAGACAAAAATCAAAGAGAGTATTTCCTGCAGGAGCAGCTAAAAGCCATCCAGTCCGAGCTTGGCCAGAAAGACCTGTGGACCGAAGAGCTAAAACAGCTCAAAGAAAATATCGCCAAAGCCAGGATGCCCCAGAAAGTCGAGCAAGAGGCCCTGCGCGAATTGGACAGGCTAAGTAAGATCCCCCCTGCTTCGCCGGAATATACTGTCATCCGCACATACTTAGACTGGGTCTGCGAGCTGCCCTGGTCTATCCAGACCAAAGACCAATTGGACATCAATAAGGCTGAGCGAATATTAAACCGCGACCATTATGACCTGACCAAGGTAAAGAAACGCATCCTTGAATTTCTCGCTGTCCGCAAACTGAATCCGACCGGCAAAAGCCCCATACTTTGTTTTATCGGCCCGCCCGGCGTAGGCAAAACATCGCTGGGCAAATCTATCGCCCGCGCTATGGGAAGAAAATTCATACGTATATCGCTCGGCGGAATGAGAGACGAAGCCGATATCAGAGGACACCGAAGAACTTACATCGGAGCGCTGCCCGGAAGAATTGTGCAGGAGCTCAGAAAGTGCGGAAGTAGAAATCCGGTATTTATGCTCGATGAATTAGACAAAATTGGTGCAGATTTTAGAGGCGACCCCGCCGCAGCGCTACTGGAAGTGCTCGACCCTGAGCAGAACTTCAGCTTCACCGACCACTACATTGACCAGCCCTTTGATTTATCCAGTGTTATGTTTATCAGCACTGCAAATTATACCGAGCCTGTTCCGCCAGCCCTGCGCGACCGAATGGAAGTCATCGAGCTGCCTGGCTATACCGAAACCGAGAAACTTAATATCGCTAAGAAATATCTTGTCCCTCGCCAGCTTAAAGAGCACGGGCTGAAAAAAAATCGCCTGACTATAAAAGACGAAGCAATACTAACGATAATTCAAAGCTACACCCGCGAAGCAGGTGTGCGAAACCTGGAAAGAGACATAGCAGCCATCTGCAGAGCCGTCGCCACCGAAATAGCCAAGGACAAAAAGAGCAGAGCAACCATCGGCAGAAAAGACCTCGCAAAAATCTTAGGGCCTACGCAGTTCGAGTCGGAACTGGCCTTACGAAGCGGAATACCCGGCGTGGCAACCGCACTTGCCTTTACGCCGGTCGGCGGAGAGCTACTTTTTATTGAATCAGCATCTATGCCCGGCAAAGGTCAACTACTGCTGACAGGCCAAATCGGGGACGTTATGAAGGAAAGTGCGCAGGCTGCCTTTTCCATTGTAAAGGCAAACGCTAAAAACTTAAAAATCGAGCCAAATAAATTCAGCAAATTCGACTATCACATTCACGTGCCTGCAGGAGCAGTTCCCAAGGATGGCCCAAGTGCGGGAGTGGCGATGTTCACATCGCTGGTCAGTCTGCTCTTGCAAAAGCCGACTCGGCCGGATGTGGCAATGACCGGCGAGATAACCTTACGTGGCCTGGTTTTGCCAATTGGCGGCCTGAAGGAAAAAATCCTCGCCGCGAAGCAGGCCGGCATAACAACCGTCATCTTGCCCGCCCGCAACAAAAAAGACCTGCCTGAAGTCCCGAAAGAAGCAAAGAAGGGCTTGAAATTTGAGTTCGTCAAAAACACCAACGAAGCGCTCAAAATCGCCCTGAATACCGAATAAACTGATTTGCGAGTCACTTTTTATTTGTCTTAATGGTCGTGCTATGATATTATCATATAGAAGCAAGATAGTTAATTTCTTTAATCAAAGTGGCGTTAAGCACAAAAGAAAAATCTGCTCTTAAGCACTTTAAGGACGGCCTTAATCAGGCTCTGGGTGCTCGGCTAATTGAGCTGAAGCTATTCGGCTCGAAGGCTCGCGGTGATGACAGACCAGATTCGGATATAGATGTGCTTGTCATCGTTACAGATGACGACTGGCGCATCTGTGACGTGGTCTATGGGGTTACAACTGATATACTTCTTCAGACAGACATTCCTATATCACCAAAGGTCATCAGCAAAAACCTACTTGAGCAACTTCAAAAAGAAGACACATTCTTCTTGCGCAATATCAGCAGGGAAGCGATTGTGGTATGAATTACTTAGAACAGGCAAAAAAAGAACTTGCTCGTGCTGCTAAATCCCTTCGTGCAGCAAGAATGCTTTTAGAAAATCAACTCTATGAGGACTGCGTTTCAAGGTCCTATTATGCTGTATTGCATGCTGCAAAAGCAGCGTTAATTAAAATTGGTGTTGAGGCCGAATCACATCAGGCCGTTAGAAGAATGTTTGGTCTGCATCTTGTAAAAACCGAACAGATCGAGAAACATTTTGCAGAAATTCTTACCGCTCAGCAGGAAGATAGAGAAATCGGCGATTACAATATTTACCTCAACATCGAGCAGGACAGAGCCTCCAAAAGAGTACAAGACGCAGAAAAGTTCGTTAAAAGAATTGAAAAATTCCTTCAGACGTTTCAAAATAAGCCAAAAAAGGCCTGAATTTCAAGTTTGTCAAAAATACCAACGAAGCCCTAAAAATCGCCCTGAATACTGATTAAGTTCTCATTATCATTCCTGAGCAAGGTTGTTACCTCCGCGCAGGGGGGACAGTCATGGTAATACTAACTCTTCTCAACAGCCCTAACCACCTTTATCACATCGACCATCTCTGCCACATCGTGGACGCGGACAATTGAGACGCCGGCTGCAGCACATAAAGCAACGCTGGCAGCGGTGCCGAAGATTCTATCCGATGGCTTTTCCCTGCCGGTTATCTGGCCGATAAAGCTCTTTCGGCTTGTGCCTACGAGCACGCGGTAGCCGGTCTCAACAAATTTGCGAATACTCCGCAAGATTAAAAGATTGTGCTCTAACGTCTTACCAAAACCGATTCCTGGGTCAATGAAAATCCTGTCCTTCGATATGCCGAACTTCTGCGCTCGTTTAGCCCGGCCTAACAGAAACTGCAGAACTTCACCGACCACATCCCCATATTTCGGCTCAATCTGCATAGTCTGCGGTGTCCCCTGCATGTGCATCAAGACAACCGGCACCTGCTGCTTTGCTGCCAGCCGAGACATCCGCTCATCTCTCAAGGCGGTAATATCATTTATCATCGCCGCTCCAGCATTCAAAGCAGCTTCAGCGACTTCATAATTGCATGTGTCAATACTAATCGGCACGGTAGTCTCCTCGCGAAGTGCTTTTATCACAGGAACTACCCGCTTTATCTGCTCCTCAGTCGAAACCGGTGCAGAACCCGGCCTTGTAGATTCTCCACCCACATCTATAATTGCAGCACCATCGGCAGCCATTTGCAGGCCGTGCTCGATAGCCTTATCAGTCTCGAAGAATTGGCCGCCGTCACTAAAGGAATCCGGCGTAACATTCAAGACCCCCATAATAAGACAACCCCCTGAGAAATCCAACTGCCCCTTCGGCCATTCAAGTATATTTTCGTTTCTGCTTTTGTTCATCTGTTACCTTAAATCCGATACCAGCCAGCCTCGCAGCGATAGATTGACAAGGCGCATCTAAAATTATCCGCGTGTTTTGAAATTCTCTGCGAACGGGATAATTCTTCCGCAGATTATCGAAAAACCCTCCCCTTTTTTCTTGCGGTCGATTGATAATCTGTTTGAGATCGCGGTCATCTTTGCTAATATCGTAAATCTTGCGCACTGCACGCCATAACACTTCCTGCTCATTTCCATCACTTGGATTTACTATTAATTCAGGCACCGCAGGCTCAGGCAAAAAATCTTCGACGTCAAATTTTGCATCGAGTCCAAAGTGCTGGCAGACCGCTTTATAAATCATAATCATACCTGCGACTTTGCCATCCAGTGAATAGCCAGCGATGTGTGGCGTGCCGATGTCAACCATTCGCAGAAGCTCGGTATCGATATTCGGCTCGTTCTCCCAGACATCGAGCACCACGGCTTTTAATAGCCTCGTCTTTATGGCAGCTTTTAAAGCGCCGCTGTCAACGACGCCGCCACGCGAAGTATTGATGAAGACGATTTCCGATGTAGGGTGGGCTTTGCCCACCACCTTCTTTTTGGTGTGCGGTGCACACCCTACCTGCTTGAAGAATTTCTCGTCCGCTAAATGAAACGTCTTATCAATGCCCTGGAAAGTCAATGGCGTATGAAGTGTTATAAAATCACAATTAAAAAGTTCTTCTATTGGTAGATATTTTGGGTCACTAGTTTTCCTTTGCAAAGGCGGGTCATTGAGTTTAACATTCATGCCCAGGGCCGCGCACTTTTTAGCTACCCTGCTTCCGACATTGCCCACACCTACAACTCCTATCGATTTACCCTCGAGCTTAATCTTGTGCTTGTGACCGATTTCAAGCAGGGCTGCAATAACATATTCTGCGGCGGAATTGGCGTTCGACCCCGGCGCAGACGCAAAGCCAATATTGTTCTGCGACAGATAGTCAGTATCTATATGGTCAAAGCCAATAGTTGCTGTACCAACGAAACGCACCTTGCTGCCAGCTAACAAACTCGAATCCACCCGTGTGACGCTGCGCACCAACAACGCATCGGCATCGGTAACGACATCTGGCGTGATTTCTCGGCTGTTAACAACCTTAACCTCGCCGATGGAAGAAAAACATTCAGCAACAAACGGAATATTTGCATCTGCAATGATTTTCATATTAAAATATTAATAACAAGATTTGGATTATAAAATAATATTCTTGGCATCGTACAATACCCTACTTGTGGGGAACATAGGTAGGGAGAAATTCTTTCAAAAGGTATATCTTAGCAGATGAGTCATACTCTATTAGCTTGTTTTTTAGCTTTGCATCGGTTGTAACAATCACGCTGCCCGGAACAGAATACCACAACTCAACCAAATATTTATCATCATCTGGGACAATCTTTGCGAGGTCTTGGGGCAATTCCTTTATGTCGAACTCATTAACCTTTACCGTCCTATCAGAGTCAAGAAACAAATGAAACAAAACCTCAAACCGTTTTCTGTGGGTAGGATAACCCCCCGACCGATGCATGTATGTGTAAAACTTCGAAGTGAATGGACTATTTTCCCTTATAACGATTTTATCACACTTCTCCAACCAAGCCTTCACAAACTTGTTAACCAATTCGGTCTCGTCTGCATCGGCATCGGGGCGTAAGTACTCCGGCAGCCATTCATTAACCACAATTTCCATTTACACTCCATTAGGAAATGCTGAAGAACTCTTTGACTTGCTTTAATTCCGCTTCGTAAAATCCTTTGAGACCACCTTTGATTTGCCCCTTGTCGTTGACTTCCTGCCTTTCAATTTTTGTCTCTTTGCCATCCTTTGAGAGATAATAAATACAAACGTCTTCTGGTTTAATTCTGTTTTGGGCCACTTTGTTTAGAAGCGACATGACAATATGCTCGCTATGGGTCGATATTATAAAGCTCTTATTCTCATCCTGAACAATCTGTGCGAAAGCGTCAACCAACTTGTCCATTAGTTCGGGGTGTAAATGAATCTCCGACTCCTCAATGCAAATTGTGTGCATTTCTTCACGCAAGGCTTTTGTCAGTATTGTAACAAGCTGGTTCGTACCAAAACCTTCATTTACTAAGTCGCAAACAAAACCTGTTGAACGGTCACGGGATTGCAAATTAAAGTTTGCCGTCCCAATCAGAGACCTCACGCTAAAAATCCTACCAACCATTAGTTCGAGGTAATGTGCCACTTTTGCCTCCAGATCACGATTGGCAGCAAGTAACGTCGCCAACTCGTCTTCATTGATTAATTGTGGCTGCATAGGTACAGAAGAATAACTTGGCTTTGTGAATCCTCTTCTCAAGGGGACAAAATCAACTGCCCTCAACTCTTCAAGAGGCAAGTTAAGTGACCTATTAAAGTCCTTAAGGATTTCTTCAGAACTTTTACCGGAACTTACCATATTACTCATCCCCCCATAGCTCGGAATAAGACTCACCTGCGAAGATATTCCGTTCCACATTATTTGCGTCTCGCCAAATCGACAAGGAACCTTAAAATTCTCAAATTTGTAACCTGAGTATGGAAAAGTAACGCCAATTTTCATCAAAAGCGGATATGGTTTAGAAATGTTCATACTAAGTATTGACTCATTCTTCGATAGAGAAGCAGTGTACTGAGAGGCTATCCCCTCTTCCATCACATGAATGCCCAGCGTTATCGCAGAGGTTTCTTTCTTAAAGTAAACAGCCTGCTCAAAACCTCCAAGGTTTATAAATCCAAGATTTAACAAACTGTCGAGACTCTGGTTAGGATTAAGAACAACGTTTTTAAGCGCTAATAGGCCATAGATTATGCTGGACTTGCCGCTGTTATTGGGTCCTGTAAGCACATTGATTTTTCCCAGTTCCACGTCATTGTCTCGAATACTTCGGAAGTTTCCGAGCGAGAGTTTCGTAATCATCCAAGTATCTCCTATTTTTATTGATTGCTTTAATTAACTCACATAATTTTGCATTATTAGATTGCCTACTCAGGTTTGAAAATACATTCTATCCCATTTGCTTTTATTTGCAAGCATTCCAAAATCATATTTTATTATATGAAAGCTCAAAGCCGGCGATTTTTGTGCCGCAATCCGGACAGCGGGAATCTTTTATATTATTCGTAACGACAGTAAAGCCTACACGCTCAATCAACATTCTGCCGCATTTGTAACAGAACGTGCTCTCTGTTTTTGCTCCCGGCACATTGCCAACATAAACATAGTGCAATCCAGCAGATTTACCAATCTGATAGGCACGCTCAAGACTGCTCATGGGCGTAGGCTCAGAATCCAGATACTTATACTGTGGATGAAATCTGCTGATATGCCACGGGACATCAGGGCCGGCCTTGGTCACGAGAAAATCTGCGAGTTTTTTCAACTCATCCTCCGAATCATTTTCATCCGGCAGTAGCAAAGTCGTAATCTCAATCCAAATTTTCGTTTCCTTTGCGATGTAGCTGATTGTATCCAGCACCGGCTGCAAACGAGCGTGACACAGCCGTTTGTAATAATCCTCGCTGAATGCTTTCAAATCTACATTTATACCGTTCAGCCAACTACTGGCAAAATCAATCGCCTCGCGGGTCATATAGCCGTTGCTTACAAAAACATTGGTCAAACCGCGTTCCTTGGCCAGAGGGCCGCAATCACTGCACAGCTCCATAAAAATCGTCGGCTCGGTATAGGTATAGGCTATGCTCTTGCAATCGTAGCGGACGGCAGAATCGACTATTTGCTGTGGGCTTATCGTCTGCCCATCTATCCGTCCTTCTTCAACGGCTGCCTGGCTGATATGCCAGTTCTGACAGAATTCGCAGCGGAAATTACAGCCGACACAAGCGATGGAATAGCTTCGGCTGCCCGGCTGAAAATGAAATAAGGGTTTTTTCTCGATAGGGTCGGGATTGGCAGCACAAACCTTGTAGTAATTCAAGCAATACAATGTTCCGCCAATATTCTTACGGACGCAGCACTGCCCAAACTTACCATCGGCAATTAAGCACCGCCAGTTACACAGCTTGCAGCGGACCTTTTTATCCCCCGCCGGCTCCCACAATACCGCCTGCTTTAAATGATTGCTCGCCAAGTCCATACTTGTTTCCCCTGAAATCAATTTTACTTTGCAAAGTTAAATATATAGAATAATCTCAGTGAAATCAACCATACTAAATATTTAGCCCCGTGTTTTACACGGGGTTCTTCTGCTCAGGAGTTAAATCGGTATGAGCATATTATCAGCAATTGGAAATACGCCGCTTATAGAGCTGAATTCTCTAAATAGCAAAAAGCCAAAGGTAAGAATCTTCGGCAAATTTGAAGGAGCAAATCCCGGCGGTTCGGTCAAAGACCGCCCTGCTTACTGGATGATTAAAAAAGCCGAGGAATCCAGCGAACTTACTAAGGGCAAAATAATACTCGAGCCGACATCGGGCAATACCGGCATTGCTCTTGCTATGATTGGAGCTGCAAAGGGATATCCAGTCAAACTTTGTATGCCGGAATGTGTCAGTATAGAAAGACAACGTATCCTTCAGGCCTTAGGTGCCGAGGTCGTGCTCACCCCTGCAAAGGAGGGCACCGATGGTGCTATTAGAAAGGCGCATCAACTGCTCGAAGCCGAGCCCGACAAATACTATATGCCCAATCAATTCACCAACGAAAACAATGTCCTTGCTCATTATGAAACAACCGCGCCTGAAATCTTCTCCCAAACTAATGGCGAGATTGACGTATTTGTTGCCGGCATAGGCACCACAGGAACTCTAATGGGCGTACATAGATTCTTCAAAGAGAAAAAGCCAGACGTTAGGATTGTCGGCGTTGAGCCTACAGAAGGACACACCATACAGGGCCTTAAAAATATGAAGGAATCCATCAATCCTAAGATTTACGACCCCGATGTGCTGGATGAAAAGATTACTATTGAGGATGGCGAAGCCTTTGAAACAACAAGACTGCTTGCCGCCAAGGAAGGGATTTTCGTTGGAATGTCAAGCGGCGCTGCGGTAGCAGGGGCTTTACATATCGCAGAGAGAATGAACTCCGGCACAATTGTAGTGATCTTGCCCGACCGCGGCGACCGTTACCTAAGCACGACTTTGTTTCGGTCAATATGTGCCAAATGTCCACCATAAACAAAGGAGACTATGGAAATGATAACAGAAGAAGAGAAGCAAATAATAGTAAAATACGCTAAAAAATGACACTATAGCAACAAAACAGAGTTTCTTAGAGACAATAACAAGATGACTAAAGAGTATAGCTTGGTATATGGTTGCCGCTTTCAGTCAAATGGTGGCAAAATACCAAATTTTGCGCTGGAAACTGCTTCAATAACAGACAGAAGACTGCAATTTGTAAATTGTGACATTACATAACTCATTTTATTAAAAGGAGTTAAGTATTATTTACTCTGTAACGCTACTACAGTCTCTAAAAAATATAATGTTTTGTATGTCGTTTTGTTTGGCTCTTCCTTAAGCAAAGACAAAGAGGCAAACGATATAGACCTTGCAGTAAAAGGAATCGAGCCGAGCCTATTTTTCAAGTTTTACGCAGAGCTATTCAAAAACTTATCAAAGCCGGTTGACTTAATAGACCTCTCAGTCAAATCCTCCTTCAGCGAATTCGTTGAAGAGACAGGAGTAAAAATCTATGGCCAAACTTCCTAAACAAATCCTCGTCGAGAAAGACAACGTTAAGAAAACCTTGGCCAATCTCAAGGAAGCTATGGTAAAACACATGGTCGGCATCCTCAAGCGCAGCTTGGTGATGGTTTGGCACTAAACAGCCATATTAATTAGCCATCGCCATCCCTAAGGGATGTCACTACCACCCGCCGTTATTAGGTTCGTCACTTTTTACTCAAAGTATAAGGTATTAGTCCCCAACGTAAACGTAGATTTCTACTGTCTTTATCCATAAAATGGGGATAGAATTTCTTCTCCACGATCGTTGGAAGAGACAAAGTATTGCCACATTTACACTTCACTGATATAAGTACAAAATTTTCCACAGTCGGACTAATATTAACTTCATAACCATTACACTTTTCACACGTTATATTTTCCTCTTGCAAAAACCCTTCAAGTAACTGATGAATTTTACCTCTTAGATTCGGATGAATTCTTATTAAGATTTTATTATCCAATAGACGTCCTAATCCCCCAAAGAATAAATGCGTTCTATTTAGACCACCACTCGTTATTCCTTCCTTAAAATACTTGAACGATGGAAAATGAGCCTCGCATCTTTTTTTGAAAAATTGCTCATAGTCTTTGATAAACCTTACAAGTCTATAATATGTTTTAGCAACATATGTTAGAACATTTGGGATAAAGTCCTTTCTTTTATTGACTCCAGTTTAGATAAAGGGACATATATCAAATCCTAAGAGGGATTTTGGTGTGCTGTATAAACGAACTCAACATGTCAGGTCGTTTGCCCAAGTGGCGGAGTTCTCGCCTAAGACGCTGA
>Ga0315314_1000395_pt1 | contig 50706 bp, 47 predicted proteins | sample TDP9_MG_FD_203631 | JGI IMG/M metagenome (GOLD analysis project Ga0315314, IMG submission 203631) | Freshwater sediment microbial communities from Lake Towuti, South Sulawesi, Indonesia - TDP9 | ecosystem: Environmental > Aquatic > Freshwater > Lake > Sediment | place: Indonesia: South Sulawesi... | reverse complement strand
GATTTCTGGAAGAAGCACGTCGCCCTGATTCACTTTTTTCCTGAGATTTTCCTCTCCGGTGGCGAACTCTAGAAACTTCCAAACCAAGTTTTCTAAGCGGTCAAATCCAAACTCATACATGAAATTGGAATACAACGACAGAACTCTTTCTCCTGGATTCGCTATGTAAACTGCCGTGACATTCTGCAGCTGACTCTCCAGTTGTTTCTTAATGTATTTCAAAGTGTGTGTTTTTCCGTTGCCGTAGCTGCCAACCAAGACGATATGCGAAGATGTGCCATGTAACGAAGCCTTAATGACTTCCTCAATCATTTTCAGTTCTCGTTTTCTGTCAGTGTACAGAGACAGGGTCTCGTCGGGAACGCCTACGTACGGAAAGGGGTTGCATTCAAGCCCATATTTTTCATACTTTTTGGATGCCGACTTGAAATCTAACAATGTATTTTCGCTGCTCATTTCCCAAACCTTCTAGCATTTAGAGTTACTTCTTTAGACGTCTAAAGAACTACCCATTAATAAATATTTTTACACCTATAGAATTCCAAAGGGGCACAAAAATGGCAAAAAAGTTTACAATGTCAATCCCGGACGAAATGCACCGGGCTCTAGAAAAAGAACGTGCGAAAAGAAAGTTAGGCACAATTCAAGAGACCATTAGGTTTATTTTGGCTGAATATTTGAAAGAGAAAAACAGTTAGACGGAAAATTGAGCGCCATAACAATTATCAACCAAAGAAACTAGAGAAAGAGGTATGGAAAACGTCATCAATGATATAACCGAGTGGTTTCTCTCGAAGACCGAGTACTTTGAAGCTTTTGCTAGGAACGACTCTCGCGTGGAATCCTGGTTCAAGGCCGAACTATTAGTGCTATTTGAAAAACTGATCAAGCAAGGAAAAATAGATAGTTTTGAGAGAGAGCCCAAGTTGGATACAAATGGTCGGAAACAGGTTGATTTCTCCGTTAGTGTCGGGGGCGAGCAACATTACTGTGAATTAAAAGCTCTTTGTATTAGTCGTTCGAAAGGAACACCCAGAGGCCTTTTTTTCTATCTCGATAAGAATGTAGGAGTTGTAAAAGATTTTAGAAAACTAGACCAACTCGAATTGAACAACAAGTGGATCCTCGCGTTCATCTATCCCAGACCCAGTAAAGAAGATTGGTTAAGATTCTGTGAGTCAATTCGGAGAACCTTTCGCAGTTGGGAACTTATAACAAGCCTAGAGGCATATCCTTCACAAATATTTATAGCAGCATTTCGCGCGCAGCATCGGTGAGAGAAAAAGAAAAAACTAACTCGCCTGCATTCCAGTCAAAAAGTTAAAAGCCCTTCTGCTCTTAAATTAGTTATTTGTATCAGCTGAGGAGAATCCAGTGAAATACTTTATACCCGAATGGAACGACCGCGTCGATCCTAAATATGATTTCATTAGAGACGCTCATTCAGCTGAGCATACGAAAGACCCCGTAAAGAACGATGCTTACATGTGGAACATTTTTGGAATAGACAATGTACCAGTTGACGGCGTTCTTGTTTCTAGAATAGTTATCGAGCAAGACAAAAGGAAGTATAAGCAGGCCCTAAGCGAAGGAATCCACCGGGTATTGCGACTTCCACAAGATTTCGAAATCCTTGGAGACTGCGGCGCCTTTGGATATGTCGAAGAGAAATTCCCAAAATTTGATGCAATAGAAATTCTTCAATACTACCGTGACTTGGGTTTCAATTATGGCGTAACTGTTGATCATCTAGTTGTTCCACAGTTCGAAAAAGAGAAAGAAAACAGAATGCGACTCACGTATGAAAACGGAGTCAAAGCTTATCATGAATGGTCGCGGGAGTTTAAAAAAGATTTTCAACTTCTTGTAGCTGTCCAAGGATGGGACGTTTCAGATTACCTGAAAATGTATAGAAACTACATTGAATTAGGCGCTACCTATCTCGCGTTTGGAGGGTTAGCTCGGTCGCCAACATCTTTCATAATCCAGTTGATCGGCGAACTCATCAAACAGATAAGAGGTTCTACATGGGTTCCTAATTACCTCCACTTTTTCGGTTTGGCCAGGGTTGCTCTGTTTCCGAAATTTCAGGAACTCGAAGACTTAGGCGTCAAGGTTGGATTTGACTCAGCTTCCTATCTTCGCAAAGCCTGGCTATCTGCCCCAAGCTCACAACTCAATTACTTGACTATCGATGGAAAAGGTTACACGGCAATAAGAGTTCCCCAAGTAGGAAGAAAGAGAAAACCCAAGACTAAAGAAACACTCATCGAAAGCACCGATGACACTCAATTAAAAAAACTTGAACAAGAATGCTTGAACAAGTTAAGGCTGTACGACAAAGGCGAAATCGACATCGAAAGCGTCATGTCTATCCTCTCTGGATTTAGCAAGACAGTTAGCAGAAGACCAGAACTCGTCCAATTCTATAGGAGAACCTTAGAAGACCAACCTTGGAAATACTGCAATTGCCCAATTTGCAAAAACATAGGAATTGAGGTAATCCTATTTCGAGGAAACAATCGTAACCGCCGGCGTGGCTTCCACAACACTCATGTCTTTTACAACGTTGTTAAGAACCCCGAGATTTGGCATTCCTTCAAGAAAGAGCGAGAGAAAAACCATGGATATGAACTATCACTCTTAAAGAAAGAAGACAAAGTCTTGGTAATAACTGAATGCACCAAAGAAAAACTTGGTTATGACAGTTCCATTAAAGCGCCTGCTAAAAAGATGTATCAGGGTAGACTGTTTAAAACAGTCAGAGACTACTCTAAAGCCATGGGATTTGACTACGTAATAATCTCTGCAAAATATGGACTGATCTTTCCCGACGATATTATTGAAGGATACGAAAAAGTCCTTCAGACCCAGAAAGACGTCAAAAATATTCAATCACTTGTTGAGGATAGGTTAAAAGCGATCCTAGAAAATTATGACAAAGTAGTTGTCATCGCAGGAGAAAAATATCGCAAAGTCCTCCAAAACCTCTGGGATGACCGGTTCATAGCGGTTAGGAGTAAGGGATACGGTGATTTATGCAGTATCGTCGAAAAAGCCATACCGAAGGCTAAACCACTCTTGGAATTCGTAGCGTAACAGTTTGCGTTAGACTAATCATATAAACATATATTTTTACATAAAGGATAACAAATACTCTATAAGGAGGTGAAGTTGTGTCCGAAGCGCCCCCAAAATATCCTGAACGGGTGGATCTTACATTTCAAAATTGCAAGGCAGTGAAATCTAGGAAAACCCAAGAAGATCTCCTAGTCTTAGAGGCAAAGGATCTCAAGAGCGGAACCGAATACTCTCTTTGGATCCGAAAGGATTCTATAGGCAAACTCTTGATTGAAATTGGAAAGATGGTAGGTTAAACCCTTTTCAAGGATTCTTAGTTGTTTCTAGGCAAAACCGAAGAATCTAGACTTCGCTTAAGTCGATATACCAAGGAGTCCTAACACTTCCTTGATGTCGTCGGGTAGTTCCTTGGACCTCGCAATCGCCTTTAAAAGTGCTTCATCACCTACCTGTCTACGATATTCGTATGATAATGAATACTCACTTGATTTTTTCTTCCACCAGTCTCCTTCAAATTGGGCTAATCTACTTGCTATAATGCGTAGCACCTTCAGGGTTTCTTTGTCAGTCATGTAAAAAAGTAGTTCATCATTAAAGTTGAAACCACTGTGAGTTACATTTGCAGATCCAATAAAACCGCCCAACTTACCCAGCAAAATCTTTGCGTGAAGTCTGTAATTGTAATAAATGTTGACCCTGTCATGCCCATAACTCTTAATGTCTTGGATAAAAGCTATAGTATCAGATTGACCCTTAGATGCTCGCCTTAAAATGTCTAGAAAAACCCTCAATTCTCCGGAGATGCGGCGAAGGTCCATAGTCACGCTTTCAATGTCAACTTTAAGTTTCCTTTGGTTAGAAGTCAGGTATTTTATCTCCCCCAGCAATTGGTTGAGTTCTTCAAAAAGATGCTCCATTTGAGCAAATTTTGTTTTAGTGTCATGAAAAGCCAGAAGATTCTCGGCTGGTACTAGTATGTGTGGTGGTCGGCAAACTATATTGATCGTTGATTGATAATCGATAAATTTCTTAAGAATGAAACTGAGGGGGATGGATGATTTTGTAAATCCAGGCCAGAGGTCTTCGTAGGACCCGCGAACTGAAAGGTCAAAATGGCTTTCGGTTATCCAAGGGCTCACTATCCATAACTCATGGTCAGTCATAGATCGTGCGTAAACAAGTTCACTCCAGAAAAAGTCGAGGAGCTGAGTTGATATCCTTTCATTTTGTGGATAATTGAGGAGGAATCTATGTGTCATAATGACGCTTCCCTGCATCTTAGACCTATTTCGTAAACAACTTTTCGCTCTTTCAACGAGAGTTCTCGATAGCCACTAGAATTGACAATTACGTAGTACTTCTGACCCCCTCCTCCAACGCCTGAACTTAGTAGATCGCTCACAAGTTTCGCCACATCTGCCGACTTTCCAAGAGAGTATTTTATATACACTTGAAATTTTTCCTCTAGTTTCTTAATTGCTTCTTGTTTCAGATTCTCGTAACTAGAGGCACTGTCGACATCTATAGTATGCTTTTCTTTTAGTTTCCAAACTATGTATCTCAATAATCTTCTGCTGAGTAAAAGTTTGCTTCTAAGATCAAAATCAATTTCACATTTTGTTTGTAAGCAAGAAGGACATGCATCAACGCATGTATTAAGCAACCTTTTTTCAACTTCTTCCCGAAATGATCGTTTGGCTAATGAACTCCTAAGTTTTTGCTCTACATTCTGGGGGAACGAAATGTTGGCATTGACTGGATAGTAATATGTGAACATAGGTTCATCATCCATTTCTGCAAACAAGATTTCGACTATTTTTTTCGTCCCTCGGGAACTTTCGTTCCAACCTAGTTTCGAAGCTACTACGGCAACCTGCTCTTCGTCTGACAGTTGATGTATACTTTCCAGTTCTTGGAGTTTGGTCGAATCTAGAAATCTCTTTAAACCCTTAACATGTTGTAGATCGTAACGAATCTTTTCCTGGAACAAGCTATATTCGGAGTTTGCTCCCTTTTTGAGTACTTCAAAGAAGGCTTTCCATGTCGACAATGCAGGCTCTTGAGCATTATGTATGAGTGCTGCAAAGCAGGATTCTTGGATTTCCTCAATGGTTAAGTCACGGTTGTAAGTGTTCTTCAAATGATTGTAGAGACCAGTGTTCAACTCTTTGAATAGTTTCCAGTTCTCGATTGTTGTATTCTCTAATTCTAAAGGTTTTGTGAAAATCCTTGTAAGTGCCTTTACATCTTCATCCCTCAGTTCCATTGAATAATCTTCTCTGAATGCTTCCACAAGTTCTTGAATGCCTCTTTTTCGTTCTACAAATTTTGTGCTTGAGGTAATTTTCTCGACCATTTTGGCCATTCCCATCAGTTCGGCGTCTTCAAGCCTTAGAACTTCCTTCAGAAAATCTTCTTCATCTGATGTAGTGCAGCTTGTAAGGTATTCCTCTAAAAGATTCCACAGTTTTTGTGGGTCCGCTTTGAATTTATGGTAAATGCTTCTAAATGCTCCTGTTCCATACATGCCATGTTCAAAAACGTAAATATGTTTCGGCAAGTCGTAGTCAAAATTTAGGTAAGTCCAGCCGCCAATATCTCGTTCTGACTCAAATCCGCCTAGAACAACAAAGGCTGACTTAAGAGCATGCTTAAGAGAGTGATGGAAAGAATCTTCCATGTACCGGAAGACAAGGGTTGTGTTCTTTTCTTCCAATAGCTCTGTGTGCTTTGCAATGACCTTGTTCAAAAACTCTGGATCTTTGAATAATCTCATAGCGTCCTGTTTCGTTCTCGAGTTAAGAGTGAAGAAAGACTCGAGCGTTTTATAGAACTTTTTCTGAAAGTCTTTATCCACACATTGGTTTGTACAATAACTTGTCATATCAGCAAAACTTGATGGGTTTTGAGCCACAAACGTAAGATATACATTAAGGAACGCGTTAACGCTGAAGCTGTTATGCCCTCCAGGTTTCTTGTTGGCACTCAGAACCTCGAATTTAAAGAAATTATGCTTAAGAGTGTTAAAAACTTCAGGGCATTCTTTTGCAGCTAACTCGGGATTGAATATTTGTCGTTGCACCCAGAGATCAATTCCATCAGTCTCCATACCATATCCGAGCCCTACATCCTGGTCTCCATCAACGTATCCGAAGACCTTCTCCAACCTGGTCCTCCTTGTGTTAATGCTGCAGGTTGCTCCAACAACGATTTTGCGCACTTTAAGATACTCGCCGGTGTCTTTGTTCGCAAAATACACTTCGGGAAATAGATCTCCAAAAATTCCGAAGTGCTTGCCCGCCTCAAAGTCAGAGACTAATTCAGCTTTCTTCAATCTACCTTCCTTTTCTTCTAATGACAAAAGATCTCTTCTGAAATCAACATCGTAGAATGCAAATGGATAACTCGTCGTTCTTTCCGTTATAGTGTCATACCGATGTGTCAAGTTCTGATGTGCATTTCCGAACTGTTTTACTCCCGCATAGATTGTATCATGATCAAAGCAGTATAACCAGTGAGAAAGATCGGTGCTGGGAGTCAGGAATTTGACTTCCCTTATGACGTCGGGCCTTATCACTGTGAGATTGTTTTGAGTGCCGTTGCTTACTCGAGGAACCATATCCTTCAGTGTCTTTGGCACCAATTTGCTTGTAACTGAAAAAATGCTTGCGTTTTGATGTTTCGAACGGATCAGCCAGTTGTATTTAACATCCATTTGTTTCAGCGGGTTAGGTGTATCCAGTTCTACGTCATATGGAGGTATCCAAAACGCCGTTTGCCCCCATCTAAACGTAACGTTTGCAATGGATGCCTCCGCCAACGCTAAATTGACATCGAGGTCGCCCTCTAGTAACTCGGGTTTGCAGTTGCGCCTCTGAGAGCATGTTGTAAATTGCTTTGGGCAATATCCACCTTCAAGTATTTCTAGGAAACCTCGAGGCAGGTTTGGATTTTGAGAACATCCAGAACGCCAACTTCTCCGCCACTCTTCATTACCGCTATATACGTTATATTCGTATACATTTGCGGTTGGAAGATTAATACTTGAAAAAAGGTTTCTTGGGAGATGCTCTTCTAAAATATCTGAAGGTTCGCGGCCCTCACCAGGTTTCAAAGAATCAATTCTTTTTATCAACTCTCTGAATAGAGACCAAATCTCATCTAATTCCTGTTCAGTAATTTTGTAGTTGAATATCTTTTTCAGGTACCTTTCAACGAACTTCTTTCGCCGTCTCAGCGTCTCCTCTAATTCTTCTACACGACTCTTATCTAGGTATGCTGGAAAGTCAGAGGCGTTAGCTCTTTTTTCAAAGGCTAGCAAATCAAGTACTGCATAGAATCCATGTATTTTCTTGATGGCTTTGTTGTCAACATTTAAGGGGAGTTTTTCAAACGAGGGTTCAATCAGTATGTGATGGTTTCTAAAGTAATAGACGTCCTTAGTTCTATATGGACTAAGCACTGCAATCGAGATTGGACGGTTTCTTATTTCTCTTCCTGCCCGCCCTTTCCGTTGTGTAAAACTCGCTATGTTCATAGGAGACTGGTACTGCATTATGCACATAATATCTGGATCATCGTAACCTACTTCCATTGCGGAAGTTGTTACAACAAGGTCATATTTTAGAGGAACATGCCCGTCACCAGCTGTTTTATAGTGTACACGGAGTGGATTCGTCTGTGAATTTCCAAATCTCAGGAACCACCAGCATTCTCCCTCTCTAAAATGCACGCAGTTTCTGTTAACTGCCACTAAGCAGTTTGCGCAGTTAACAGTCAAGGGGCCGAAATAGTTTCTGATCTTTGGATTCGAATTAATGTTGTCCGGATCTCGGAGTTGATACAACCCTTGCCTTTCAGCATCTTTAAAATCGTGTTGCCATCTCCTCACCAGATCAAGAGAATCAACGAAACCTAACGCTTTTCGACTAACTTTCGGAAAGTCTTGATGTTGTGGCATGTTATGAAGTGTAGACATGCATGTCTGTATCAAATTAGAAAGAATGGCTATATTTTCTCCGATTTCGGGCTTAACGAAGATAAAATATTCAACTCCGCTCTTTTCAAGTTCCTCTTCTGTAGGTCCTTCAACTTCAATCAGATACTCTGGGATGCCCGTCAATTCGCTGAAAAATTCCTCAGCGTGTCCTATGGTGGCGCTTAAGCCTAAGACTATAGGTTCGCCAAGAGTTTGTTGGGAACACTGTAATCCGAGAATGATCCTCTGAAGCAATCTTCTGATCAAAAATGCAACCTGAGAGCCTTTCAAGGAAGTGTGCAGATGTATCTCATCAATCATGACAAGTTTTGGCGTGGAAAGATTCTCTACACCAAAAAGGCCTTGGAACCTAGCACTAGAAAGTCTTCGCGTCAAAGTTTCAGTAGTAGTAATGAAGATATCGGGAGGTTCTGCAGCAATATCGTCCTTACAATATGTGACGAAGTCAATTGAAATACTGCAGTGCGAATTAAGACATTTCAAGGGTACTTTGTTTGAGAAGTCAGATTTACGTTCAATGTACAAACCCTCGTTACATTCGGGGCAACGCGCATACGGGCATTCGTAAGCATCCTTTTCCTTGTCATACTTCCATAGCCTATTCATTCCCTCAACAAATAATGCGCCATTTTTTGGTTCTTCTTTAAAAGCTGTACGTCTATAAGGTGTACCTGTATAGTCTATACCAATGTTCACTCTCAGTTTCTCAGGCCCTAAACGTTGATTCATTTTATAAATGGATTTGATGAAACCATCAATTTGATTTTCAGCAAGTTTTATTCTCGGATATACACAGATGGCTTTTGTACCTACGACTTTCTTCTCCGTTTTCTCAAACAAAATATAGAGCAATAAAGGACCAATATAAGAAAGCGTTTTTCCCATTCCTGTACCAGCGGAAATGACAAGTCCTCTAGAACTGCTTTGCGGGTCAGCAAGATGTCCAAATATCTTTTTGAAGCATCTGTCCTGAAAATCACTTATCGTTTCAAACCCTCGCTCCTTCAGAGACTCGATCAGAACTGAAGACATGCTCCTCCAAGAATCCGCAAAGCTACTCCATGTTCCACCAGATCTCATTTGATTTTCAGTTTCAGTAACGCACTTGGACAACTCAATGGTCCTTCTGGGAAACTTTCTGTTCACTACTTCCAGTTTGACGCTGCGAGTAAGCTTAGGAGAGTCTCGGTAAGAATGATGGTCCCTAAAACGCTGACGTAGTTTTGAAAGCAACCTAACAATCTCTGCAATTCTGCTACGAAATTCCCATTTTCTAATGTCGCCGGGAAGGTTAAGAGGCAGGAGAAACTTTTCGCCCATTAAGGTCCTTAAACTATACTCTAGTTTAATGTAGAAAGGGTCCCCAGGAAGTTTCATTCCTGCGAAGAGATCTGAACCACTTATCAGCGTATCGTATATGCCATACCGTATTTGAAGCGCATCTCTTTCCTCAATGAATGTTAGAACGTCATCTAACACGATTTCTTTAAAAGGGAGGACATTTGATTTTACTGCGTCGTTTTCTCGGGTCACTAATCCAGCATACTCAAGAAATTCCAACATTTCCTTGGCTGGACCAGCGAAAAAACTAGCAATTTCGTTAGTGGCGTTCTGCACAACCATCGATTCTCGTGAGAGCACATTTTCTAATAACTTGTCAAAAGGAACCAAGTTGACAATTCCTTCTCCTTCGAGTCTCGTGAACTTTGAATTTGATAGTATCTCAAGGTCATTCTCAAAACTATTCTGGTTACGCTCAATTTCATCTATGATGTTTTGACTTAGAGATTTTTGTTTGTAGTTAGACCATGTTAAGTCTTTTCCTAAACCATGTTTCTGCTTCAGCTTTTCGAGAAGTGCTTCTTTTAGTACGCCTTTACTCACAGAACAGTCTCCTGTAAGAGCCCAGTTTTCTCTGCACTTGCTTACGAAAACAATCAAGAGATCCAAAATCCGACGATCCATTGTCAAGACATGCTCACTCTCAACTTTTTGCAGAGTTCTGGGAATTTTGACTTTAGTTCGTCAACAACCTCGCCATTTATAGATTCGAAATCTGCTTCTCCATTGTTTTTCACAAACTGTGTTAGAAAACTAAGAGTCTCACTTGTGAGTTTTTTGCCCTTAACATTTTGAAGATCTAATTTTGCCTGTTCTTTTGAAAGTTTTGCCGATAGAGAGTGCCATTCTTTAATCTTTTTTTCGCACAATTTCTTGTCTCTTTCTACATGCTCAGCAACGCTCGCTGCACTGGAACCTGCCTTGGATAAGAAGCTTTTTGCTTCCATGAATATCTGAAAATCTATTCTTATATCAGGAATGATTGACAAGCTCTCGGCAAGCACATGAGTCGCCTTTATCTTCTCCATGTTTTGGCGCAAAATCTCATTCATTTTTATTTCTGATTGTTGGCACATCCTCATTATTTCGTCAAGGGGTTCATACAATTCGGTTGGTTCCAAAATGTCAATTTTGTCAGGGTTCTCGCCCCATAAACTAATCAAGGATTCTCTTAGGGATTCATATCGATCTCTTGTTATATTGAAAAGAGATTGAAGTTCAGAATCTTCACTGATCCCTAAAACAAAGCGACAAGCCCATATAATGTTGGTTAATTCCTCATTGACAAGAACGAATTTTTCACAAAGTTTTTTCAGCTCGTTAGCTTTTCTTTCTCTCTCTATCCTTTCATCGATTACCGAGGTAATGCTCTTTACACGCTGAAGAAAAGTCGCCATGCTAGAACCACCTCTTTGCTTCGAGATACTTCAAGTAATGTTCTCTCAATCTTGCCAGCTCGCTCTCTAAAGCTGAGCTTTCTCTGTTTTCTATATCCTTAATGATTCCATGTAACCTCATTGCCACTTCAATCACTTCATCTTTTCCAATGTTGCTGAGAACCACCAAAAGACCCGCTTTATCTACAAAGTCCTTGACGCTATCTATCTTCGCTTCTATCAAGTCCAGCTTTTCCAAAAGACGACCCAGACCTTGAAGATTCCTGAGGTCAGAAATCACCGAGTCTAATTCAAAAGAATCGGCGTCAGGTTGAGTCTCCAGTTTCTCACGGAGCAGTTCCAGGGCCTTTACCAGTTGATCTTTCTTTTCAACCTGGGCGATCAGTGTTCTCAAATCTTCTATTTTTTTCCTAGTAACATCCTCATTGTAGGACCTAGAGTAAACCTCGAGTTTATCAATGAGGTCTTTAGCAAAAAGACCAAGTTCGCGCAACTTAATTCTCAGTTTGGACAGGATGAAACGATCGTCTATTTCCCCCACGGCTTCTAGGATTTGGTAAGGTGCTTTTTTGATTCGTAACCATGTTTGCTGAAGAAGCAAGTAGTCGATAATGCTTCCTTCACCTCTCAAAGAGTAAAACGAATAGAACAAATCTTCAACAGTCTTGAATCTAAGTCGAACTCTTTCGATAAGGTTAATTATTCCGCCTGACCAGTCACTGTTGTTCAAGTCAATTCCGTACAAAGCTAATTGCTTAATGTCATCGGCCTCTTTAATCTCAGTCAAAAGGCTTTCGGACTTTAGGACCTTACTGACCAGAACATATAGGGATAGTACAAAACACTCAACTGGGTCACCTAATTGTCTTTCTAAATGGGCTTTTAGTTTTAGTCGTTGACGCCAAAGAACATCGTAAAGTTCATCGCGTTTTGAATTGAGAAATTCTATCAAACATTTGGTTCTTTCTGTCTCAGTTCCTGTTCGTCCGCCAATTTTGTGTAACCTAAAGAAGTCATCTTCATTTAGAGTCAAAAAGAGAAAGTCTTTTTCTTGATATGGTCTCAAGTATCCTTCCTTATACTTGCTGAATATGTACATTTGAAGATTATCGTCCTTAAGTTCGCCAACCCAAAAATGACATTCTTTTTGCCCCGGCGGCACAAATTCGATTGTTTCTCCTTCGCGAGAAGACCTGAAATTCATAATGTTTCGGAAATTGTTTGCCCCACTCAAGTTTTCCTCCAATCGCCTAGTGACTTCGTTGAATCCTTCTACGATGGGACCTAATGCTATCAGACTGCCTTCGTCTTTGCACCAGCTTCGTATATTTGCCATTAAACTTACATCGTCAGGGGACTTGGGACCAACTCCAAAAGGAGTTTGAATAACTTCTTCAGTGAGCGCACGGTGTAATGGTATTACCTCTAACTCAATCGTAGTCTTTCCTTTGAGATGAGAAGGAATCTGGTCAACCAAGTCAAGTTGTTGGAGAGTTTTGATGTCAATGGCAACCCGGCTTCCATCTTTGGAGTGATTGCCGTACCACCATAAGGCAAGCAAGAACTCCTTCTGTTTTTCCTTATCTTCTTGGTTCAATTTGAAAAAATCTACCGTATTCAATATCAGCGAACTATCCATGAAACTGCTGGGAGGTTTTGATATTTCAACAAAGTTGCTGAGAACGTTACGAAGAACTTGGATGACAAAACGAGGAGTAATGGAGACTGTGATTCCCCTTCTACTGGGTTCCTCTTTTTCGCGGATTATCCTATTATAGAAATTGATTAAGAAGGTTTTCGTAAATGGATGGTAGTTGTATTCTTTCTCAATGAATGGACTCTGCACGCATTTAGAGCATCCACCGCAACTTCTAGAAGCATCTAAATAGCGAAGAACAAAATCCAGAAAATGTGCCATTCCGTCTTCTCCTAACAACCAGTTAGCGTGCAGCATGTCTTCTCTTTCCTCAGGACTGAGTTTAACCTCGAATATTCGCGCACGCGCTGTCGAAGCCAAAGCATCCCTAAACTTGGAATCGTAGAACGTTGTCGTTGTACCAATAACAAAATCGCAGACGTAACCTTCTTCGCCGCCCGAAATGTCGGTGATTACCGCAATGAAATCATCCACTAGGTCGCCTAAGTGAGTGACGTCATCAAATATCAGCACTGGTATTTTGCCTGAATCATTTCTATTTTTGATAAAATTGAAGATTAGTCTCTTTACATCATCTACATTTGCCACGAAAGGAGTTAACGCACGATATATTTCCCGGTTGACTTTTCCTATGTCCATTTCAATGCCGTAATATGAAAGAACATTTAGGTCCTTTAAGGTAATAAATTGCAGCGTGGTTTCAACTTTGGAGATGTCTTCGGCACTTTCTATGAGTTTGACGCGTTCTTCAATGTTCTTTCTAATGTGTGTCTTGATCATTCGAAGAACCTCGTCCTTATTTTCGGCCTGTATCGTAATCTTTCCTTGTTTGATCAAATTGCCTATGGACCACACGGCAACGTCTTCAACACCAACATCACCGTGCCTTGAAAGGAGTCTGTCAGCGAAATCAATTTCTAAACCAACTAACGCTTGGGCGACTCCAAGAATGCCTCCCATGGCTAACTCTCTTTTGGTAATTCTCCTTGCTTCGTAGTCAGGATGGAGTGATGGAATGTTAAGTTCCAACCATCTACAAAGTTCAGTTTTGCCGGTTCCTGTGGCACCCCAGATAACGTAAGGTCTAATGAAGTCTCCTGTTTTCACCCTCTCGTCAAGTCCAACTCTCCATTGCGACTCAGTTAGGGCATCCTCCATCATAGAAACTTCTCGGAACTGAGGATCCTTAAAGGTAAAGCTTAGAGAATAATGCGTTCTCTGAAATGTTTGAGGATCCTTCTGAAAGCATTCAATCTTGAAAACTCGTTTGACATCATCTAGTTTGTAACATTTTGCATACAAGTTTCTTACCTCATGATAATCGCATTAAATTCTTTGTTAACCAATCGTACAACCCGACCGCCATCCGGAACGTTAGCAAATTTAAAGAAACCAACAAATTCTTCGGTGTTCAACGTTCTATGTACAGCATCAAGAATGCGATTTTCCTTTCTATTAAGAACCGGAAGATAATTTCTATCTGTATGATCAAGTAATTCAGAATATAATTTTGCACTCGTCTTGTTAATGTCTTCTAGTGCCATTGAAATAATCGTCTGCAGAAAGTCCCGTGGGACATATATATTAAAACTGCCAGCTATTCGTTGGATCATGTTAAAGTATTTGAGAAGCGTCGCACAGAAGTCCATTTTTCCGCCCAACTCTTCTCCCTCCGAGACGGGTATGCCTCTGTTTCTCCGGGACTCTCTCAAGGATTCTTCAAGCATTGTCGTGTCAAATGTGCTTAAATCAAATAATTTTCTCAGAACATCGCCAAAATATCCTACGTAGGGGTTTTTCGATCGCACAATCTTCGACATTAACTCGACTTTGAAATACATCTCAAATGGTTTTGTCTTTTCTGGCCATCTTTTTAGTGCTTGACAGTCTTTAAGGCATATCTCCTCATCTTTGATTTCGGCCAAGCCAGCTGCTTCTAGAAGGTCTATAACATTTCTCATGAAGTAATTCTTGCCATCATCTGATCCCGTCATTTTATTTGTTAAGGAATCTATAGAACAAAAACTACCGCTTTTGTAGAGATAGAGTGCAGTGGCTTCTAGGATGCCACCACGAGGCTGGTCCAGAATATCTATAGGCATCCTAACTTCTCCAATTGAACTTTGAGAATCGACCTAAAGAGATTTTCGCTCATTTCCTTCAAGAGGAGCTTGTAGTCGTCAGACATGCTTTTGAAATTCGCTCTTCTCATCTTGCTTAGGACCTCGCTGTCATACCTGTATTTCTTCAAAAACGATTCAAAGATAGAGGCGGTTTTCCCAACATCTTTGTTTCTCTCAAGCAGCGGTCTCAAAGCATTAAAAACAAAGGCGTAAACATTTGCGACTCTATTCTCCTCCTTAAGAGCGAGGAGATCGATTACCCAGTCCCAAATCGGTGAGATAACAAGTCTTCTGTCCTCAAAATCAAATAAATCACTTAGTGTCTTTGCTCGTTCAGACGTAATTGCGTGATGAAGATAACATGCTTCGGTAAACGCTAGATTTCTCGTCTCTGATAATTGAAAATTGGCCAACCCAGTGGACTCAAGATACTTGTTCAATTCAACTTGGAAGTAACGAGGAGTGAAAGTGGACTTAGACTCTAATGGTTTCGCAGAAAGTCTCCATGCTTTTGGAATGAACCCAGCGTGGTTTAGTACAAAGATTGATGGAACTTCAAACTCGACGTACCTGTCAACGTAACTGTAAACCTCCTCTTTCTCATCATTTGCGAAAACGCAATTAAGAGCATTCATAGGCGAAAAGTCGGACGGATGTACAAATTCCAGTTTAGTCCCTGATGTGTCAAGAGGTTTGTTGCAATTTCTTCCAGGTTTCCAAACAACTGCCCTTTTAATTTTGCCCTCAGAGAGTCTAACTAGCAACTGAAGACTTCTGAGATAACCATTTGATTGGTTGAGTTGTTCATCAACAAGTATTATGAAAGATCTAGTTGTGCAGACTTCCCTCAAGTCATGCTTCAACGGGAGAACCTTCTTTCCTAATTATTAAATTACTCAATAGAACCCTATTAAGGTTACAAACCAAACCTTGCAAATTTCCTCTAGAGTGAGACTGTTTTTCATGATGGTAAATGATCATTGACTGATGTACGTAACGCACAAACTCATAAGAGGCACATTGTTGCAGTATGCAATGGTGAAGAATCCATGATGAAGAAAGCATGGCTTCCAAGTCACCCTGAAACATTGAGGATTATTCGCTACGCTCTTGCAATTTTTAAATTTCGAAAAAACTTAAGCGGTTTCAAGGACCTTGCCGCCTACCTAGCAGCTTTAGTCAAAATTGAATCTCGAGCTTGAGTTTTATGGACGTTTTTGCAAGATTGAGGGATTATTTATGGTTAAACGCATGGATTGCGGCAAAGAAGTGCCAGAAGAAAAAGCAGTGTACTGTTATGATTGTAGAGCGCCTATCTGCGAAAAATGTGGAGCATTGGGCCTGTGCTCTAATTGTGTCGAAGCCTGGCATGTAGAGGAAGACCTAGAAGCAATGGAAGAAGAATGGTTATGGTGTGGTGTACAATGAGTTTGTCTCTAATGGAGATTCAAAAAATTGTTGACAAGTGGATAAGTCAATTTGAAGAGGGATACTGGCCCCCACTCTCAATGTTTGCGGCTTTAGTCGAAGAAGTTGGTGAGCTTGGAAGAGAAATCAATCATCTTGAACGTTATAAGAAAAAGATAGCTAAAAAGAGGACGAATTTAGGTCTAGAGCTTGCTGACATAATCTTTGGCGTGGCGTGCATAGCGAATTACTATAAGATCGACTTAGAGAAGGCGTTCCATAAGGTTATAGAGAAGTATACTTCGCGAGATTTTCACAGATGGACATTGAAAAAAGTGCTAAAGTAAAAAAGTCATCTGGTGTCTAAAGTTTGTTCGAACATATAAATGATTTCAAAAAGAGGCGGTTAAAGGCCACTTTTTCATCCAAACCTTTCAGCAAGAGAAAATTGGCTGATAGCTTCGCCTTCGCTCTCTGCAAGGATCTGAGAAATTCCGGTTTAGAAATTCTTCACGAGACACAGAAAGATACGAGAGTTCAACTCGTAACAGAAGTTGGTCATAAATTCTTCATAAGACCTGATGCTGTTGTCCTATGCAACCGTCAACCGAAAGTGTACGTTGAAATAAAATATATGGAAGAAGGAATATTTAACACACCTGACACTCGAAAGATAGCGTATGATTTTTTACACTTTAGACAAAAACACAAAAACGAGTTTTACATTGTGGTATCTGGAGCAAAACTTGCTGCACACAAAGACGTAGAACCAATGTTGCAAGCTTTCACTGACCGCGTTTTCGATATCAACATAAACCGAGAACATTGGGAAAGTAGACTCCAAAATATGGTGGAGGAATTGCAGAAAATGTTGGCCATGAGACCCGAGAAGGATGTATCATTGTCTTGTTATCGAGTTAAGTATATAGAATTAGGTGCCGCAGCAATACGATCAGTAGGAGAGGACTCTTCGATGCAATCACTTTCGTATGTAACGTTAAAGGGTATCGAGTTCGAAAAGCGACTCAAGAAAGCATTGACCGAAGCAAGAATAGAGTTCGAACCAAAAACAGGCAGATTGGGCAGAAAAATAAGACTCCCCAAAGACAACGTCATAACTATTGCCCCAGACGTTTGGATTCCAAGTCTCACCGACCCAAAATTAGTTCTTGAATGCAAAAACATGAAACACTTGAATGACAGTTTCGCCAAAACTGTTGCGATGGATTCTGTGTTATTGAAAACAAATATCCCATCGCTACAATTTGTTGTAGTTTGTGGAGAACGAACAAGAACGATATCGACCGAGTACATGAAAGGATATGTAGATAAAGTGATAACCCATGACAAAATTCCTTCGTTTGTAAACTACCTACGCTCTTTGTCACGCGTACATATAAACTGAAAGTCTGTATTTGGGAACGAAATACTCGATTTTTCCTCTTTTAATATTTCTTCTTTTGCGGACAACCATACTTCTCTTAGGATATTGTTAGTGCCCACCCTTGATCATCCCATTATACGTGAAGGGTTAAAAGCATGCATGCAAATGCTCTAACGCCTTCACCGTCGAGGAAGAAACTCAGTTTCCATCAAATGCGTTCTTAAGCATTGTTTGCGATTTCCTCTTTCGTTGAGCCCCATGCTTCTCTTAGGAATGTTGTTAGCGCCCACCCTTTGCCCACTTCCTCAGCTGCTTTTTGACCGATTAGGCAACGAAAATCGCGAAGTTTATTACCTGCTCAAAAGGCGTTGCTTTCTCTCAATAATCTTGATCCGAGCGTTTCCGAGATTTGCGATGATTTTTTCAATATCTCTTTCAGGTGCAGCTCTTGTGGGCACGCCTTCTTGAAACTTTATTTCTGGTAGCAATGATAGAAGTTCATCGTAGAATTTTAATTCCTCTTCTTTAAAGCTCACCAACCTAAAATATTCTCTTAAACAATATTCTATGTATCGAGCTCTAGGTACGAGATCACGTTTCTCGTCGATGCTATGAAGTAAATCGGGACTCATCGTAAGACCAAACCTTGCCTTGTTTTCTCTTGACATACGTATCATCTGTGTTACTTATGACACATACATTTAAAAGCTTCGCGTTACACTGGTGTAACTTATGTCATTAATAACACAAAAAAGGAGGAAACAAAATGTCCAAAATGGAAAATAAAAAGGACTTTTTAGTCGTCCTATCCAGAAAAGAGAATTTCGATGTGGATTTAGAGAGACTCCCGCGGTGTATCTTCAAGAAAACCTACGGCAACGTTGTTGTCCTTGCCTTTAACGGATCGGAAATGGAGATTACAGAGCTATACCTGCACCTTCGAGCAAGCGATGAAGCCAAATTTCCTTCAGCAAGGCAGGTCTTGATGCAGATTAGTAAGGAAGGGATAGAGTATTGGATTTGATAGATATCGATTGGACTATCGTGGTGATAGAAAAGAGGTACAGAAAACGACTCTTAGAGGAACTTGTCAAAAGGCTAGAGCTAAAAGTTGGAGATACACTGGCTGGAATGATGCAAGAGCAGGTCGGAGAAGTTCTCGTAATCCGCTTTGGCTCCATAAAGGGCAAGATTGATCGAATATTTGAAGCCTTAATGTCTCTTCAAAGAGACCTGCTTCGCCACGAGAAAACCCGAATCGTCTTGATTGACAACGAGGGGTTGATTCATTGATCGACTTGATCGAATTTTACCGAGCTTTGGGACTAAATGTCATTCCTATTGCGCCGAACTCAAAACAACCAATGCTTGCATGGAAGGAGTTCCAGCAAAGAAAGCTAACAGACGATGAAGTCAAACAAATTTTTACGGAAGGCGTCAACGTTGGCATAGTATGCGGAGCTATTAGCAATAACCTTGTCGTGCTTGATTTTGACGACATGGAAGTCTTTAAGAAAATCCAAAAGTATCTGCCTGAAACGCTAACTGTCAAAACCGCTCACGATAAAAGGCAATTCTACTATAGAGCAGATTATCCCATCAGAAAATTCCGAATAAGCGAACTGAAAATCGATGTTCAAGGCGAAGGCTCCTACGTGGTTGCGCCTCCATCAAAAATTGAGGACACCTTAACCTACGAGTTTGTTCTGCAGGCACCAATTGCGCATTGGAGTGGAGATTTCGAGTTTGAGCTACGAGAGTTAATCTTTAGGGTCTTTAAGATAAAATCCAAACCTTTCGACATCTCGAGAATCTTAAATGGTGTGCCAGAGGGAGAGCGTGACGAAAGCGCCATACGCTTAGCCACATGGTATAGGCGTCAAGGAAAAACCGAAGAAGAAACACTTGAACTCTTGTTGGAGTGGAACAAACTCAATAAGCCGCCCTTACCAGACAACGTAATCCAAGAAAAAGTGAAATCAGCCTACAAACGAGAAGAACCATATGGCTATAGGTTCATAGAGCCAAAAACAGAAAAGATATCGAGTCCCGGCGAAGACCTCGAAAACATTCTCTTTGAACAAATCAAAACAGGCGAGTACGTAGTCTTAGATAAAAAGACAGGAGTGATAACCAAGCGCACATCTATCACAACCGACGGAAAAACCTACAATCCAGTCAACCCAAGCCCTTGGCCATTGTCGAATGATCCACAAAGCTATGAAAACGTCGAAACTCTTTGGAACGAAATCAGGCAGTTCGTATATGAACATGTAGACGTGTCGGAAGGCTATGACCTGTTGACTGCGTGGGTGCTGGCAAGCTGGGTTCCTGAAAAATGGCAAAGCGTTCCGTATTTGTTCTTTTATGGACCACCTGCAAGCGGCAAGACTTGGGCTTTGGAAGTTCTTGCCTCAATAAGTCTTCGAGGTCTACTTGCAACTTCAGTTACGCCATCGGTTCTCTTTAGACTCTGCCACACATGGAGACCAACAGCGTTTCTCGACGAGACCGAAATATACCTGAAAGAGGATAAAGCCGAGATACTTAACCTGCTTAACTCCGGCTACAGAAAAGGCCAGTATGCCATAAGAACAGGCGAACCAGACAAGACAGGGGAACGCAAACTCCAATTTTTTAAAGTGTTCGGCTTCAAAGCGCTAGCTGGGACAAAAGAATTTGCCGAAACCTTGAGAACACGAAGCATTATCTTCTATATGACCAAAGCCACACGCCAGATTCGAATGGAAATAGACCAAGCAAAAGCCGAGGAGTTGAGGTCAAAACTGCTAATGTACAGATTCAACCAACTCTCGGGCAGAGAGGTGAGTGAGGTCTATCAGTTTCCAGAGGACTCAAAGATTAGCGGCAGAGTGAAGGAGCTTTTTGTGCCGTTGATTACAGTTGCGCCACAAAGCGTCAAGGAGAAAATTGTCAAGGCTGCATTAGATACAATGGAAAGCCGAGAACAAGAGGAACAAGCCAGTTTGGAAGCCCTGGTCTTCAATGCGTTAGTCGAGGCCTACAAACAATTCGGCAAAGAGGGCAAATTATCAATACAAGATATAACCAACGCCGTCAACTTCAGCCTACCCGCAAATGAACAGCTAACAAGCCAAACAGTTGGGTACATCACGTCTCGCCTTGGCTTCAAAAAGTGCATGTATCGAAGACGAGTCTCAATCATCTGGGACACACAACTTGTCGAACGCCTCAGAAAGAGGTATCCAATCCAAAGAGACGCTATCATGGATGAATTCGGCAAAGACTCTTGAACCTATGAATACAATTGACAATAGAAAATAGAAAATAATAGAGCCTCAAAAACCCCTTTTTGTCCTTTAGAAACTGTTGTCAGTCACTCACCTCTATTGCAACAACAAAGCGGTGGCAACATGCCTACACTTCGCAACATCAAACAGAAAACAGTTCTATCACTATCTACTTCCAAACAGCTACGTAGAACGAGTCAACCGAGGCATCTACAAAATCACACAAAAAAGGCGAAAAACTATTAGAGGCTTTAACTTAAAGAAGTAAAGGAGATGTTCACTGGTGAAGATTCTGTTTCGCCACAATAAAAATGAGAAATGGGAACACCTAAATCACACAGGGTATTCTGGGGAAGCTCATTTACGCGACATCCTTTTTGAAGACCCCGACATAATTCCTATCGAAGATGTTTCCTCCGGCGCAGAGCTTTCTCAGATTAGGCTGATACTTAAGGAAGTTGGTCTCCCAGGCTCTGGTAGCACAGATCTTGTAGGAATTGACAAGAATGGAAACATCTTTATCATAGAAACTAAGCTGGCTACCAACCCTGAAGCTAAGAGGGCAGTCATAGGACAGATTTTGGAGTATGCTGCCTTTCTGCATAAGAGGGAAATAGATTGGTTAGATGACATTGTAAAAAGGGAGAAGAATGGAGTCAGTATTACACAACATTTTGAGAAGGAACTTGATTGGGATGAAGAGGAGTTTGAACAGAAGCTACGGGACAATCTCCAAGAGGGCACTTTCACGCTTTTCATAGTCGTTGATGAAATGAACCCCGATTTAAAGAGGACCATCAATTACATGAATGATGTCCTTCGCGTTAGAATTTATGCTTTGGAACTTAGGTACTTCAAGGAGAAGGCTGGGATAGAGATTCTGGTGCCAAATGTATATGGTGAGGAGAAACGAGTGATTAGCAAGCCTCCAATCCCGTGGACCCCAGAAAGGTTCTTTGAGGATGCCGAAAATAGGGTTGATGACGAGACGCAACGAACATTGCGTAAATTGTACGATTTTTCCTATAGACTGGGTAGTGTAGATTTTGGTTCAGGTAGAACTATTGGGACTTTCAGAGTTTCACTTCCATACAAAGGTGAACTTATACGATTTTTCGTAGTATCTCCGCACCGTGCTTGGAACTGGTTCGCATTTGATTTAATGTTGAAAAAAGGAGTGGACAAGCCGCTAATTTTGGACTACATGAGGCAGTTAATGTCTTTAGGATTTCAATTTGATGAAGCGAAAGTTACGGAAGTCGGTGTCCCATTTGACGTGACTATACTGAATGATGAAGAGAAGTTTTCGGCATTTGAGAAATACACTTTCGAGTTAAAGGAAAAGTTGCTGAAACAATAGCTGTATCTGACCATTTTGCCTCAGTTTTTCTGGCATGGTATTTCCAATACGGTTTTTTTCGCCAAAATAGGTTAAATTCGGCTTCTTTTCTGTTTCTGCTTTGGGGCCAGGGTCTGTTTGGCAAGCGTGTCCGTTGATGATGTACGCGATGTGATTAATGTTAGCTCAGCTGAGTTGAAGATGGTTAAGCGTGCTGAGGTTACGCTTGAACCTATCCAGTAATCGGTGGCTAAGACGTTGCAACATGAAAAAGAGGGGATTTGCGGGGGATGTCTTCACTGGTTGCGGTCCGAGTCCGGCCACTATGAGACCGTGACTCTATCTGCGTTTTCTGATATACGCGCAACAAATTAATAATTATGTTTGTGAGAGAAAGAAAATCTAGCGGCGCGCCCAATCTTTAAAAATGTATTCTCTAGGCTTGTAGCCGAGATCTTTGAAGAACTTTTCAATGGCGGGTTCAAATCTGCTATAACTGACAAAGTCTATGTCAGTAAGGTCCCTTCCCAATTGCTTATGTAAATGTCTACATTTAGGGCAGTGAAGCTTTACTGCACACGCTCCCATTACTCTAAGTATCAAACCTCTCTTTTCTGCAAGTTTAACAACCCTCATTGCCTCTTGTATGAAATCTGGGAGTGGGTCCATAATAACCACGATTAGTACATGGCTGTTTAAGACTTATTTCTGTTTTTATCTGATATACTTCAAGGCCTAAAGTTGATAAAGCCAACGAATTACAAAGATGGCGATAGTCGCGATAAGGATGACAAATGGTATCAGCACCTGGTACCTTGCCCTTCTAACTTTTCTGAACCTCTCTGCACACTCTTTGCTGCAGGTTTCCCTATCGAGGCTGATCGGCATCCCACAAACTGGACAGTGATGATGTTTTGGAACTTTTTCCAAGATCCCTTTCAAGCCTATGCCTTCCTGTGTGCGCCTTCTATCTTTTTTCATTACCCGTTATTTTTCAAGTATCAACATATTAGTTTTTTCTTTACATTCTCTTTAATACCTTGACCAGCGATTGGCCTTTGGATAAAAAGATTTATTATTTTCATACTTTATAATCGTGCGGTTCGGTGATGAAAATGGGGTCAGGGTCAAAATCCAGAGAATTGGCCGCCCCCTGCGGGTTGTATTGTGGCATGTGTACCATGTACCGCGCTTATCATGATAGAAATCTAGCTTTGATGAAGGAAGCACCGAAAAATTTTCTTACCGCGCTAGATTTACCTGCTGAACCAAGCTTTAGCGACATCACTTGTGAAGGCTGCCGATCATCTTCAGTCTTCTCCTTTTGCCGTAAATGCGACATAAGAAAATGCGTTGGGGAGAAGAAGGTAGCCTGGTGCTTTGAGTGCGAAGAGTTTCCCTGCGAAAAATTGTTTGACTTTCAATCAGACTGGCAAATACCAATACTTGACAATTTGAGGGAAATGAAGAAGATTGGAGTAGATGAATGGCTGAAGAAGGCTGACAAAAGATGGCGATGCTCCAAATGTGGAAACAGGCTTCACTGGTTTTCCTATAGTATCTGCTCAAAGTGCAAATGACTACGTGGAGCTTAGACAGCCCGTGGTTGCTTCTTCTCTGGCGCTCTGATTCTGCGCGCGCAAAAAAAAGAAGGGATGTTGCGGGGGATATCTCCATTGGCTTCGCCGTGGAAGGTTTGCCGGTGGGTGCTATTGGTAACATGCGCACCCGAAGGTTACGTTTACCTTTTTCTGACAGATTGACTTTTTAATGGTTTACAACCCATTCATTAAATACCTTGCTTCTATCTGTCAGTTTTTGAAATTGACAAATAGGCTAAATCAGAATTTAAAAAGGAATTAGGACAGGAAACAACGTAACGTGTCAACGTGTCAGAAAAGGTATATACGCTCCCACTGCGCACCCGCTAATTTGGACCCAAACGGAACCGATGGTTCAACCGAACATAGTTTAGGTTTATTTTCTCAAAAGAATTCTTTACTTAGAGTCAAATTCTATTTGGAGCCTAATTCAAACCTTTAATAAGTTGAACTGCCCGTTATTATTATGACGAACGGGCCAGCGAAAGGCAAACCCTTCCCGTAACCCATCCTCCGAAGAGGTCGCCTACAAAGCCAGGCGTCGTTTTCGTCGAGGCTCAACGAGGAGGTCACGTCGGAGAAGCGGAATAGGACGGCGGAAGCCTACCTATCTCCAGCACCTACCAGAAAGGTGCGTTGAGCCTGCAAGGTGATGTGGGTTTTAAAGTAGGTCTGTGGCAACCGAAATGAGCAGAAGCCGAGATCATGTAAATGGCGTTCCCTCGGAGATTGCCGAGAGGATCCATAGACGGCTGATGAGTAAACGCCGACGAAATCGCCTCCCACCTTTTTCTGAAGCCCCGCTTAAAACCTTCTCTTGTTTACCCTACGAGAGTAGTTTGAACTACTCCCATAGGGGTGGCAAGAGTAAAAAAAGAGACTCTTACCGACCTCTATAGGTTAAGTTCGAACTTAACCTAAGGGTAGGCGAGACGTGAAGGTTTGCTCGCCTTAACGGGCGACGGGGCAAAAAAGAGGAGGATTGAGCAAAATTGGGAAAATGCGTAGATTGCGGGGAGGTTAAAGAAACGTGGCGAACGATGGCGGGCGACCTTTGCTTTGATTGCATCGAAAACCGCAGATTGAAAATGTACACGGGGGAACTGAAAGAGGATAGGTCGCAGATTAGAGGAAAGCGAGACAAGTAAACCTCATTTTTCTCAATGCCTAAGCCGAACAGACTTAGGCGGGTTAAAAGGAGGTGAAGGAAAAAATGGCGAAGCCAAAAGCAAAGCCTGAAGCCGAACCCAGAGGAGAAAAAATAAACAAATACGGGTTTTTGCACATCAACGGAAAATTGGCAGAGCATTTAGGCTTAGAATTTGGCAAGGACAAAGGCAAAGACGTGCCCGTGACCATTGAGCCAATCCAAGGCGGGTTTGTAGTAAAGCTGAAGGTTTGAGCGGTTTGTTACCTCTGGATTAACTTCAAAGTTAATCAGCGATAAAAAGGGCGGGTAATTCCGTTCAAGCCTACAACTCCCCTTTTTTTAACATCGAAAATAGGTCTATGAATTCAAACGTCTATATCTATTTAAGGAACCTTCCATTTCATTTCTCAATACAACAAGGAATCGTTGAGGTAACCTCTTGGGTAAAAAGAAAATCATAAGCGAAGAAGAAATCGCAGATATGGTGCTGCCGGTCGCGAACGATGTACTCGGCATAGCCATACGCCTCTTAGGCTTCGACAGGGTTTTGGTGAAGTGCCAGGACGGTCATGAACGTCTCTGCCGGATTCGAGGCAAGATGAAGAGGAGGGTGTGGATAAGGAATGGAGACATTGTTTTGGTTTCGCCCTGGGATTTCCAATCTGACAAGCGAGGCGACGTCATATGGCGTTACAAAAGGAATCAAGTTGAGTGGCTAAGAAAAAATGGATATTTAACTATGCAAGTTTAAAGAACCCTCTTACCACTTTTTGACATCGTACTTACCTTCAATATTTTAGGAATCCGCCCAGCCTTCCCAACAAGTCCCCTGTACAGGATTAACACTCCTTTAACCCCCTCTATGGACAGGGCTTTGGCAATTCCCAACTCAACTGCTTTACGCCAGTCCTCGCCCTTCACGAGATTGCCAACAGCTGTGGCAGCAGCGTCAGCCACTCCGGCATTTACAGCAAAAACCGTTACTGCCTCTGCCTCACCGAAGCTTAACGCATGGCTATACAAGCCTGAGCTTGTGGCAACACCTATCGGAAAGTCTTCCAACCTAAAGCCAATGCGTTTTGAGAGCGGTGAGTCGCCGGCTGCAAGGGCGACGTTTATAGGGGTGTTGGATACTGCGTAGACCTCTCCTCCGTTTTCAACCACAGCCACCTCGGCTCCACTTGAAACCATGTCTTCAACCGCTAGGTCGGCTAATACCCCTGCGACAGCCGCCATAGGTCCAACACCCGCCGCCTCAGCCGCCTCAGCCATTAACTTGGCTACAGTGGGACCTCCACTCACGTGGACGGGTCTTAGAGAATGAAGGAACTTGGGGTGGTCTTGAATGTATGTCTCCAGCTGACTTCTGTGACGTTTAATTGATGAAATTGCGACTTCTATGGCGGCTTCGCTGTCAGCCGTTATAGTGCACATTGTCTCTTTATAGTTGAAGGCTCGTTTGTATTTCATTTTGGCTTCAGTTCTTTTATCTAGTCAGTTTTATGGCTCTCGTTGGGCAGGCGTCAGCGCATAAGCCGCAGGTGGTGCCGATGCATTTCCCTTCGTCAAAGACCACCGAGAAGTCTTCTTTCAATGTGATGGCGTTGACTGGACAGAGGGAGAGGCATGCGCCGCAGTCAAAGCATTTTTCGCTGTCCACCTCGATTAGCTTGCGGACGGTAACGGTCACTCCCTTCTCGCGGAATGCCTTAACTATCTTGTCGAGGTGGGCGGAGGGTATCTCAGCGAGTATTTCTCCTCCCAGTTGATTGATGTGGGCGCTCAGGATGTTCACTGGAACTCCTTGCTCAAGAATTACCTCTGCGGTTACAGGTTTGCCAACCACTTTCTCCGAGAATCTGAGTAGAAGTCTAACCAAAGTTTTACCTCCCAATGAGCTTAGAGATGTCTTCAGAGGTGATTATTCCAAGAACCTTTTTGTCGCGGTTAATCACTGGCAAGGCAGATATGTTGTGTTGCGCCATTTTCCTTGAAGCTGCTTCCACTGGTTCGTCTGGTGTCGTTATCACCACCCTCTTAACGATTATGTCCGCCAACTTCTCCTTTCCTTCAGCTACTGCCTTGGTGACATCCCACGAAGTCACAATGCCCCTTAATTTTTCTTGGGCGTCAACTACAACTATGTGGTTAACTGAACGGCTTATGATTCGTTGGGCAACAGCTTCTATCTTCTCTTCTTCCCTGCAGGTGACGGCTGGATGAATGAGGTTCTCTACGAAGGCTATCTCTCTGGTTTGTTTCATTGGTTTGCATATGGTGTCGGTTGGAATGTGTTCCACAGGGGCTGACAAATAGAAGGAGGCGTTTTCAATCCAGGTTTTCAGCGTCTTTGCAATTATCCTCGCCTTTTTAAGGCTTGAGAGTGGGCTAACTCTAACCTTCTGGTCGTGGATTGTTATGCTGCCTGACTTCAACTCCTTGTAACTTACCTTTCCAAGCTTTGGGCGTGTTCTCCTTGGAACGCCGTAGTCAACTATGTCGGTAAGAATTTCTTCGTCGGTTATGGCGACCTTTTTGGCTAACCCTTCGTTCAGTATGGGGATAGGTATGCCAACACCGAGGTAGAGGGTTGTGCCGTACCTTGTGAAAGTTGCTCCCTGAATGAACTCTGGACTCATCTTTTTGCAGTTTCCTCGAACCATTAGGGTGCCGAAGCGATTTCTTGGGTCATGTTGGGTTCCCTCTCCTATCACGTAGCCTTGGGCGCCTCCTAGGAAGATTCGGGTTCCGATGCCTATGGTTTCGTAGTCGGGGTCATTCATCAATGGGTTTAGGCATCCGGCTCCAGAGAAGGTTGCGTTTCTAAAATGGGGAAGAAGCTTGCCCATATACGTATAGATGGTTTCGTCGCGGCTGTTTGTAGCGCAGTTGTAACGTTGATAGCAGTTGCGGAAGTTTATCAGGTAAAACTGGTTCAAGTCATCCTTTGTCAATGTCGTTTCAAGTCTTGTTCGGGGATAGCAGTCTGTCCCATAGGCGGTGGCTCTGAGCTCCACTTCTTTTCCTCGGATCAAGTCTTCTATTACGTGGCCGCCGCCGTACTCGAATGGCTTTGTTTCTGACATTATGGTTGCGCCGATGTATAGGTCTACTGCTGCGCCTGGGTGGCAGACTTCAACGTCGTTTATCCATGCTTTACTGATTTTTATTGGGGGGTCTGAGTGTCCCAGGTTGATGATGGCTCCTGACGAGCACATGGCTCCGAAAGTTCCGGTTGTGACTACATCTACCTCTTTATAGGCAATTTCTATGCCGCTGCTTTCCACTAGCTTTTTCATTTCTTCTACGGTTAGAACTTGGATGTCTCCGTCTTTGATTTTCTTGTTGATTTCGGCTATGGACCGCCTATTTTTCTTTTTAATTGTTTTTTCTTTGAGTTTTTGCATCCTCCTAATGGTTTTGGTTATGTAGCCAGTTGATTCGAATATTAATTGTTTTCTGAAATTTTTATTCTGAAAAGAATATTTGTGTTAGTTTCTTCTCCTGTAGCCCCCCTTCCCCACTTTAGCGCAAGCCATTTTTCTGAAAAACACTGTTTCAACATTCTGCTGTTATTAGGATCCAAATAGGAGGATGCCATACTGGTTGACAAGCTTTAAATCAGATGCGCCACAGAATATGAGGTTTCATTATGGAGAGGAGGAAGCCTAGTTGGTTAGGGAAGAAACCCTTAAAACGTACAGTTCTCGAACGCCTAAATCAAAGAAACTATGGGAAGCCACTAGGGAGGCTATTCCCGGCGGAGTAGGAGACTCCACCCATTATTTTGAGCCCTATCCCTTCTTCATTGAAAGAGCAAAGGGAAGCCGAGTTTGGGATGCCGACGGAAACGAGTACATCGATTACGTCATGGGGTATGGCATCAACATTTCTGGCCACTCTCATCCAGTCATAGTGAACGCTGTGAGGGAACAGTTAGAAAATGGTATAGTCTACGGCATGCCTAACGAAAAAACCTTGTTAGTGGTGAAGGAGTTGCTTAGACGTTTTCCAGCCATGGAAATGTTTCAGTTGGCGAACTCAGGCACCGAGGCTACAATGCACGCCATACGAGTTGCGAGGGCCTATACGGGAAAAGACAAAATTGTAAAGATAGAGGGGTGCTATCACGGGGTTCACGACTACGTCCTCATCAGCGTCTATCCACCTGTAGCAAAAACAGGACCAAAATGGGCTCCCACGCCGGTTCTCCAGTCAGAGGGCGTGCCCATGGACTCTGCTAAAAACACCCTCATAGCCCCATTCAACAACATAGAAGCCATGGAGATGCTTTTCAAAAAACACGAAGGCGAAATCGCTGCCGTAATGCTTGAGCCCATTATGTTGAACGCAGGGGTTGTGTTGCCGAAAGACGAATACCTAAGGGACCTTCGAAACCTTACAAACGAACACAACGTTTTACTGATTTTCGACGAGATTAAGACGGGCTGCAGGGTTGCTCCAGGGGGAGCCTGCGAACTCTACAGCATCGAGCCAGACATGATAACTCTGGCCAAGGCTATAGGCGGTGGTCTCCCATTTGGGGCGTTCGGAGGGAAAAAGGATATTATGGAATGCCTGTTTCCCTTTGGTCGAACCTTCCACGCGGGTTCTTACTGTTCCAACCCCCTATCAGTGTCTGCGGCGTTGGCATGCTTAACAAAGGTGATGACAAAGGACGCCCACAAGCACATAACAGATTTGGGCAACGCCTTGTTGAAGGGCATGGAAGACGCGGTTGAGGATACAGGCGTTACGGCTAAAGTGCGAGGAGTAGGCTCAGTGGGTTGCGTGTTCTTCACCGATGTGGATCCAATAGACTACAGAACCGCGGCAACCAACGATATGAAGAAAACATGGGAATTCTGGTTCAACATGGTTAATGGAGGCGTTATCCCTTGGGGACCATGCCAATTTGAAGAGTGGTACGTGTCTGTGGCTCACACAAAGGAGGATGTCACAAAAACAATAGAAACCGCGAGAAATGCGTTGCGCAAGGTCAAATCAGTATAGGATTGAGAACCCTTTATTATTTTAGAGTGGATTACCATAAGCCACCTTATAGGACATAATCTAGACGGGATAGGAAACAGTTTAGAAAGTGAACATGAAAATGGTTGCATGTGTAAACTGCGGAAAAGAAACTCCCGAAGATCGCATTGTATCCTGCGACATGTGTGGAGCTCCACTTTGCGAGGAATGCGGAACCACCGGACTATGTTCTACGTGCGCCGAACTTTGGGAGTCGGAAATAGATTTGGAGGACACCGAAGAAGAAGCATAAGCGAAACAGAAAGGAAGAAAACTGCGTGAGGCATACTTTCAGTGCGCGCGTGCATGAACGGAAGTTTTCTGAATTCTAAATTTGTATTTTAGATTCATAATCCTTTTCTACCTGATCTTACGGTCTAAAGCCAATGTGGTGCAATAAAATGAAGGCAAATGTTAACAGACCGGGCGCTTCGGAGATTCTAAGAACAGTTCCTCCTGAGCAATCATTTCTCTTCTTCGAGGACATCGGTAAATACACAGGAATACTGGCGGCAAATCTGGATCAGTTCCATGAAATCGTCAAAACCATCGACGTAAAATCGCTGACCTTCCACTTCACACGTGGAGACTACGAAAGATGGATTAGAGAAAGCTTACACGATGCTCAACTAGCTCGAAGCCTCAAAAGGATAAAGAAATCAGAAACAGGAGAAGAAATCAGAAACAAAATACTTCACGCTGTAAGAAGGCGTTTAGACGAACTACACCAAATGTCGCGTTAGAAACTCCCACGCCCCATGGATTTGCTAAAAGAAACTCAATACCTAAAACCGTTCTAGCATGGCGCGGAAAAAGTAGTTGCTTTAGCGTTGAATAGTCTACTTTTTGCTCAAGAGAGCCCGGCCCTCGGTAAACACATTTGAATGTGCTTCGCTTCTATTTTTTAGGGAGCCTTCAAAACAGAAAGGGGTTCGAGGATAGTCTCTTCTCCTATGAATTATTGATCCCTCCTATAGAGCCGCTTTTAAATGTGTGCAACCACCTTGCCTATAAGACGAACCTATGGCTAAAGAAAAACACCTACGTGAACGTGCAAAAACGAAGCGTTTAGAGCATAGGCTTCGTGTAGTGGAAAAAGGGATAAAATGCTAATTAAAGACTTCTCAGCTGAACGGGCGGTTATGAAAGAAGTTTCCGACCACTTCACCCTTCAGGCAGTGATGTGTGCACATTCACAAATTGCTTCTGCTTAACGGAGTAAGGTAAATCATAAATAGATATAAAGTTATGAAACACACAACTCCAGAAAAGAGGAAATAAGCATGTCACAAGAAGAAATTATTGACGGACTGAGAAACGCTGTCGTCAACTACGACGATGAAAGCGCCAAGAGGCTAGCGAAAGAGGCAATCAAGAAAGGCGTTGACCCGCTTAAAGCAATTCAAGAAGGCTTAGTCAAAGGCATAAACCAAGTCGGCGAAAAGTTCGGAGCGAAGAAAATTTTCCTATCGGAGCTTATGGTTGCAGCGGAGGCTTGCCTAGCCGGGATGGACATATTGAAGCCTCAGATCACAGCAGTTACACGCTCACACGTCAAGCCCCTAGGAAAAGTAGTCATAGGCACCGTATACGGCGACATACACTTCATAGGCAAAAACCTCGTAGCCATGATGCTGGAGGCCAACGGCTTCGAAGTCTACGACATCGGAGAAGACCAACCAGCACAGGCCTTTGTCAATAAGGCCAAAGAGATAGGAGCCGACATCGTCGGAGCCTCAGCTTTAACAACAACAACCAGACTGGAACAAGAAAAAATCGTAAAAGCATTTAGAGAAAAAGGATTAAAGACAAAAATAATGATCGGCGGCGCGGTGGTTGACGATGCTTGGGCTGAAACAGTGGGCGCTGACGGATACGCCAAGAACCTGCAGGACGCCGTAAATCTGGCGAAACAACTCATGAAGCGGACGCAACAGTAAGTGATCAGAAATGATGACAGCAAAAGACAAAGTCTTAGCCGCTTTCAAGGATGGCAGCCCAGAAGACATTCCAAGCGTGCTAAACTATGCAGACCTTGCCTTATGGCGCGGACCTCACTTCTGGAACGACTTCGCTGAAGGCAAACCATGGTGGATCAAAGATGCTTGGGATATCGACAAGCTGCTGGAAGTTGAGGAAAACATGCAAAGAAAAATTGACATGGATTGGGTCTGGGGCGCCACTCTATGCCCAAGTAGGGAATGGAGAAAAAACCACATAGTAGTCCCCACTGCAAGAGCTGTCTACATGAGAGACATCACCCCAGGCGCCCCTGTATGGCAGTACATAATAGAAGAGCCGCCACCAGAAGGCACTCACGCCACATACCCGAACATAGACTTGTCAGGGATCATCAAGACCAAAGAAGATATAGAGAAGTATGTCTATGTACAGAAGGCTGAGACTCTCATTGAAGAAGGAAAAACTGATTGGGTAGAGGCGCTCGTCAAAAAGTTTGGCAACGAAAAATTCATCCTGTCAGAAATCGAAAGCCCCCTAGAAGCAGCATGCGACTTCATGGGTCCCATGCCTTCAATTAGACTTTTCATCAAGAACCCCACGCTACTCAAACAACTTGTCGATAGGACGGCGGATGCAATTATTGAGCAAATCAAGGCATATGCTAAAATGGGGGCGGACGGCGTGTGGGCTTGGGAATGGTACACGGGCGAGATAATATCTCCCGCCCAATTCGAATCAATCGGAAAACCCGCTATTCAGAGGTGCATCCGTACCGCTCAACAACTGGGATTAAAGTACATCTTCTACCCGACTGGGGTAGGAAAGGACTGGCAGGCCGGCTTCGAGAGCATACTTGACATGAAGCCAGACGGAATACACCTTGAGGAGAGCAAGAAGGGCTTCGACACCGATCTATCTTGGCAAGTTAACGTTTTGAAGACCAGAGGACTCCAAGAAGAGATTACTCTTTTTGGCAACGTAGATGCCGTAAACATCGTGCAAGAAGGTACAAGCGAGGAGCTGGAGAGTGAGATTAGGCGGCAGATCGATATCGGCCGGGATGAATACAGGAGCAGGTTCGTGATGGATGTAGGAAGCCCCATAACTCCTGAAACCTCTTTCGAACGCCTCATAGAGTACATGAACCTAGTCCGGAAACATGGGAGAAAAAGGCAGTAGCCCAGACACCATAAGTTCTCCTGCGGTGGCTGAAACAAACCGCTTTTAAATGCGTGCAACCACCTTGCTTATAGGATTGGGTCATGGCTAAAGACAAACACGAGCGTGAACGTGCAAAAACGAAGCGTTTAGAGCACAAGCTTCGTGTAGTGGAAAAAAGGGATAAGATGCTAATTAAAGACTTCTCAGCTGAACGGGCGGTTATGGAAGAGGTTTTCGACCGCTCCACCCTCATGACTATCTACGATTTCTTGAACAAAGGAACCATCGACGAGATTTACGGTGTAGTGAAAGCCGGGAAGGAAGCCAGAATCTACTGGGGGAAAAACTCAGATGGAAGGGAACTCGCAATCAAAATCTACCTAACAGCTTCGGCTGAGTTTAGGAGGGGAATGCTCCCCTACATCAGAGGCGACCCGAGATTCGCCCATGTTCGCGGAGACACGAGATCCCTCGTCTACGCTTGGGCCCAAAAAGAGTTCAAAAACCTGCAGCGCGCACATGAGGCGGGGGTTAGGGTTCCAGAACCCATAGCAGTCAACAAAAACGTGTTAGTAATGGAATTCGTCGGAGAGAATGGGGTCAGCGCACCCCTGATGAGAGAAACATCCCTTAGAAACCCTAGACAAGTTTATCGACAAATCTTAGCCCACGTAAAGAAGCTGTACCAAAAGGCTGAACTGGTACACGCAGACCTCAGCGAATACAACATCATGATCTGGAAGAACCAGCCCGTGCTCTTCGACGTATCACAAGCTGTAACCCTTAAGCATCCCATGGCTGACCAGTTCCTGCGGAGAGACCTAGAAAACCTGTACAAATACTTCAAGAGACTGGGTGTAGAAGCATTGTCAGTGGAAGAAATGCACAGGAGGGTTACGGGTGGCAAGGGCTAGCACATTCGTTAAGGTTCCCCGAGAACGCATCGGAGCCCTCATAGGTCCTAACGGCCGCGTGAAAGAAAGCGTTGAGAAGGAGCTCTCAGTGGAGCTTCAGATAGACAGCCAAACCGGCGACATCACAATAACCCTAAGCCCTACCGCAGAGGACCCATCCCTCCTGTTCAGAGCCAAGGAGGTAATAACCGCCATCGGAAGGGGATTCTCACCCGAACGCGCCTTTAGACTCCTTCAAAACGATGACGCAGTTTTAGAGGTTATCGACCTGCGAGACATCGTGGGGAAATCTCAGTCAGACATGAAACGATTAAAGGGGAGAATCATCGGAGAGGGAGGCAAAACCAGAAGAATCCTAGAGGAACTCACCGACGCCAGCGTCTCTGTGCACGGACACACCGTGTCCATCATCGGAGACATGGATCAAGCTGAAGTGGCAAGGGAAGCCATCCAAATGCTACTCAGAGGAAGCCAACACAGAACAGTATACCGCTTTCTCCACAGGAAAAGAAGAGAGCTGAAGAAAAAGCGGTTGGAACTTTGGGAACCCAGACCGCCTCTCTAAACTTCTGTCCAGGAGTCCGCTTTGCCACAATAACGTCAACTTGAAGCGAAACTCATATAAAATTAAAAACAAACTTGTTAAGCTGTGTACCTCATGCTGGCACGTTTTAACGAATTCTCGCTAGAATCTGTCCAAAACGCGACGGAAAAAGAAAAACGCCCAGTTTTTCATTATTATCTACTTTAGGGGGGGCAAGCGGTATGGTAACATTCGAGGAGATCAGTCCCGCAGACTTTTTCTACCGCAACCGAGACATAGCCGGCTTCACTAATCCAGCTAGGGCGATCTTTTCTTCCGTGAGAGAGCTGGTGGAAAACTCCCTCGACGCCTCCGACCAGTCACATGTCCCTTCTGAGGTCTACATTCGACTGTCCTACGACGGTGAGGAAAGCTCAGAAGAGGCGGCTGTCTACAAGTTAAGAGTAGAGGACAACGGATGCGGCATCCCAGCTCGCCACATACCCTCAGCGTTCGGACAGGTTTTGTTCGGTTCAAAGTTTAAGCTAAAACAGGCTCGAGGCACTTTTGGTCTCGGCGGAACAATGGCGATCCTTTACGGGCAAATCACCACTCACAAACCTGTGCATGTTGCCTCCAGCACAGAGACGACAAGGATTTACAGGTATACGCTGATGATAGACATTCAAAAAAATCGTCCTATCGTCTTAGATCGCAAAATTCAAGTGAACAAGGAGAGGTGGCGTGGAACCACTGTTGAATTTTGTCTGGAGGGGGACTATCCCAGGGCTATGCCAAAGATACTGGAATACTTGAAACAGACGGCAGTAGTGACTCCATACGCAAACATCACCTTCGTCGACCCAAAAGGACGCCTTTACAAATTCAACCGAGTTACCTCCAAGATGCCGCGTCCACCAAAAGAAACGCTCCCACACCCCTACGGAGTGGACGTGGAAACCGTTCGACGCCTAATACAGATCACTAAGTGCCGCAACATGGTTGACTTCATGAAAACACATTTTCACAGAATCGGCGAAAAAGTTTCTCACAGCTTCTTAAAGTTTGCCGGGATGGATGAAAAGAAGGATCCGAGGAAGTTAGAACCTGAAGAAATTGTGAAACTTGTACGGATGATAAAGAAGTTTGAGGGATTTCTTCCTCCAAACGCGAGCTGTCTCTCACCCTTAGGGGAGGATTTGTTAAGGGCTGGCATCCTAAAGGAGTTGGAACCTGAGTTTATTGCGGTTTGTGAACGCAAACCCTCTACCTACTCTGGCCACCCGTTTATCGTGGAGACAGCCATAGCATATGGTGGCAAGGTGCCAAAGAAAGGCGACATCGTGCTTTACCGATTTGCCAACAGAATCCCCTTGTTATATGATGAAGCCAGCGACGTCTCATGGGGGATCATAAAATCCATCAACTGGCGAAGGTACAGGGTCACACCTGAGATGCCGGTCGCTGTTCTTGTTCATTTGTGCAGTACAAAGGTTCCCTACAAAACTGTGGGCAAGGAGTTCATCGCGGACAGGCCTGAGGTGAAGGCTGAGGTTTTGAATGGAATCCGTGAGGTAGCCCGTCAGCTGCAACACTTTTTGTCCAAACAGGAATATAGGGAGAAAGAAAGAAAGCGGCTGGCCACTTTTTCTAAGTATTTGCCAAAAATTGCCAAGTTCTCAACAGAACTGTCTGGCAAAGAAAAGGAGCCAGACATTAGAAAATTATTGTGGAGTGTGAGGAAATTTGAAGAAGAAGGAGATTAAAAGCTCTGCGACAGAGAGGAAAAAAGAGGCTTTAACAGATCTGAGAAACTTTGGAGCAACCCTCTACAGTCAAATGGAAAAGGGAGTCTTCCCATGGATCAAGATGCCAAGCCGATCCATCGATAACATCTTCTACAGCCCAGAGTTTCGACAGTACGTTTTAGGCGAAAAAACCGTGCGCAGGAGCGCTCGAAACATCCGTCACATCCGACCTTTCACCCAACTGGTTTGGGCAGCCTACTTCGCCCACGAACTTGTGAAGAACCGTAAGACCTCTACTCTTAGGGACGTGTACTACTCGGCACAAGCCTACGACATACCCTTCAAAGATCAGCCGGAATCTAACAGCATCATAACAGACCTTGAAACCGTGGCAGAGTTCTCTCGAGAAGACTTCCACGTGTTTCCCGAGGAACGCTCAGCCATCTTCGGCGATCTGACCATTGAGTACACGGTTCCTGGATATGAGGGCAAACAATACAACCTAATGTCTCATCCGGACGGGGTTATGATAGGCCCAGCGCTCACCTCTGCCGAGTTCGTCAAGACCACGGCAGACAAGCTTATAGTCATCGAGAAGGGCGGCCTGTTCACAAGGTTCATCGAGGAGCAGGTTCACAAAAAATTTAACGCCCTCCTCGTGCTAACTGCGGGTCAGGCGCCGAGAGCCACCCGACATTTCATACATAGACTGAATAAGGAGCTAAACTTTCCGGTTTACATATTCACGGATGGCGACCCTTGGGGAATGCACATCGCCATGGTCATAATCTCTGGCTCAGCGAACGCCGCCCACCTGCGAGATTTAACTACTCCTGACGCCAAGTGGTCGGGTGTCTGGGCCACTGACATAGTAGATTACAAGTTGCCCAGTGAAGCGTTGACCGATGTGGATGTTAAACGTCTTTACGAATTGCAGAAGGATCCGAGGTACGAGGGAGAACTCTGGCAAAGAGAGGTCAAAAAATTTCTGAAGATCAAAAGGAAGGCGGAGCAGGAGGCGTTCAGCCGGTACGGGTTAACATATATTGTGGACGAGTATCTGCCAGCAAAACTGAAAGAAGCGGCGTGACTACACACCGCTACCTTGATAAATCAAAAGTAATGCTTAAACAACCAAAGTGAAGCATTGAGGCGGAGGATGCGACATGGCTGAGGAGCCTGTAGGTTTAACAATCGCAGAGAAGTTTTTTGGCCTGTTAATAATCCTTGTAGGGACAATCATTTTTTACGTGACCTACACGAACTTCAAAAGCGTGATACACCCCTTCATATTCCTTGCAGTCGGCTCTGCCCTAATAGGGCTGGGGGTCATCCTAGTGCTATCGAGGCCTGAGTGAAATTTGGCGCCGCCAGTCTCACCAGGTCTAAATAAGACCAACTGCTCGTTGTTCCCATGGGGCATCGTAAAAGTTATGAGGGCTTCTTAGTGCAAATAGTGAATTAATGGCTTCGGAGAGACGCACGCTTGAAGAAGTTTGACGTAGTTGTTGTGGGCGCCGGGACCGCAGGCTGCATAGCTGCAAAGACCGTCGCCAAAGCCGGCCTTGAGGTTTGCCTGATCGACCGGAAGGAGAGAGAAAAAGTAGGGGAAAAGGTTTGCGGGGACGCGGTAGGAAAGCATCATTTTGACAATTTGGGTTTAGAATACCCTTCAGGGGAGGAGCTGGAGCGAACGGTCATTGGGGCCAAGATTTACTCGCCTAACATGGAAAGCGTTTTCCACATAAAAGGAGAGGGACTCTGCGCGTTCATTGTTAATCGGCATCTCTTTGGACAGAGGCTTTTGAGGAACGCGATCGACGCTGGCTCAACTTTCCTCGAATCAACACAAGTGTTAGAACCCATCATAAAGGATGGTTTTGTCACCGGAGTCTTGGCAAGAGACCTAAAAAGGGGAAGCAAGACCGAGTTGCATGGTCAAGTGGTGGTGGATGCCAGCGGTTTTTCGGCTGTCATACGCAAGAAGCTTCCCCCCAAAATGGGAGTTGACACAGACGTTGACGAGAAAGACGTAGAACTTTGCTATCGTGAAATTCGCGAGCTAAAAGAGCAGGTTGCTGACCCAGAATTTTCCGAAATTTACCTCAGCCAGACAGTAGCTCCAGGAGGATATTGTTGGATTTTTCCTAAGGGCAAAAAGAACGTGAACGTGGGTGTAGGAGTGGCTATGCGTGAAGGTTTTCCTAACCCAAAAAATCAGCTTTACAACCATGTCTTATCCAGACCTCTGTTTAACGGCTCGAAAACCGTGAGTACCGGCACATGGTACGACCCAGCGCGAAGACCAATCGATTGCATGACGGGAAACGGCGTTGTCATAGTTGGAGACGCAGCGTGTCAAGTGAACCCTATCCACGGCGGCGGAATAGGCCCATCCATGATGGGTGGAGCCCTTGCGGGAAAAACCATCATTGAAGCCATGGAAAGAGGGGACGTGGGCAGAGAGGGATTGTGGCCATACAATGCTAGGTACATGCAGTCATATGGAGCCAAACAAGCTGGTCTCGATGTCTTTCGTCTGCTTCTACAAAAACTGGGAGACAAGGGAGACAACAACATAAACTATGTCATGAAGTATCGAGTGGTAACACAAGAGGATATTTTAAAGACGAGCATGGGTGAGGACTTACGCCTAAACATAACCGAAACCACCCTCCGAATCTTCAGAGGATTAAGAAAGCTCTCCCTTCTTAAGGAGCTGCGTCACTCAGCTAGTCTGCTGAAAAGGGTGAAGGCCCTCTACCGCAACTATCCAACCTCGCCTAAGGACTTTGACGAGTGGAGAAGGAAGGCGCGGGACCTGATTAAGGAAGCGGGTGGGTGAAACACGGCGGAAAGTGAAGGGGCCTGCCTGTGAAATGATAAGGAGGTACGTTGCTCAAAAGCTCGTTCAAAGATTGAGCGAGAAGGTACAGGACCAACTTAACCAGCAGGAAACACTGATCTTGGGAGTCGTGTTGAAAGGGCTACCCGTGGCTTACTCCTTAGCGAAGATGAACGGACTGGTTAAAAACTTCGTTCCTATAGTGGCTCAGCGTCCTCTCCACATGCAACATCACGTGGAGTCGTGCTTTCCCAGTCCAGAATGGCAAGACTACTTTGAGGAGCAACTTAACCGCTGTGAGAACGCTCTGATTGTCGACGATGTGGTGAACACGGGCTTTACTAAGCAGAGGGTGGAAACCACCATCTTTTCGTTAATCAAAGGGGAAAGCGCAGCTTTTCGATTCGCTGCTCTAGTTCTCAACCGGAAGAACCTCGCCAACCCAAGTTTCATTCACTCCGACGACCTCTTCGTTTTAAAGGTGAGTGCCGAAGGGGTAGAGTGCGACTGGGGTTTGGTCACGGTTCCATTGTGGGACTTACCTGTGGAAGAGGCACGTCTGCGGTGCGAAGAATACCTCCAAAGGTTTTGGCAATATGAAAAACGCTCCATTACAGTGACTTACTAGTCTAATTGCGTTTTCTTCTAGCGTTTTCTTCTAGAATGAGGCGCTGGAGCTAGGGCAAAAAACCGAGTTCGCGCAAATCTTTGCGCAGTTTTTCTTCCCATTTTTTCATTTCTTCTGGCTGAAACTTTCTTTGCCAATGTTCCGCCCAGCTGTGAACGTTCTCATCAAAGTATTTCATTTTCAAAAGCTTTCGGTTCGCTTCTTCGTAGTGTTTTATCATTTCTTGTCTCGTCGGCATTCTGTAGGTGTTTTCGTGCAGCACAGCGTTTAGTGGCCATCTAGGCCTCTTAGGTGGAGCTTCGTCTGGAAAGCCAAAGCACAATAGAACAATTGGTATGACATTGTTAGGAAGCTCTATTACGTCAGAAACCCCTTTCATATCTTCCCAGACTGTGCCAATAAATACCGAGCCTAAACCGTAGGCTTCCACCGCAATCGCCATGTTCTCCGCTGCCAACGCAGCGTCAATTACACATGAAAGTAGTTTGCTGGCTCCTCCATACTTCGTCTTTACGCCCAAAATTTTAAACAGCTCTAGTTGGCGTGCCAAGTCTGCACAAATCATGATCCACACTGGTGCCTGCTCCATGCATTCTTGTATGCCAATAATTTTGAAGATCTGTTCTCTTTTTTTCTTGTCAGTTATTAGTATGAAGCTGTGTTCTTGCATGCCGCAGTCCGTTGGTGCACGCTGACCTGCTTCCACGATTTTGTTAATTATTTTTCGGGGGACAGGTTTTGATTTGAACTTCCTTATGCTTCGCCGATTGAAAACGATTTCTAAGTTTTTGGGAACACTCATGGCTGTCACCCTTGGACACGAATAGTTCTGAGGATTTCCCATATATAAGTCGATTACGAGAAAAAGATGCAACTGCGCGCGCTTTAGACTAAGGGGGCTTTACGATTTTCTTTCCGCATTTTTGGCAAAAGATAGCGTCGGTTTGGTTTTCTGCTCCACAGTGGACACAATATATTTTGTCTGAGGGTTTGGGCGGTGAAGGTCTGGGTTCAGGGGTTGCAGGAGGTGTTGTCCGAGTTGGAGGTGGCGGAGGCATTGGAGACGGTGGTTGTTCCCTTGCAACCATGGAATAATAATACAAAGTCACCGCAATCGGAAGAATGGGCGAAACTAAAGCTCCCAGAACACTGCTTAAGATCCAATCCGCGGGACCGAAAACGCTACTAATCGCACTAAAAATCAAACCTGCAACAAGAATAATGATGAAAATTAATAGCAAAAGTCCAAAAGTCCTTAGCCAACGCCCTCTAACCAATTTTCTACTGCGAGAAAGGCTCTCTAATGCACCCGCTTGCTCAATGACAATCACAGGCACAACGAGCGAAAACATAATCGCCAAAATAATACCTGGCACAACCAGACAAATGAGCCCAACTACAATCAAAATACCAGTAATGATTCCAGGTCCCAGCAATGAAGGTAGCCGACTGAGAGTGAAATTAAGAGTCTCTGAAAGATCAATCCTACGGCTATCTAAAACGTCGGAAGCAACTTTAACGGCCATGCCGCCAACAATAGTAGCAATAATCCAACTAACAAGAAGTACCAAGGACAATATCGCAACCAAAACCCCCAGCAAGGAAAAAAGATACGATAAAAGAACGTCCGGGGGAGCATCCGGTCCCGGTGGTGTGGGCACTGGAAACATCAAACTCACAACTTTTTCCCAAGCTCCGGTAAACAAACCGGCTACAAGAAACGGAAGAAAAAACAAGAAAAACCTGGAAAAATAGAGATTGAATGTTTGACCTAAAATCTCTCCCAAACTCAATTCTCGCAAAGGCTTCTCGAATCCCAAAATGCCTCCATGTCTCCCACAAATTGTTTTGCAATTTTATTATTAACACTTGTCCTTGAAGACACGCGCGAAAGTTTTGTGATTAACTTATTAATCAACACTAGCATTAGGTCAGTTGGTTGCGTAGCGAACATGCGTGTCGCAGCTTTGGTCACGGGCGGGAAAGATTCTGCCTTGGCACTGTATCGCGCATTAAAACTGGGCTATGAGGTGAAATATCTAGTGACCATGTTCCCACAGCGGGAAGACAGCTGGATGTTCCACTTCCCTAACATCCGTCTAGCCGACCTATTCGCTGAAGCGGCTGGACTACCCCTGATTAAGGCTGAAACCTCCGGGGTCAAGGAGATGGAACTTGAAGACCTAAAGCGCCTGCTCGCAACCCTCGACATAGAAGGGGTGGTCTCTGGAGCCATATCCTCGCAATATCAGAAGAAAAGAATTGATAGAATATGCCGGGAACTGAACTTGAGGTCCATTGCGCCACTCTGGCAGGAGAATCCCATAAAACTGTTAAAGGAAATCATCAACCTCAACTTTAACACTGTTATTGTGGGAGTTTACGCCCTCGGCTTCGATCAAAACTGGCTTGGAAAAAGAATCGACTTAACAACCTTGAACAACCTCGTTGGACTCAAAGAAAGGCATGGAGTGTCTCTGGTGGGGGAGGGGGGAGAATACGAAACCCTAGTTCTAGACGCACCGTTCTTCAAAAGAAGAATACGACTACTTCAAACGGACAGAGTTTGGGAGGACCACAGCGGATACCTGCTCATCAAGAAGGCTGAACTCGTAGACAAAACTGCCTAGTGAGCATGTTTAAGAGTCAGAGATTATGCGGCAAAGATAAAAGGGAGCTCACCATTAATTCTGCCAACAACCCAACCGCATGGAATGTAACCAAGAGGTTGAACCGCAAGTCGGAGGGAAAATTAGAAAATGGCCTACAAATATGTAGCGAGGGCTTGGAAAAGGCCGGAAGCCTCCTTTGTTAAGGAGCTGATGTGGCAGAGACTTATAGAATGGCGTAGACAACCCACAGTCTTTAGAATTGAGAAGCCCACACGTATCGACCGAGCGAGAAAGCTGGGATACAAAGCCAAACAGGGATTCGTTGTCGCCAGAGTTCGCGTCGGGCGTGGAGGACCGAGGAGGCAGCGTCCAATATCGGGTCGAAGGCCTAAACGGATGGGCGTCGCCAAACTTAAGCTTGCAAAAAGTTTAAGAGTAGTCGCTGAGGAGAGGGCGGCGAGAAAGTTTCCAAATCTTGAGGTTTTGAATTCTTACTGGATTTGGGAGGACGGCCGCTCCAAGTGGTTTGAAGTTATAATGGTGGATCCAAATCATCCCGCCATCCAGTCTGATAAGGATGTTAACTGGATTTGCGATAGTGTTCATCGTGGCCGAGTTTTCCGTGGACTAACCAGCGCTGGCAAAGAGGTTCGTGGGCTTCATCATAGAGGACGCGGAGCCGAGAAGGTTCAACCAAGTCGCAGAGCAATTCGCAAATGAAGGGATTCCGGCGGCAACTAGCTTAAATAGAACTCGAGATAAGCGATTTTATATCAAGCTACTCATAAACATAAATCAAGTTGAGGGATAATGAAGGTTCAGTCGGAAGTTCGAAAAAGGGGCGGCAGAACCAGGGGAGGAAGAGGCTTCAGCAGAGATGAACTGAGAGAAGTAGAAGTGGACCTTAAACAGGCGCTTAAGTTAGGCATACCCATCGATCTAAGAAGAAAAACAAAGCATGAAGAAAACGTGAAGATGCTTAAAAAGCATCTGCGAAGTTTGGTTAAAAGAAAACGCCCACGGCGCACGGCTAAAACCTAGATAGAAAAGAAGTGTGAAACGATTGAGTGGCGCGTCTCTGTCTCACATACCCATCACCTACATTGACATCCGATTCTTCGTGCACGCAACTGAAGATCCGAACAAGGTTGTTGAGGCGGTGCGGCGCCTTCTCCCAACAAACCACGTTGATGAAATAGTTTTTGAAAGGAGCAACTTGAAGGGACACTACGGCAACCCCATCACCCTCTTTGGAACTAGGGTAAAGAAGAGGGAGATACTCAAGGCTTTGGTTGAAACTCTGTCTTCAGGTCTTGGCGAGCTGGATAAAGAGGCGCTGCTAAGAGAGATCGGTTTACACACGGAAAAGGGAAGTCTCTACATCAGATTGGACAAGCAAGCCGCCCTTCAAGGAGAGTTTAAACTATGCTCCGCTGATCCGGTTCGCATGCGCATAAGGTTCAGAAGGGACAAACTTGAGGATATAATCAAAACTTGTCGAGAACTTGGGATGTTGCCATGAGAAGATTCGTTGACCTACACCTGCAGCCTTCAGTCAAAGATGCAGATCAGGTGGAGAAGATGGTTAGCAGATCCTATAAGCTGGGCTACCGCCTAGTTGGGATATCACTTCCATTAAACACTACACGAGACAAGGTTCGCCAACTGCAAGGCATCTGCAAAAATGCTGGAATAGACCTTGTCACAAGGGTAGACCTTACCTCGAGATCGCCTCGTCAACTACTCGACGAACTGCGCCACTTCAGAAGAAGATTTGAGGTCGTGTCGGTAGTCTGTGCCTCAAAGGTTGTTGCGAGGCAGGCAGCTAAGGACCGACGAGTGGACCTTCTCTCCTTTCCCGCCACGAGTTTCCGCGGACGGTTCTTCGACTACGCCGAAGCAAAGCTCGCCTCCCAAGCATCGTCGTCCCTCGAAGTAGATGTGGCATCACTTCTTTCGTTAAGAGGCTTCTCAAGAATTCACTTTCTCTCCACTCTCCGAAAAGAAGTGGCGATCGCAAAAAAGTTCGGTGTGCCCGTTACGATTTCGAGTGGGGCAACCAACACCTATCTTATGAGAGGACCCTATGACTGTGCTTCCCTTGCCTTACTTTTTGGCATGGCTGCGCCACTTGCTTTGCGTGCCCTTTCAGAGATCCCCTTAACCATTGTGGAGCGGAACAGGGAGAAGCTTAGTCCAGATTTTGTAGCTCCTGGCATACGTATCGTTAGGAGGAAAGAGGGTTGTCCCAGCGCGTGAGAAGAAGATACCTTGCTCTAAAGGTTTTGAGCGAACAGTCTATTAGCAAAAGGGACTTAGTGGACGCTGTTTGGGACGCCGTCCTTCAGATCTTCGGGGAGTGCGGCGCTAGCCAAACCAACCTCAATTTCATCGGGTATAACCAAGAGAAAAATTGGGGTATTGTACGCTGTTCTCACAGCGCCCTAGAGCTGGTCAGAGCTTCGGTTGCTTCTGTAACTGAGATAAACGGAAAACCAGTTGCCATTGACGTTCTAGGAGTTTCCGGAACCTTAAAGGCGCTTCGGAAAAGGGTGTTGCTTTAAAGTACGGTTATGACCTAACGGTGCAAAGTTTATCTGCTGGGACATCCCTTTTGTGTTGGGGGATGATGTAGCCGTCCCAGACTGACCTTTTGGAATGAGGACTTATGACGGACAGACCCCTCTAAAAAGAATATTATTTCTTCCAAGCGAGTCGAATCTTCGAGGACTTTTCGGTTGCCCTCTCAACCGCCCTCATGAGTGCTGTTCTTATTTCGCTTCCTTCAAGTTCGTATATTCCCTCAATGGTTATTCCGCCAGGTGTGGTGACCATGTCCTTTATCTTCGCTGAGTGTTCTCGGGTTTCTAGGATGAGCTTTCCTGTTCCCAGAACCGACTGAGCTGAGCTGTACAGCGATAGTTCTCTCGGTAAACCTACCTTTAAGCCTGCATACATGAGGGACTCTATTATCACAGAGATGTAGGCTGGTGCGCTTCCGCTCAGCGCCGTTACTGCGTCCATGTACTTCTCCTCGACCTCCTGGCATATTCCCATAGAGTTGAGGATTTTCTCAACTTTCCGTCTGTCTCCTGAGGTTACGTTGCTGTCGCAACAGTAGGCGGTAAAAGCTTCCTGCACCAAAACAGCCAGGTTTGGCATTGTTCTGACAAATCTGGCTTTAGGAGCTATGCTCTTGTAGAATTTCAGTGGAATTGTGGCGGCTGTGGAAACCACCAGTTTCCCTTCAGTTTCGTTTCTTATTTCCTTAAGAACGTTTTCAACGTCCTCTGGTTTGACGCACATGAAGATTATGTTGGATTGTTTGGCGGCTTTCCTGTTGTCTCGGGTTATGACTGCTCCCAACTCTTCCAGTTCCTTCAGTTTTTCCACTTCTCTTCTAGTGGCTATGATCTTGCCTTTGTATCCGCTTTTGAGCAGGCTTTTCACTATGGCTCCACCTATCACTCCTGCACCTATCACGGCAATACCGTCTTCCATTGTCCTCACGCTACCATTGTAACTACATATTTTTCAATGAGTCACTCTTTAATCTTGCCTTTTCTTATTGAAACTCGTTTGGCTGGAGATAAGTTGAAAGCTTGGTGGACCGGGCGGGATTTGAACCCGCGTCCTCCTGAGCTCTCGGCTTTTGCTTGCAAGTCAGGCGTTCATACCAAGCTGAACTACCGGCCCACAAAATGATAAACATAACACGCAACTAAACCTTTTCGATAATTTTAGACTGCCAACTAAAGAAAAGAGTTGTAAGATGCGTTAATACCGTTTAACGATTTTTTCCAGTCCAACGATGTCAGCCTCTCTGATTTGTCCGACAATAGTTTTTTTCCTTTGTCCGACAAAAGATAGAAATAAGCTTTAATGTTTGAAATTGCTTGAAGCTTTTCAAACAACGTAATAATCAATGACTTTCTGCAATCGTCTCGGAGGGGAGGGAAGCTCCAGCGCAGAGAGCTTCTTCAGTATACTCACCACTTGGGGCTGGAAGCGCACAAGGTCTGTCAACGTTACGAGGCCGAGAAGTCCCCCCTTTTTCACTATGGGCAGTTTTTTGATTTTCATTTTAAGCATGAACTTTACGGCATCCTCGACGTCTACGTTGGGGTCCATAAACATTAGGGGCGCTGACATAACTTCCCAAACCCTAGTCTTTTCCGGATCTCTGGACTCGGCTAAGACTCTCTTTAGCAGGTCTCTTTCCGTCACGATTCCGATGGGCTTCCTACTCTTTGTCACGATTAAGCACCCTATCTCATGCTTGTTCATAAGTTTCACAGCCATCATCACGGTTGCATCTTCTTCCACAGTTATTACTTCTTCAACCATGATGTCTTCAACCTTTAACATCGAGATGCCTCCAAGTAAACCTTGTCAATAATCACATTTTATAGGTTATGAATTCTGAGTCATCCTCTTAGCTTAGGATTAAGGATATAGGACGCTTTGATTGCCCTAAACTAAAATTGGATATTGCCCATATTTTTTGGCAGCTGAAACCATGGCCTTAACATTTTCAAAAGGGGCGTTTAAAGGAACCTCGCAACCAGAGCTAAGTATGAAGCCTCCCCCCTTAGCAGCCTTTTCAATACACTCCTTAACTTTTCTTTCCACGTCTCCAGGCTTTCCGTTTAAAAGGATGCCGACCGGATCAATGTTTCCCTGAACACAAACTCTCTCACCGACCATGTCTTTGGCGAGTGTAAGATCCACTTGATAGTCCAGTTCAATTATGCGCGCCCCAGTATCCACCATCCGTTCAAGGATGGGAATTGTATTACCGCAAATATGTAATGACGGAATTCCACCTGCTTCGCTAACGGACTTTAAAATGTCCTTTATGGAAGGGAAGGCAAACTCGTCAAACATCTTTGGAGAGATAACGCTGGAGGAAGCTATAGGGTCTGCCACAACCACTATGTCTGCTCCATGTTCCACTGTAGCCACGCCATACTGCTTTGAGGATTCAGCTGCTGGTTTCAAGATGGCGTAAACAAAGTCGGGGTTCCTAACGAGTTCCATCAAAAGCTGGTCCTGACCGCGCAAAACACTCGCAAGGGTGAGTGGCCCAGGCACGTATTTGAAAATAGGCGCGTCTCTGCCAATTTTTTCTCTGACTAATTCAATTGCCTTAAGGTGTAGGGGTAATCGTCCATCTCTTTCAGGATCTGCGACCTCAATCTTGTCTAGATCGCTTGGTTCCTTTATCACGTGATCCTTAACAAAAGCAATGCTGTTTGGTTGGATTTGGAGTTTGCAGCCCATTGCTTCAGCCATTAAATTGAAGGAGGATTCCCAACCAACGTAGATTCCGTCGTATCCAGCAGATTTGTAGCCGGCTATAAGAGCTTTTGCCATCTTCTCAGCGCTGTATAGTGCTTCAGAAAGCTGGATGCCTACGAGCTGTGCCGTAGTGTAGGTTATTATGGGCACCACTGGAACACAGTCTGGCTCTTTCAACTCAATGGCTGCCGTAACCCGTTGGAGGGGGGTTAGCGTCGACATGGGCATTCCCTCGTATATGCACACGTAGTGTTCAGTGGAATATTAAAGGAGTGGGGCTGAAGGTGTGCACTGGCGGCATGAGAGTTTATAAGTTTTTCGTAAATTATCTTTCGTTTTTAATTTTGACATGGGAGCGTCAATTGGTGCCATTTGTCGCTTTGGTTTGTTTGATTAAATTTTTATATAACTTGCGAACACGTAGAAAGGGAGGGTTAGAAATATGAGGAAAGTATCGCTGTTGGTGATACTTGTACTGGCCTTCGGAGCGATAGTGTCTACCTCAACGATAAGTCCCGCAAAGGCAGAAATAACTGATTCGGATTGGCTTGGACAAGTCCACAGCTACGATCCTTACGCGGACGCGCACGGCTGGCCCCACGACGACGTTACTGTGTTTCCAGAAGATTCTACTGCTACACTCGTGGTTACGGTAGAGAACGATGGCGCGAATCCTCTAAACGTCTCGGCCGTCATAGTATGGCTTGATTGGAACGAGAACTTTTCCTCAACTGAGTGCAGCGTGGATGAGCCATTGGTAATACAGCCAGATACCTCTCATACATTCACTGTCACTTTTGAGGTACCTTCTACTTCCACAGCTTCAAATCTTGTAAGGCATAGCTGCACCATATACGTTGAGGAAGTTGACGCCACAAAACAGGTAAGTAACCACGACACTGAAGCGGGTCCCGTTTTCAGGGTTTACTCAACAGTTCAAAAGGATGCCCAGAGGTTGTACGATGAATTGCGCGTGCTAACCGCGACAACTCCCACGTTTGATTCCGTTGAGGCTGAAATGTTGTGGACAAACGGCACTCGAGAATACAATTTTGGATTGGCAAGCCATAGATCCGGCGATTTCAGTGACGCCAAAACACACTACGAAGACGCCCTTGAACTGTTGTACCAAGCGCTTTCAACTGAGACAACTTTCGAAAAAAATTTGGAAGACCTCGCCGTTGAGCTGCTAGAAGCCCAAGTTGCACAAGTACAAGCTAACGCAAGTTACTTAGAAGCGCTTGGCAATGCTGCCAAGATAAGAGCACAGGCATTTAACATCCAAGCCATCGCATTGGTTGTGTTCGGACTAGGATTTGTAATGTTTGGCGTTGCCGCAGTAGTGTGGGCCTACAGAAGACCCATACCACCACCATAAGAAGCTTAGATGTTCCTACAAGCTCTCTTTTTTTTATACACTTCATGTTGAGCAAGAGAGGTAACTCTTCACTAACGGCAATTGCCAATAAAACATTTCAACCTTATACAAGCTCAAATCAAGGTTTATCTCTGAAAAGGGTGGGGCCGGGGCCGGGATTTGAACCCGGGCGCCAGGCTCCACAGGCCTGTAGGCTAACCAAGCTACCTCACCCCGGCCGCTTTTTCCATAGATTTGCTCGACCCCGTTCGCTTTGATGGGTTTTCTTCTCAACCTCGTTCGCTTGGTGCCTATTTGCGTTTGCGGTATAGGTGGACGCCGTCTATGACGTCGAAGGGTTGGAAGCCTGTTTCTCCGAGTTCGATTGCTTCTTCGACGTTGTGGGCTACCTTGATGGTGAAGTCGTCGTCGGTGTCTTGGAATAGTTTTTGTTCTATTTGGATGTATAGGTCGGTGTTGTCGCTTCTTTTGTGTCCGAGGAAGGCTTTGACGTGCATGAAGTCTTTGGTCTTGTGGTATTCCATGGTTGCTTTCCAATGGCGTAGGGTGTGAAAGTGTATCTGGAGCAGTCTTGGGTTTTGAAGTTTTATTGCGAGTCTGCGTCTTGCTCTTATGAAAGTTCCTTTAGTAGAGTTCATTGTTCTGTCTCCGAATACTTTCTGGCTTGTTTTGGGAAGGGCGTTTAGCATGCTCAGAAGTTTTTGGCTGACTTTGTTCCATAGTCTTGGTAAGCTCCTTTTTTCTGGCTCGTTTAGGGTGATGGTTCGTCTTTCAAAGTCTATGTCGGTCCACTTGAGCCTTTTAGCTTCGCCTGATCGCATTGCTGTTTCTTTCAGAAGCTGAAGGAATGTTGACACCGTTCGAGGGCATCCAGCGATTAAGTCATCGATTTCTTGTTCGGTTGGGATGAAGGGAATTTTCCTTGTGGTCTGACAGCGTGGTTTCTCCCAGGTCATGCCGTTGACTTTGAGGAATAGATGGTAGGCGTTTATGACGTTTCTGCGTCTGTTGTCGCCCCAGCCTTTCTCTCCGTTCTCGGCCTTCCTTTTCTCCTTGGCTAAGACTTCTTTGACTGATTCTGGGTCTAAGAGATTGGCGCCTCTGGTGAGCAGTGCTCTTAGGGCTCCGCCGTTGCTTCTTATGGTCTCTGGCGCGTAGCCTTTTTTCTCCATCCACCAGAGATAGTCTATAATTTTTCCTTTGACGTCAGCTGGCGCCGGTTGGTTTGGTGGAGTTGTCCCCGCAGCAGTTTGTTTTTCCATTGCTGCTGCGTCCAAGTTTATCATCGCCTTTGTCTGGCTGACGCTTACTTGGCGATTAAAAGAGTAGGGCGCTGTTGTTTTTAAAATCAACGTATGAATTCTCTCAATACGCTCAGAGCTTTTAGAGCCGTTGAGATATGGGTTTTGGCTGAATTTTCGGTAGCAGTCTCGGCATAAATAACGTTGCACTGGACCAAGAGCTGTGTATCTTAAGCCGTCTTTGAATAGGCGTTGGCTGCCGCATTCTGGGCATTTAGGGGGCTGGGCGGCTGGAGTTTCAGGCTCCAACTTCCCTTCGGATTCGCCGCTATGCCAAGTATGCTCGTTGTTGTGGAAGCCAGCCTTTCCCTCTGTCACTGTTCCTTCTCCTCAATTCCCTTACTGGGTCTTGGATTCGAGTCGTTTACCGCCTCCCATTTCGCATGGTTCTTCAAGATTCCTGCATGATAACCGCAAGCGCGCCTTTGGATACCACTGCTCACATGACGAAAAACCTCTACCGCTGGAACATGACCGCAAAAATCACATTTCACCTGGGGAGCTGCAACTGCTATGGGCTCAGCGTCCTCAATAACAAGCCTGCGCCTCTC
>Ga0315314_1000394_pt1 | contig 50742 bp, 47 predicted proteins | sample TDP9_MG_FD_203631 | JGI IMG/M metagenome (GOLD analysis project Ga0315314, IMG submission 203631) | Freshwater sediment microbial communities from Lake Towuti, South Sulawesi, Indonesia - TDP9 | ecosystem: Environmental > Aquatic > Freshwater > Lake > Sediment | place: Indonesia: South Sulawesi... | reverse complement strand
GCTACCTCCTTTGTTAAGTTTAATTCTGCAGGCGATTATATCAAATAATCACCTACAGGAGGTAGCCTTTTCATAATATCACGGTTTCAACCGTGCAAAGGAGGTAAAGTAAATTATTATGAAAATTGGGATATTGAGTGGTGGAGGAGATGTGCCAGGTTTAAATCCTGCAATCCGTGGATGCGTGATGCGGGCGATAGATTTCGGCTGGGAAGCAGTGGGAATAAATGAGGGATGGAAAGGATTGATTGAGGGTTTGACGCAACCCTTAGGAATTTCCCAGGTGGAAGATATAATGGATAGAGGGGGCACGATTCTGGGCACTTCAAGAGTTAATCCTTACAAGGTGGAGAAGGGCGTGGAAAGATGTTTAGATAATTTGCGAAGGTTCAACCTTGAGGCAGTTGTTGCCATGGGCGGGGAAGATACTTTAGGAGTGGCCAATAAGTTATATAAAGAATACAATATGAAAATGGTTGGTGTGCCCAAGACTATGGACAACGATCTTTCATCCACCGACTATACTTTTGGCTTCGACACCTCGGTTACCTTGGCGATGAATGCTTTGGGAGTTTTAAAAGACACAGGAAAGTCGCATAGAAGGATTATGGTTCTGGAGGTGATGGGCAGGCACGCTGGTTGGGTGGCACTATTTACAGCCATTGGCGGTGGTGCAGACTGGGTCCTGCTTCCTGAGGAAGAGGCGGATATAGACGATATGTGTGAACATTTGAAAAGAGTTTATGAAAGAAAGAATGTAGCCATGGTCGTGGTTTCTGAAGGTATCAAAATTCTTGGAAAGAAAATAGGTGAAGAAGAACTGGATCAATTCGGCCATATGCTCTTGAAAGAGAGAGGCGTGGGAGAAGAGGTTGCCAAAATCATACAGGATAAATTGGGAATTGATACCAGGGCCAGTGTTATCGGCCATATGCAGAGGGGAGGAGCTCCCACTTTGTTCGACAGAATGTTGGGAGTCAGGGCTGGCGTAAAAGCAGTTGAACTGATTAAGGAAAGGAAGTTTGGCCAAATGGTTTCATTGCGGGGAACGGAGTTGGTGGGTATTAGTTTAGAGGAAGCTGTGGGAAGGTTAAAGACTGTTTCCCGTGAATGGATTAACCTTGCACATATCCTTTTTAAGTAAATGATTGTACCCACAGAGTGATAGCTCTGCATAAATATTGGTGGCATAGGTCCTCGTTCCCGTCCCGATAAATCGGGACGCCCATAAAGGGCTACACTACAAATCAACAAGAATTACGCCCATAAATGGCTACACTACCCCAATGGTTTTGCAGTGTAGGGCTTTATGCCCGTAATTTATAAGAGGTAAAATGAGAATTTCTTACAGTTGGTTAAAGGAATACGTAGATTTTTCTCTTTCTCCTTCAGAACTGGCTAAATGTCTCACAATGGCAGGTCTAGAAGTGACTGATATTATCTATTTAGGCCCGGAAGTCGAGAACGTGGTGGTTGGTGAAATTCTCTCTATGAAGTCACTTCCCCAGGCTGATAGATTAAGAGTCTGTCAGGTTTCCGACGGGAAACAGATCTTTTCCGTAGTTTGCGGCGCAGAGAACATAAAAGTTAGGGACCGGGTTCCCCTGGCCAGGGTGGGAGCTAGACTTCCTGGAGGAGGAAGAATAGGTAAGGCAAAAATAAGAGGCCAGACTTCTTACGGAATGCTATGCTCGGAGAAGGAATTAGGGGTTGGAGAAGATGCCAGTGGTATTCGTATTCTTCCTCCTGGTTGTAAACTGGGTGAGGACATTAAAAGGGTTTTAGCATTGGAAGAGGCAGTGATGGAAGTCGAATTGACCACTAATCGTTCCGATTGTGCTAGCATATTTGGCATGGCTCGCGAGGTTTCGGCTATTTTGGCTGGGAATTTGAATCCGCCCCGCATCGAATTGAAGGAAAATGATGTTTCTGTATTAGATTTAGCGAAAGTTGAAATTCGTAATCCCGAGGCATGCAGGCGTTATGTGGCCAGAATTATTCGAGATGTGAAAGTGGGTTCCTCCCCGTCCTGGGTAGTCAAGAAGTTAGAGACGGTGGGCCTTAGACCGATTAACAATGCAGTGGATGTTACCAACTATGTCCTGGTCGAACTTGGCCATCCTCTTCACGCCTTCGATTATGATAAGTTGCTTGAACATAAAATTATTGTGCGTTTTGCCACTCCTGGTGAGAAGTTGTTAACCCTGGATAATGAAATGAAAGAGTTGACAGACAGGAATTTAGTTATTGCTGATGCCCGGCGACCCGTTGCTTTAGCGGGAATAATAGGAGGGGTGGAGACCAGTGTTGACGAATCCACGAGAAACGTGCTCTTGGAAAGCGCCTATTTCACTCCTCAGGTAGTAAGAAGGACAGCCCGTCAATTTGGCGTTGATACTGAATCGTCCTACCGTTTTGAACGTGGAGTTGATGTTGAAAATGTTCTCATTGCAGCCAATCGAGCATGTCAGTTGATACAGGAACTCACCGCAGGCAAAGTTGCTTCTGGAGTTATCGATGTTTACCCTCAGCCTTTCTCTCCCGTGGAGATAGAGTTTTCTCCGGAAGAGGCTAATAGTATTTTAGGTTCCAATATCTCCGGAAAAGAAATGGGAAAAATTTTGACGCAACTGGGTTTCAGGATTTTTGAGAAAGAAGGAGAAAAGTGCCTATCTGTAAGAGTACCTTCCTACCGAAACGACATCTCTCACCCTATCGACCTGGTAGAGGAGATTGCCCGGCTGTATGGATATGATAAAATTCCATCAGGAATGCCAAAAATAGAAATCAGCGACTCTGTAGGTGACAAAGTGTTGATACTGGAGGATCGTGTCAGAGATGTCTTGACCAGATCAGGATTATGCGAAGTGGTCAGCCATTCTCTGGTTAGTCCAGAATATTATAGGGAACTGGACATTGCTATTCCACAAGGGCATAAAGGGGCTGTTGAGATTACCAATCCCTTGTCACGGGAACAGAGTCTGCTACGAACTTCCCTTCTCCCTGGCCTGCTATCGATTCTGAAATGGAATCTAAACCACGGAGTTAGTGATTTGAAAATATTCGAAATTGGTCGGGTGTTTTTCCCAGGAAAGGAATTCCCGGAAGAGAAAAGGACTCTGGCAGGTGCTTTAGTTGGTACGCAAGAGGAGGCATACTGGGAAGATTCTTCAAAGGCTATGGATTTCTATTATATTAAAGGGATTATAGATTCGTTATTAAGGGAATTGGACATTCGGGTTCAAGGTAGTGAAGAATTTAAGATAAATAAGAGTAACCATTTTCTTTTGGAAAACGGAATTTCAAACAAAATAATTGTAGGGAATGAACACTTGGGAGATTTCGGCCAATTGTCTAAGGAAGTCTCCCGCAAAATGGAATTTAGAGATAAAGTATATATTTTTGAGTTAGATTTTGACAAGTTGTCCAAGTTTATTGAAGTTAAAAAGAAGTACAGGAAAATGTCGAAGTTTCCCTCGGTGTCCAGAGATATTGCCTTGGTTGCTCCGGAAGGCTTGACATTTGGAGAAATCTGTGTTAAAATTAGAGACGCCGGGGGCCAGCTTGTTCAGGATGTCAAACTTTTCGATGTATATTTCGGTGAGCAGATTGAGCCTGGGCACAGGGGCTTAGCCTGCAAGGTTATTTATCAATCTATGGAAAAGACTTTGAGGGATGAAGACGTAAATAGTCTACATACGAGAGTAGTGGAAGCATTAGAGAAAGATTTAAATGTAAAGGTGAGAAAACAAGGCGGTCTCGAGAAATAAATAACCAAAGATGAAAGAATTTAATGTCCTCAAGAAAAGGATAGAGGAGGTTGTCTTATTAGTTAATTCTCTGAAACAGGAAAGGAGAAAGTTACAAGAAAAGATTGAGCAGCAAAAAGACGATGTTAGATTTATGGAAGAAGAGAATAGGGAGGCGAAGAAGATAATTGCTCAAGCGGAGCGTCTGGGAAAAGAGAGAAAAGAAATTAGGGACAGGCTCCAGATTCTCCTGGACCATTTAGAAAAAATAAAAGTATGATTGTGGCGCGGGCAAGAGGATACTATGCTGGAGAAAGAGGGCAATAAGATTCCAGTCAAGATATATAATAGGGAATTCATAATTGAAGGCGGCGATTGGGATCCCTTATACGTTTCCGCTTTAGCAAAGTATGTTGATGAGCAAATGAACAAAATAGCCAACACATCACACATTGTAGATACGAGCCGGGTAGCGGTTTTAGCTGCTCTAAATATTGCTGATGAATTGTTTAGGTTGAGAGAAAGTAAAGATAACAGTGGCCAAGAAATATCAAAAAAATCTGAAGAACTGGTCAGATTACTCGAACAAGCCTTGAAATAACAGTGTCCATATTGCATAGAACATAGCAGATGTTTATAGTCCCTGCGATGTTCGTGATGTGTTGACTATTTTAAGCCGACAAACATTAATCAGGGAATCCGGGGCCTCTGGTAATCGCGGTTATTGGAGCAGGATACCCACTTTGAGTTGGTGCTTTAAAACAGTCATGCACACGGCAGAGCGGGGACTTTTTTTTAACCATTGGTTAGGAACTTCGGGGTTCAGAATGGACCTTTTTGCGGAAGAAAAATCAGAAGCCATTAAAGATATGCCCTTAGCTTTAAGGATTTGCCCAAGAAGACTTTCCCAGTTCGTAGGACAAGAGCATATTTTAGGTAAAGGCAAGTTGCTGCGACGAGCCATTGAGGCAGATAGAATTGGCTCTCTCATTTTCTATGGCCCGCCAGGCTGCGGTAAATCTGCACTGGCAAGAATAATCGCGGAGTGGACAAAAGCATCGTTCGAAGAGCTAAATGCAGTGACTTCCGGGGTCGCCGATTTGAGAACGATAATCGAGAGGGCCTGGCAAAGGAGAAAGGTTTCGGGTCAGAAGACAATTTTACTAATTGAGGAGCTCCACCATTTTAACAGGAGTCAGCAAGACGCCCTTCTGCCAGATGTGGAGAAGGGGATAGTTACCCTGATTGGCATTACTACCGAGAACCCCTATTTTTATATTAATTCCAGGTTGCTATCCCGTTCCCAGGTTTTCGAATTTAGACCCTTGAGTGATGAACACTTAAGGGTTATTTTAAAAAAGGCAATTGAAGATAAAGAAAAAGGATTTGGTAAGAAGAGAATAAACATTGCTCCTGAAGCGCTGAACCATCTGATAAAAACTGCGAATGGCGATGCCAGAAGAGCATTGAATGCTCTGGAATTGGGAGTGATGACCACAAGGCCAGACTCCAAAGGGGAGATAAACTTTACTTTATCGGTTGCGGAAGAATCGATTCAGAAAAAGGCTGTGGTCTATGATAAGAAAGGTGACGAACACTATGACACCATATCTGCCTTTATTAAGAGCATGAGGGGTTCCGACCCAGACGCAACCTTGTACTGGTTGGCAAAGATGATATACGCTGGTGAAGACCCGCGGTTTATTGCCAGAAGAATTATGATTTGCGCCAGTGAAGATGTAGGCAATGCCGACCCTCAGGCTCTTGTGGTAGCGAACGCGGCCTTAGGGGCATGTGAATTTTTGGGAATGCCCGAAGCCAAAATACCTCTTGCTCAGGCGGCAATATATGTCGCTTGTGCCCCCAAATCCAATGCAGCGTATAAGGGAATAGACAAAGCTTTGTCTGACATAGAAGAGAAGAAAATTCTTACGCCTCCAAAATACTTGACCAAGATTGGGCAAAAGGATTATAAATATCCGCACGATTATGCAAAAGGATGGGTTCAGCAAAATTATTTACCGCTGAAGCGGAAGTACTATTTTCCCACAGACCAAGGTTATGAGGCAAGGATTAAGAAAAGAATGGAAGAACTGGAGTCGCGGATTGATAAGGAGTCCAAGGCTTCCCATAAACAGAAGCCGAACCGTTCTGCAGAGAAAGCCACTAAGCAGGCGAAACAGGATAATGATAGAATTTTTTGAAAGGGTGGAGGAGAAAAAGAGAAAACTCAGACGGCAATTCCTGGAGAGGAGAAATAGCCTTTCTAAGGGCGAAATAAACCTCAAGAGTGAGAAAATTGAAAGGAAACTTTTTGCATTACCTGAGTTCCAGCGAGCAAAGACAGTTATGTTTTATGTATCCTTTCGCAGTGAAGTGAAGACAGAGAAAATGATAAGACATGCGCTGAACTTGGGGAAACAGGTAGTTGTACCTATTGTGGATGGGGAAAAAATAGTAGTATCCAGGATTAAGAATCTTAAAAAGGAACTCGCCAAGGGAAGTTTTGGATTAAGAGAGCCAAAACAAGAGTTCAGAAGGAGGGTGGATCAAAAAAAGATCGAGCTCGTAGTCGTTCCTGGAGTAGTCTTTGATGGGACAGGAGGTCGCCTGGGTTATGGGAGGGGATACTACGATAGATTCTTAAGAAGTAGCTCAATGGCGTCGAGGATGGGTCGCTTTGCTCACTGTGCACTGATTGCACTCGCTTTCGATTTGCAGATTGCCAGGAAAATACCTGTTGTAGAAAAAGATGTAAGGGTTAATAAGATAGTTACTGAAAGCCGCATAATAAATTGTAATAAATAACTCGGGATTTAGTGCGCTGGGTGACAATTTTTGCTCTTCCAGTAAGAAAAATCTCTGTATCTGTCCCCGCGAATGGGGACTAAGAGGAAGCAAAGCTTACGCTTTGCTGCTACAAGAAATGCTCGCTTTATTAAATTGCCTTGCTTTGAAGTTGAGAGTAGTTGTAGGCGACCGCCCTGATTTGTCAGGGGGAATCTTGAGGCGGCCGAACGTTTACGGTACTTTCTAAGTGAAGAAAAATATTTCGGAGGGGATAGTGAAGGCTGGTCTAGTGAGCAAGGGGCAGGAAGGGAAGGAAACAAGATCGTTCGTTATTTACTTATGTTTGGGGAGAATCCTGAGGACAAGGAGGAGGAGATGGATAGGATGATCTTAGTTATCCTGGGTTGTCTTCTTTTAGGAATATTGGTAGGTTACATATTAAGGTTTATTTACGCGAGATTTCAGGCCTCATCAGTTGAAGCGCGGGCGAGAAGGATAATCGATTCGGCTCAGCGAGAGGCCGAAGCCAAAAAGAAAGAAGGCATCCTTGAGATAAAAGATGAGATGCACAAAACTAGGGTCAGGTTTGAAGAGGAAACCCGAAGCCGGCGGCAAGAGTTGGAAAATTTGGAAAAACGGTTAGCGCAAAAAGATGAAAATTTAGACCGCAAAGTAGATATCCTGGAGAGGAAAGAGAGAGAGATTGAGAAGAAAGAGAGATATATTATAGGAAAAGAGAGAAATTTGGAGGAAGAAGAGAAAAGGTTGACTCAAGTAAAGGAGGAACAAAAAAGGGTTCTGGAAAGGTTAGCCCGAATGACTCCCGAAGAAGCGAAGAAAGTGCTCCTGACCAGTATGGAGGAAGAGGCCAAGAGAGAAGCGGTGACAATTGTTAGGCGCATGGAGCAAGAGGCTATGGAGACCGCGGCAAGGAGAGCTAAAGATATTTTGAGCCAGGCTATCCAGCGTTGTTCCGTGGAGCACACTGCGGATATCACAGTTTCCACTGTTTCCCTACCAGATGATGAGATGAAGGGTCGCGTGATAGGCCGCGAGGGTAGGAATATTCGAGCTTTTGAAAATGCCACGGGAGTTGACCTGATCATTGACGACACTCCCGAGGCTATTACACTTTCTGCTTTTGATGGAGTCAGAAGGGAAATTGCACGAGTTGCTCTGGAAAGGCTGATTGCCGATGGCAGGATTCACCCGGCAAGAATTGAAGAAATTACAGATAAAGTAAAGAAAGAGATGGAGGCTCATCTAAAGTCAGTGGGAGAACAATCAGCATTTGATAGCGGAGTTCAGGGTGTCCATCCAGAAATAATTAAGTTGATAGGGAGGCTCAAATATCGGACCAGTTATGGTCAGAATGTTCTTCAGCACTCTATAGAGGTGGCTTACATAGCTTCCGTATTAGCCAGTGAGGTTGGCGTGGATGCGAAATTTGCCAGACGGGCTGGTTTGATACATGACATAGGTAAGTCTATTGATCGGGACGTAGAAGGAACTCATGCCCAGATTGGTGCAGATTTAGCGAGAAAATATAACGAATCGCCGAAGATGATTAATGCCATTGCTGCTCATCATGAAGACTGCCCTGCCCAGAGCATAGAAGCAGTCCTGTTGCAAGCTGCTGATGCAATCTCCGCTTCTCGTCCAGGTGCTCGGAGAGAATCGCTTGAATACTATTTAAAGAGGCTGGAAAATTTAGAAAAGCTCGCCAATTCTTTTCGCGGGGTGGAGAAGGCTTATGCCATTCAGGCGGGACGAGAGATAAGGATTATTGTGGAACCAGAGGAAGTGGAGGATAGTATGGTACAGGATTTGGCCAGGGAGATAGCTAAGAAAATCGAAAAAGAGATAGAGTATCCCGGTCAGATAAAGGTTACGGTTATCAGAGAGACCAGAGCCATCGAGACTGCAAAATAAGAAGGTGGGTCAGGATTTGGGTTCGCTCGCTGGACCAGATCCATCGCCTTAAGACGAAGGAGGTAGGGTGAGAATACTTTTTATTGCTGATATAATAGGTAGACCGGGTAGGCAGGTAGTAGAAAATACTCTTCCCCAGATAGTAGGAGAAGAAAATATTCAATTTGTGATTGCTAATTGCGAGAATGCAGCGGGCGGTTTCGGTCTCACTCCCAAGATTTCTCAAGAGATATTTTCGGCAGGAGTGGATGTAATTACTATGGGCAATCATATATGGGCGAGGAGGGAAATATTAGAAATAATTGAAGAAGCGAATATCTTGAGGCCTGCAAATTTTCCTCCGGGAGTACCGGGCAAAGGCTGGACGATTATTCAAGCGTATAATGGAGTGAAAGTCGGTGTCATAAATCTTATGGGTAGAGTCCATATGTCCACTTTAGAGTGTCCCTTTCGGATAGCTGGCGGGATCGTAGAGGAAATGAGTAAGCAGGCAAAGATAATCGTGGTAGACATGCACGCGGAAATCACCTCTGAAAAAGTTGCCATGGGTTGGTATTTGGATGGTAAAGTGAGTGCAGTGATAGGGACTCATACCCACGTTCCTACTGCTGATGAACGGGTTCTTCCACAAGGGACCGCTTATATTACGGATATTGGAATGACCGGTCCTCTGGATTCAATCATCGGGATGAAAAAGGAGATTATCCTGAAGAAGTACTTGACCCAGATGCCCCTTAGATTTGAAGTTGCAACAGGCGACCTGGTTTTTGCGGGAGCAGTGGTAGAAATTGACGAGAAGACAGGAAAGGCGATAGGGATAAGAAGAATTGTTAGACCTTTTGCGGGAAGAGGAGAAGAGAGCGGAGAGTGAAACGTGGAAGAGTATAGGAAAATTTATAAGGTGTCAGAGATAAATAGAATAGTGAAGAATCTCCTGGAGGGTGAATTTCCCGAGATTTGGCTCGAAGGAGAGATATCCAATCTTACTTTTCACTCCTCAGGTCATATCTATTTTAGTTTGAAGGACGAAGAGGCACAGATAAGTGCTATCATGTATAAATGGCAGGCTGGAGAACTCGAATACTTGCCAGAAAACGGAATGAAGGTGATTGCCAGAGGAAAGATAAGCGTCTTCGTCAAAGGTGGGAGATACCAGATTATTGTCTACGCTCTTGAACCCTTAGGAATAGGAGCGTTGCAGCAAGCATTTGAACAATTGAAGCAGAAACTGGAGAGAGAAGGTCTATTTGATAAAGCCCATAAAAGGCCAATACCTATGTTACCTCAGAAGATTGGCATAGTTACCTCACCTACCGGAGCAGCAATCCGTGACATCTTGAACATAATTGAGCGAAGATTTGCCAATGTGCACATTTTAATCTATCCGGTTAGGGTCCAGGGTGACCGTGCTGCCGGTGAGATCGCTGAAGCAATAGTGTGTCTTAATGAAAATTTTCCTTCTTTAGATGTCCTAATCGTGGGAAGGGGCGGAGGGTCACTGGAGGACCTTTGGCCTTTTAACAGAGAAATTGTTGCACGGGCTATCTATAACTCAAGGATTCCTGTAATTTCAGCTGTTGGTCACGAAGTTGATTATACCATTGCCGATTTCGTTGCCGACCTTCGCGCACCCACACCTTCGGCTGCTGCCGAATTAGTAGTTACTAATAAAATTGAGCTGGAAAAGAGGATACTACTTCTAACTTCCAAGATTAAATCGTCCGTAGAGCACGAATTGAATGAATGGACAAGCCGATACGGTCACTTCGCGGAAAGCAGGATTTTTCTACACCCCGAAGAGCTCTATTCCCAATTTCAACAAGAAATAGATTACTTTGTAGAGAAAATAGTCTCAAGCTGGACCCATTTTTTGGATTTCCAGAATGAAAGGTTCAATTCAATCAGGGGGAAGTTAGATGTTCTATCTCCGCTGAATATTTTAGCCAGAGGATACAGCATCGCATACAAATTGCCAGAAAATGAAGTCTTAAAGAACACTTCTCAGGTTAGGGTAAACGACAAAGTGAAGGTCAGGTTGTACCAGGGTCATATAATTTGTACAGTAGAAGAAGCCAACATTCCAGAAGGGAAAAAGATACAAGAATAGATAACTGAAAGGAGAGGAAATGGAGGAGATTAAGTTCGAAGAAGCTATGAGTAGATTGGAAAAGATAGTCCAGGAGTTAGAAGAAGGAGAGAAGTCTCTTGAGGATTCTTTGAAATTATTCGAAGAAGGAATAAAATTATCAAAATTCTGTTCTGCAAAATTGGAAGAAGCGAAAAGAAAAATCGAGATTTTGACCAAAACCCACCAGGAAGAGCTGGTCACAAAACCTTTCAGTTTAGAAGAAGAGCTGGAGGGAGAGGATAGTAATTCTGAGAATTCGAATTCTACGGAATAGAATTAGTGTGATGGACTTTACAATTGAAAAATACCTGAAAGAAAAGAGAGCTGCCATTAATTGTACTTTAGATAAACTCCTTCATTCTCCTAAAAAGTATCCGCCAATAATTCATCAGGCGATCCGCTATGCTATCTTTGGAAAGGGAAAACGCCTGAGGCCCGTTCTCCTTATCGCCGCAGCGGAAGCCTGTGGTGGTAAAAGTTCCGATTTCCTCAGAGCTGCCTGCGCCATAGAGATGATTCATAATTATTCTCTTATTCATGACGACCTCCCGGCTATAGATGACGATGACTATCGCCGGGGCAAATTATCTTGCCACAAGAAGTTTGGAGAGGCTATAGCTATTTTGGCTGGCGATGCATTGTTGACCAGAGCTTTCGAAGTATTGGCCCAAATGGGATTGCCTAAAGACGGAGCTCTTCAAGCAAGAGTAATTACAGAGGTGGCCCGGGCCATAGGAACGGAGGGAATGTTGGGAGGACAGGTGGAGGATATTCAGGCTTTGGGTTCGGGTAGGCGACGGGAGAAGGAGGAGAAGAAGAGATTGGCCTACATCCATACTCACAAGACTGGCGCTCTAATTAGCACAGCATTAAGGGTGGGAGCAATGTTGGCAGGTGCTTCTCCAGGACAGTTGAAAGCATTAGACAAATATGGGCGAAGTTTCGGATTGGCCTTTCAGATTACCGATGATATTTTGGATAAGGAAGAGAAGAGGGGGTTAACTTATCAGCGAATCTATGGCTTGGAAGCCTCCAGAGAAAAGGTGAAAAGATTGGCCAATAATGCTAAACTGCAGTTAAAAATGTTTAAGAAAAAAGGAGAAGTCCTTAGAGAACTAATAGACTATTTTATCGGATCTAGAATATAGTATAGGCATACCGGCTTCGATTTTCCAATCTAGCCGGTCAAATAGCCCTAAAAGATAGTTTCTTCATCTCCAAGGAATTTTTTGACGCCAGAAAAACTTCGGACTCTGCAGGGCGCAAATCGAAACTCCTCACCCCCGACCTGTCGGGGGTTCGTCACACAGCGATTTGCTTCCGGGGCGAAATAGCCGTCCTCGTTTTTTGGCTAAAATTCCTGAAGCTCTTCAAAAACTATCTTCCGTTGGGATTTTGCCAAGCCAGCTTAGGTATAGGTGAGAGAAGTGGATATAAAGTTAGCTTATGGAAAAAAAGGTTTAGAAATTAGCCTGCCGGAAGACGGCCTAACGGTTATTGAACCACAGTTCGTGCCCGGACTTTCCGATGAGAGAAAAGCTTTTGTTGATTCTCTGAGTCATCCCATCGGCAGTCCGCCGCTTAAGAAATTGATTAAGTCCAAAGATTCAATAGTTATTGTCTTCTCGGATATAACCCGACCTGCGCCCAATAGAAAGATTATTCCCTGGCTTCTGGAAGAGCTGGGGAAGGTGAGCAAGGATAGAGTTGTTCTAATCAATGCTACTGGAATGCATCGAGCCAATACAAAAAAAGAACTTACTGATATGCTAAGTGAGAGCGTTGTGAAAAATTACAGAATTGTCAACCACAATGCCCAGAACAAGGATGACATGGTCTATCTTGGAAAGACCAAGGGTAGCGGGGAGGTCTGGGTAAATAGTGATTACATTCGAGCCGATGTTAAAATACTGACCGGTTTTATTGAGCCGCACTTCTTTGCGGGATTTTCGGGAGGCCCGAAGTCGGTACTCCCCGGAATCTCCGGTGAAGAGACGGTAATGCATAATCATGGTGCCAATATGTTGAATAATCCTAAAGCTGACTGGGGCATTACTTATGGAAATCCTTTGTGGGAGGAGATTCGTGAAGTAGCCTTATTGACCAGGCCTACTTTCATTATAAATGTTACGCTGAATAAGGAAAGAAAAATAAGCGGTATCTTCTCGGGAAAGATGGATTTGGCACACCAGAAGGGTGTGGAATTAGCCCGGAGGAGCGCGATGCGACCTGTCCCCCATCTATTTGATTTAGTCATTACCACCAATAGTGGGTATCCCCTCGATTTGAATCTATATCAGACAGTAAAGGGAATGTCAGCGGCGTGCCAGATTGTCAAGGAAGGAGGAGCCATTATCTGCGTATCGGAGTGCTTGGAGGGGATTCCTGAACATGGCAACTACCGCCGCATTCTTCAGATGGGTAAAAATCCAGAGGAAATTCTGAAAATAGTCGGGTCGCCGGGATTTTCTATGTTCGACCAGTGGGAAGCCCAAATACAGGCTAAAATTCAGACCAGGGCAAAAGTCTATCTTTATTCGCAGCTTCCGGAAAGAGAGGTGGTAGCTTGCCACCTTGAGCCCATTAAGGATATAGAAGGTACGGTAGCAAGAATAAAGAGGGAATCCGGAAACGGTCTCAGGATAGCGGTTCTGCCGGAAGGACCGATGACCATTCCCTATCTGAGTCAGAACTCCTAGACTTATAGAGGAAGCAGAAGATATGGCAGTTCTGGAATTAATTGACCGACCGAGCGATCTCAGGTTAGTCAGGAAAGAATTACTTCCGCAACTTGCAGAGGAAGTGAGAGAAAAAATAATTACCGTGACATCCCGAAGGGGAGGCCACCTTGCCAGCAGTTTGGGGACGGTTGAATTGACTATAGCTTTGCACTATGTTTTTAACTCTCCTCAGGATAAGATTATCTGGGATGTTGGCCATCAAGCATACACGCATAAAATTTTGACGGGCAGGAGGGACAATTTTTCCACCCTTCGCCAGTACGGAGGAATAAGCGGCTTCCCTAGGCCCGAAGAGAGCGAATACGATGCCTTTGGCGTGGGACACAGTTCCACTGCAATCTCAGCTGCTCTGGGAATGGCCTGTGCCCGCGATTTATCCGGCAACAACGATAAAGTGGTGGCAGTAATAGGTGATGGTTCGATGACCGGAGGAATGGCCTTTGAAGCTCTCAATAACGCCGGGCATCTTGGTAAAGACCTTCTTTTAGTTCTAAATGATAATGAAATGTTTATTTCCCACAGGGTTGGAGCTCTGGCGGCGTATTTGACAAAACTAATGACTCTTGGGCTGGTTAAGAAATTGGAGACGAAGGTAAAGAAGTTTTTGACCAGAGTCTCGTTCTGGGGCATCGCTGTTCTCAGGGTAGTCCGGAGATTTAAGGTTCTTCTCTTTCCGGGAATGCTTTTTGAGGAAATGGGTTTTTCCTATCTGGGTCCTATTGATGGACATAATGTCTACTATTTGATTGAAATCTTTGAGAAAGTGAAAGATATGAAAGGCCCGGTGTTGATTCACGTAATTACCAAAAAGGGGAAAGGGTATCAGCCGGCCGAGCGAGAACCTATAAGGTTTCATGGAACATCGCCCTTTAATATCTTGACTGGTGAGGCCGAAAAAACTAAAATTCCTTCCTACACGGAAGTTTTTAGCCGAGCTCTTATAGATTTGGCCAAATCGAATGATAAGATTATAGCCATTACTGCAGCAATGCCTCAAGGTACAGGTCTGGATTTATTTCAGAAAGAGTTTCCCAAGAGATATTTTGATGTGGGAATTGCCGAACAACATGCGGTTACCTTTGCGGCCGGGTTGGCCAAAGCCGGCTATAGGCCTGTTTGCGCCATCTATTCCACATTTCTTCAGAGAGCTTTTGACCAGATAATTGATGATGTTTGTTTACAGAACCTTCCCGTGGTCTTCGCCATAGATAGGGCTGGTATAGTAGGTGAAGATGGAGCAACCCATCAGGGCACTTTCGATCTTTCGTATCTTAGATTAATTCCCAATATGGTAATAATGGCTCCCAAGGATGAGAATGAATTGACCCATATGCTTAACACTGCTCTATCCTGGAATTTTCCCAGTGCCATTCGCTACCCTCGAGGCCAGGGCGTTGGAGTTAAATTGGACAGGCAATACAAAGTGCTTCCCCTGGGAAAGGCAGAGGTACTTGCAGAAGGGGATGATGTAGCCATTTTGGCGATAGGGAATACTGTTCACCATTGTCTCCTGGCCCTCGAGAGACTGGAAGCACAAAACATAAGAGCAAGTCTCGTCAACATGAGGTTCGCTAAACCTTTGGATGAAAGTCTGATAAAGGAGATAATCAAGAAGGTCCATAAAATTGTTACTGTGGAAGAGAATACCATTTCTGGGGGATTCGGCTCCGGTATCAAGGAGTTAGTGGGAAGTCATAATGTCGATATTCTGACCATCGGACTTCCCGACAAATTTATTGAACAGGGCAACTGCGAAGAGCTGAGAGAAAAATATGGATTGACTGCTGAGAGAATAGCCGAGAGAGTCGGTGAGTTCGTGAGAGGATGAAGGGATAGTTTTCGGAGTCGCTCGGTTCGTAAAACCTCGCTCAAAATCCGTCCCGATGCATCGGGACGGATTTGAAGCTCCTGCAACTATCCCTTCATCCTTAGGGGTTTAAGAGGTTGGGATAGTTTTCGGAGTGGGAGGGAAAAGTTCGATTTCCTCTTCCTGAGAAATTTCTTAACGCAAAAAGCTGCGGGCTTCTGCAGAGCGCAAAATAATTCGCTCGCCTTCGGCTCGCTCGGGGATTTTGCTAGGAAGAGATATAGCCAGCCCTTGCTTTTTGCTAAAATTTCTGATGTCATCGCAAATCGAACTTTCCCTATGGGATGTGTGACCCTCGTTTTTTGGCTGAAATTCCCAAAGCTCTTCGTAAACTATCTTTCTTTTGAACTAATTTGTAGTTGGTAGTGTAGGGCTTTATGCCCGTAATTTGGAATTTATATTGTGGAATAGTTTTTGGAGTCGCTCGGAGAGAAGATTAAAAGTTAGTTTGCTTGTCGCTGAGGAAGATACACCTGGGATTTGGTTCACTCGCTGATGAACGGGCTCAATAAATTGAGCCCCTACATTGTTCGATTTTTGGCTAAGAATTCTAATGCTCGCTTGACCAAATCCTTTCGCATTAGGGGAACGTGTCGTCCTCATTTTGTGGCTGAAATTCCAGAAAAGTCTTCGCAAACTATCTTTTAAATCTTGTAGGTAGGGAACGAAGTTCCGCTTCTGGATTATTGTGGAAATAAGAAAGAGAAAAGAGAGATTAGATAAGCTGCTGGTGGAACGAGGATTGGCACCTAGCCGCGAAAGAGCAAGAGCATTAATAATGGCCGGGTCTATATGGGTGCAAGGTGGGAAGGTGACCAAAGGGGGTGCCGAGTTCCCTATTGACGTGGAAGTGGAAGTAAAGGAGTCCCCTTTAGAGAAGTATGTTTCTCGGGGAGGACTGAAGTTGGAAGCAGCAATAAAGGAATTCGGGCTCACCGTTCAAGGGAAAGTCTGCCTTGATGTTGGCGCATCAAGGGGAGGATTTACGGATTGCCTTCTCCAGAACGGAGCCCAGAGAGTTTATGCCCTGGATGTAGGGTATGGACAACTTGATTGGAGATTGCGGAACGATCCCAGAGTGGTCAACATTGAAAGAACAAATATAAGATACTTTAACGGAAAAGAAATTGAAAGTCCCGTCGATTTGGCTACTATCGATGTTTCATTCATCTCCCTGGACAAAGTTTTGCCGAAAGTTAAGGAGTTGATTGGCAAAAAAGGAGAGATAGTTTCACTGATTAAGCCTCAATTTGAGGCGGGGAGAGAAAAGGTGCGAAGAGGTGGGGTGGTCAGAGACAAAAAGGTTCATCGGGAAGTTATCGATAAGATAAAGCTGTTAGCTCGGGAGTTGGGATTGGAAATAAAAGGATTAATCGCTTCGCCTATTAAGGGTCCCGCGGGAAACGTGGAGTATTTTATGTATTTGAAGAAACGGCCGGGTTACTGGGGCAAGAAGTAAGTTTATAGAGGACTGAAGTCAAATGGAGAAAGTTTACGATTTTAAAAAAATTGAAAAAAAGTGGCAAAAGAACTGGGAAGAAGAAAAAAATTTCGTAATCTCGGAACAAGCTGGAAAGGAAAAATTCTATCTTCTGGAGATGTTCCCTTATCCTTCGGGAGAGCTTCATATGGGACACATGCGTAACTATACAATTGGTGATACTATGGCTCGCTTCCTGAGGATGAAAGGCTTGAATGTCCTCTACCCTATGGGTTACGATGCACTGGGATTACCAGCAGAAAACGCAGCCATTGAGAAAAAAATTCACCCTTCTTCCTGGACGAACAAGTGCATAGAGAAAATGAAAAAGCAGCAGAAGAAAATGGGGTTGAGTTACGACTGGGAAAGGTTAGTAATTACCGCTGACCCGGAATATTATCGCTGGAACCAGTGGATTTTCCTTAAGTTCTACAAAAAAGGTCTTGCCTATAGAAAGAAGGCGCCAATCAACTGGTGTCCCCAGTGCGAGACAGTACTGGCCAACGAGCAGGTTGTAAATGGAAGATGCTGGAGATGTGAGACTTCCGTCGAGGTTAGAAGTCTGGAGCAATGGTTTTTTAGGATTACCGAGTACGCTGAGGAGCTCTTGAAAGATTTGAAAAAGCTAAAAGACTGGCCAGAGAGGGTCAGGGTTATGCAGGAAAATTGGATTGGTCGAAGTTATGGAACACTGGTCAATTTCAGATTGAGAGATTCCGATAGCTTGATTCCGGTGTTTACCACCCGACCGGATACCCTCTATGGTACCACTTTCATGACTTTTGCTCCCGAACATCCGAGAGTCCAAGAACTTATCGCTGGGACAGAATATGAGAAAGCGGCAAGAGAATTTATCAATAGAGTGGTGATTGAAGATAGGTTCAGTCGGACGGGAGAAGATAGAGAGAAGGAAGGATTATTTATTGGCAGGTACGCCATAAATCCTTTGAATGGGGATGAGATTCCAATCTATATAGCCAATTTCGTTTTGATGGAATACGGGACAGGAGCGATAATGGCGGTGCCAGCTCATGACCAGAGAGATTTCGAGTTTGCTAAGAAGTACGATATTGCGGTAAAACAGGTAATTATTCCTGCTCCAGAAGAATCTTTCAATGGGGAAGACCTGGAACGGGCTTATGAAGGTGAAGGAATTATGGTTAATTCAGCCCAGTTCGATGGATTATCTTCGCAACAGGCGAGAGAAAAAATTACGGAATATTTGGCCCAGAGACGATTGGGAAGAAAGACGGTACAATACAGACTGCGCGACTGGTTGATTTCCAGACAGAGGTATTGGGGCACCCCTATCCCTATAATCTACTGTGATAAGTGCAAAATCGTGCCTGTTCCGGAAAAAGAGTTGCCGGTGGAATTGCCCGGCAGAGTTGAGTTTACAGGCAGAGGAAATCCGTTAGCTAAATGCAAGGAATTCGTAAACTGTAAATGTCCCAAATGCGGTGGTCCCGCGAGAAGAGAAACTGATACTATGGATACATTCGTTGACTCTTCCTGGTATTTTGCCCGTTATTGTAGCCCTCACTTCAAGAAGTTACCTTTTGATAAAGAAAAAGTTAAGTACTGGATGCCGGTTGACCAATACATAGGAGGTATTGAACATGCAATTCTTCATCTCCTATATGCCCGGTTCTTCACCAAGGCATTAAGGGATATAGGCTTGTACGAAATAGACGAACCTTTTAAGAAACTATTATGCCAGGGAATGGTAGTTAAGGATGGAGCGAAGATGTCAAAGTCGAAGGGAAATATAGTTACTGTGGATGAGATTACTGATAGATATGGCGCTGATACGGCTAGATTATTTATTCTTTTTGCTTCACCTCCGGAGAAGGATTTAGAATGGAGCGATGAAGGAGTTCAGGGTTGTTATAGATTCTTGAATAGAATTTGGAATCTGGTAAAGGAATTGGAAAGGAAACATATCGAACCTACTTCAGGAACTTCTGGCCAGAAAGAGAGGGAATTGAAGAGAATTACCCACTCGGCCATTAAGAAGGTTACTGAAGATATAGAAAGCTTTGATTTCAATACTGCTATTGCATCTATTATGGAGCTTTCAAATGGAATATATGATTACCTGAGAAGTAAAGGCAACGGTTCCTTGCTAAGAGAAAGCGTAGAAAAATTAATACTTTTGCTATCTCCTTTTGCACCGCATATCTGTGAAGAATTATGGGAAGCGCTGGGACATCGCCTAAACATGATTAAAGCATCCTGGCCAAAATATGACCCGAAAACAATCGAGCAAAAGCAGATGCTTATTGTTATCGAAGTGAATGGAAAGGTGAGAAGCAAATTAGAAGTTGATGTCAATTTAGACGAAGAAGAGATAAAGAGGAAAGCTCAATTAGATGAAAAAGTTAGAACGCATATCCATAATAAAAAGATTAAGCAGATAATTTATGTGCCAAGGCGCCTGGTAAATATTGTAGTATGAAAACAGAAAGATAGGAGGGCCTATGAGAAAGTCCATTTTCATTATTGTGGGGCTGGCAGTGTTTCTGTTATTTGGCTGTGCTTACACGCCTGTAGAGATTCTGCCCAAGCACATTAAGACGATAGCCGTGCCCACTTTTGTCAACAGAACAGCTCGCTATGGCATAGAGTCTAAACTTACCGATGCTGTAATAGAAGAGTTCATTAGAGATGGCCATCTATCCATTGCCAAGAAGAATGAGGCTGATGCCCTGTTAATCGGAGAGATTGTTACCTATGTTTTAGAACCCCTGTCTTACAATGCTACCGAGGTGGTTGAACAGTATAAGCTCTGGGTTATAGTCAACCTGACTTTTCGAGATTTGACTACGGGAGAAGTTCTCTGGGAGGAAAAGAGAGAGAGCGTAAATGGTAACCTTATTGGGGGAATTGAAGGAAATGTGAGGTACTATGTAACTCCCAGAGCAGGTGCAACTGTGGAAACAGAGGAAGAAGCGCAGGACCGCTTGGTCGTTGAACTTGCCGACCGCATTGTCAGGCGTACAGTTTATGGATGGGGAAGCCGGATTGAGATTCAAAGTGGGAGGTGAGGATGAAGGGATAGTTTTCGGAGTCGCTCGGTTCGTAAAACCTCGCTCAAAATCCGTCCCGATGCATCGGGACGGATTTGAAGCTCCTGAAACTATCCCTTCATCCTTGAGAGTATTAGGAGGTGGGATAGTTTTCGGAGTCGCTCGGTTCGGACTTGAAAAAATAGTTCGTTCATCACCAAGGGATTTTTTACGCCAAAAGACTTCAGACTCCGTAGGGTGCAAATCAAAACTCCTCTCCCCGATTTCATCGGGGATCGTCAAACAATGATTTGCTTGAAAGGCAAGAAGGGCGTCCTCGTTTTTTGGCTAAAATTCCCAAAGCTCTTCGTAAACTATCTTTCTTTTGAACTAATTTGTAGTTGGTAGTGTAGGGCTTTATGCCCGTAATTTGGGATTTGGATTTGGGATTTTGGTATTTGGAATTTGTATTGTGGGGATGGTTTTGGGAGTCGTTCGGAGAGAAGATTAAAAGTTAGTTTGCTCGTCGCTGGAATTTCTTGCTAACAAAATCTATTGCTCGCTTCACTAAATTTCAAAAACTCGCCCCGATTTTATCGGGGCATTGGACAATTGAAATTTCACCGTTTCGCTCGCAAAGATTTAGTAACGCAAGAAATTAAGAGCTTCTCGCAAACCAACTTTTGTTAGGAAGTAAGTGGCGCTCGCTGATGAACGGGCTCAATAAATTGAGCCCCTACAAATATTGTAGGGGTTCGATTCATCGAACCCGTATCATCTTAAGAAAAATGATAAAATATAAAGAGTTGATTCAAAAATTGAAAAGAGGGGATGTTGCTAATTCCTACTTTTTTTGTGGCGAGGAGGAGTATCTAAAGCAGGAAGTAATTCTTTTATTGAAAGAGATACTAATTGCGCCCGAAGGAGAAAGCTTTGACTTTGGGCTTCTATATGCCGAGGACACTTCTGTAAGAGAGGTCGTTTCTCTCGCGGAGACCTATCCTTTTATGTCGAAAAAGAGATTGATTGTGGTTAAAGATATAGACAGATTTAGAGAGAGTGAAATAAAAGAAATTATTGACTATTTGAAAAAAGCCGCTTCTTTTACCTGCCTTGTTCTGGTGAGTGAAAAGGTTAAAAGGGAGGAGTTAGATAGGAAAGCATACAAGAATATTTCTTCGCTTTGCGAGACAGTAATATTTTGGAGACTCTTCGATTCAGAGATTCCGGCCTGGATTAAGGATAAGATACACAGAGCAGGAAAAATTATAACCGAGGAAGCCGCACACTATCTATTTGGGGAAGCAGGTAACAGTTTATTAAGCTTGTCTGGAGAGATTGAAAAACTATTAATCTATGCCGCGGATAAGAAACGAGTGACACTGGATAATGTTGAGCGGTTGATAGGTCGTTCCAAGTCGGAATCCGTTTTTGACCTTTTGCGGGCGATTACACAGAAGAATTTGAAACTCTCTCTGGAAATCCTGTCAAAGTTGACAGAAACTGGAGAAAAGCCTACAGTGATTTTGGCAAGAATAGCAAAGAGGGTTCGACAAATAATAGTGGCCAGAGAACTTTTAGACCAAAAAATGCCACCCGCGAAAGTAATCGGGGAAGTGGGATTGCATCCTTTTTTCGATAAAGACTTCGTGTCCCAGATTCAGCATTTCGAGGGGAAGGAACTTTGGAACAGTTTTAAGGACCTACTTCGCGCAGATTGGGAAATTAAGGTAGGCAAAAAACCGGCCAATCTTGTGTTAGAACTCCTATTTCTGAATTTGTGCCGTGAGGGAAAAGCATCAACCTGGCCAGCCTAATCTACTTTTTTGCTTCTAAGGCACTGATTTTTTTTGCCAGTCTTGACTTTTTTCTCGACGCCCTGCTCTTAGGTATGATTTTCTTGTTAGCAGCCTTATCCAGTGTCTTCATGGCCTGCAAGAAGATCTTTTTTGCTTCTTCAGGTTTGCCCTGGCGGACTGCTAACTCTACTTTCTTGGCTATTGTCCTGATTTTTGTCTTGACGGCGATGTTCCTTTGATGCCGTTTTCTATCCTGCCTTTGAGATTTAAGTGCGCGAGTGTGTCGTCCAAATTTTAGTTTAGCCATTATCAAAGCTCCTTGACATCAGGCGTATCTTATAATTTAAAATACCATATCGAAAGAAGAAAGTCAAGAATAATAAATAATGCCCATCGTGGAGAGAATTATTGAGGACGGAAGGAAAAATCACCAGGTCTGTTGCTGGTGTTAGCGTTTCTACCTTGGCATCCAGGATTCTTGGCTATGTAAGAGACATGCTTATTGCTAATTTCTTTGGTGCCGGTTTGGTAGCTGATGCTTTTTTCGTTGCTTATCGCATTCCCAACCTCCTTCGTCAACTTCTCGGAGAGGGTGCGCTCTCCGCATCTTTTATTCCTGTCTTTACTGAATACTTAACTACCAAGCCTGAAGAAGAAACCCAAAAGCTGGCAAGAATTTCAGGCTTGCTACTCCTGACTGTGCTATCTATTTTGACAATTCTGGGAGTCATATTGTCTCCCATAATTGTTCGGTTGGTTGCTCCAGGTTTCATTAAGAATCCGGAAAAGCTCTCCTTAACCATTACTCTCACTCGTATCCTTTTTCCTTTCATGATGGCCATAGGTCTTGCGGCTTTGGCTTTGGGGATACTTAACTCTCTCCACAGATTTATTATTCCCGCGCTGGCTCCTTGTTTGCTCAGTATTTCCGAAATCTTCTTTATTTTGCTCATATGTCCGTTGATGGAACGGCCAATAATTGGACTTGCTTTGGGTGTTCTGCTTGGAGGATTTGCTCAATTGTTTTTTCAATTACCTTATATACTAAAGGAAGGTTTTCTTTTACCTACCGGGAGAGGTTACAGTAATCCAGGTCAAAAGCCTACGAGCTATTCCCAAAATTTGCTTAACAACTGGCTTGTTCTCCGCAAGAGATGGAATAGTATCTTAAGTCACCCCGGGGTGAAAAGGATAGGCCTTTTGATGCTCCCAGCGACTCTGGGACTATCCGTAACTCAGGTGAATGCGTTTGTGGACACAATTTGCGCTTCGATACTCAGAGAAGGAAGTGTGACGGCTCTATATTATGCGAATCGCATAATGCAACTGCCTCTAGCTCTATTTGGAACAGCGATAGCGACAGTTGCTTTGCCAATGATGTCCAGGGCAGTAGCAACCACCGACATAAAAGAGTTAAAAGATACTTTATCTTTGGCACTCAGAATGATATTGTTTACTATTGTTCCCGCCTCACTTGGGCTCATTATTTTAGGAAATCCCATAATCTCTCTTCTTTTTGAAAGAGGAAGGTTTACATCTCAGGCTACCCAATCAGCAAGCTGGGCACTCCTATTTTATTCCACAGGAATAGTAGCGTATGCAGGAGTGAAGGTAGTAGCAGCCGCATTCTATTCCATGCAGGACACGGGGACGCCGGTAAGAATAGCCTCTATAGCTATGGTGACCAACATAGTTCTTAATTTGATCCTGATGCAAATTATGGATGTGGGTGGACTTGCTTTCGCTACCTCCATTGCTTCCTTTATTAATTTGTCAATCCTATTATTCTATTTGAGGAAGAGGATTGGCAACCTGGGAGGAAAGAAGTTACTGTTATCACTTGTCAGGATTGTACTTGCTGCCTCAGCTATGGGAATAGCCTGCATTTATTCCTCCCGGTTACTGGGCCAGATCAGCAAGTTTATACAGGTAGCTGGCACCATTACGATTTGTGTAATCGTCTACATTTTGGTGACGCATCTTTTGCGCTGTGAAGAGATCAGATACGTATGGAAAATAATCACACGAAAGGAATCAACAGATGAGATTTGAGGAAAAACTCGCCTCTTTGCCCGATGCGCCCGGGGTATATATGATGAAGGATATTACGGGCAGAGTTATTTATGTAGGCAAAGCAAAGTCGATCAAAAAAAGAGTCCCTTCATATTTTCAATCCCCAAGCAGTTCTTCACCAAGAATCTTTGCTTTAGTTTCGAATGTGCGAGACCTCGAATACATTGTAACACAGACTGAAAAGGAAGCTCTGATTTTGGAGAACGAGTTAATAAAATACTTTCATCCTAAATATAATGTGGCCTTAAGAGACGACAAGACTTATCCCCACCTTAAGTTGACCATTGATGAAGATTTTCCTAAGTTGGTGATGGTACGGATTTCAAAAAAGGAGAGGGTGAAGCACAGAACGCCTGGGGTAAAGTATTTTGGTCCGTATCCGGATGTATCTTCTCTCAAGAGAACACTCAAGACAATCCAGAGCATATTCCCTCTGGTTAAATGCAACAGGAGTTTCTTTCTATCTCGACGAAAAGAAGGTAACCCCAGTAGCTGTCTATATTTCCATCTGGGGCAATGTCTGGCACCCTGCGTTGGCTGGGTGAGTGAGCAAGATTACAGGAAAATTGTGAACAAAGTAGTCTTGTTTCTTTCGGGAAAGGGAGATAGTCTATTGAAACAACTGAAAAAAGAGATGGAGGGTGCATCGAGGCAACTCGACTTTGAGAAGGCAAAAATGTTGAGAGACCAAATAGAAGCAGTACAGAGCATTTCAGAAAAGGTAAATTTGCGCCAGGTGGAGAAGCAGAAATTAAGAGCTGCTGGGATGGGGAAGGTTCTGATTGAACTTCAGAAAGAAATAGAGTTGGAAAACTTGCCAGAAAGGATAGAGGCCTTCGATATATCAGACATCTATGGAGACTCGGCTGTGGGTTCTATGGTCGTGTTTTCCGGTGGCAAACCCGAAAATCAATCTTATAGGAAGTTTAAAATAAAAACGGTTTCAGGAATTGACGATGTGGGGATGATAAAAGAGGTGATTCGCCGAAGATACTCGAGGTTAATAATAGAGAAAGGATTGTTGCCAGATCTGATTCTGGTTGATGGGGGGAAAGGGCAAGTCAACGGAGCTAAAAAAGTTCTTAAAGAACTGGGCCTGGAGAATATTCCGGTAGTAGGACTGGCAAAAGGAGAGGAGGTGATATTTCTGCCCCAACGCTCCCGTCCGATTCGCCTCCCTTCCAACTCGCCCGCCCTACAGCTCATGCAGCGTATGCGAGACGAAGCACATCGGTTTGCTATCAGGTACCACCGGCTGCTGCAAAAGAAAAAACTTATTGGAAAATAAGATGTTCGAATAACCGCTGCCATTGCCTTCAGAATTCTTGGATTGTTGAATAGAGTCTGGATAAAAGGTGAGTTATCCATGAGGTTGAAATCATATGGTAAAAGCGTTCGAGAGCCAGGCGACACTATGGCGTCTAACTGGTGGGACAAAAATGAAAAGGCAGTCTTAATAATAATAGGAATCCTGGCACTTGCTTCTTTCATAAATACTTTTCAAAATCCATTTGTCTGGGATGATATAGGGCGCATTGTGGAGAATGGTTATATAAAGCGCTTAGACAATCTCCCGTTCCTTTTCAGTTCGAGATATCTGTCATATTTCCGTGAGACAACTTATAGACCTCTTTATACATTAACGTTATTCTTAAATTACCATTTCTTTAAATTAAAAGTATACGGGTGGCGGATTTTTAATATTCTTTTGCATATATTAAATACTATATTAGTGTATTTTTTGATTAGATATGTTTTCAAGGATAAATTAATCTCTTCTATGACCGCAATGATTTTTGCGGTCCATCCTGTACATACTGAGGCAGTTAACGTGGTAGTTTACCGAACGGAGTTACTTGCCTGTTTGTTCTCTCTGGGGTCGCTCTTTTTGTACTTGAAGAGTATAAGAGATACAAAAATTGAAAAAGGTCTTTATCTGCTTTCTATTTTCATATTTATTTTGGCTCTATGTTCAAAAGAAATCGCAGCTGCTTTGCCTTTTATAATAGTTCTCTATATTTATTTATTTTCACAGGAAAAAGAAAGGGAAAAGCTATTTGTTTCAGTCATTCCTTTTTTCCTTGTAATTCTTTTATGGGTGGGGTTAGGCCGTGAGTTTAAGCTCGAAGGCGTATATCTGGGCAAGGGTCACTTCTATTATGGAAGTTCATTTGGGAGTAAGCTCCATCTAAGGGTTTTGGCATCTACTGGGGCTTCTGTTTTACGATACATTCAGGTTTGTTTTCTGCCCATAAATTTGGTTCTAATATATCCTCAAGAATTAAAAAGTTTGACTCCCACTGCGAAGGAGATCTTTTCGCTTTTGATTTTACTTGCAATTTTGATTTCTGCTTTCAGGATGAAAAAATTTTCTAAAGGGGCTAGTTTTTCAATCTTTTATTTCTTTATCAGCCTTTTGCCCGTTTCGCAAATTCTACCTTTCAGCGTGATTTATGCAGAACGCTGGTTATACATTCCATCTCTGGGATTCTGTCTGTTTGTTGCAATTTTTCTTAAGAGAATATTTTTTGATAAGAACTTAAAGAAAATAGGAATATTACTCCTTGTTTCGATTGCCTGTTTCTATTTTTTCTTGAGTGTGGAAAGAAATAAAAACTGGAAAGATGAAATAATTTTGTTGGAAAAAAATGTAAATGCCTATCCGCAATCGATGTACGCACACCTTTTCTTGGCTGAGAGCTACAGTGGAAAAAAAGATTATCAAAAGGGATTATATCATATCAGGATAGCACACGAAATGTATCCAAATTTGTTTGAGCCATACTTCTGGTTGGGTAGGTATTATGCTGAAAAGGGGCCAGCTGATGAAGCTATAAGGACTTTTTCAAACCTACTGAGAGATTTTCCGGATCGCTGTAAAAACAATCCAGATTTTTACTATTACTTTGGCATGTCTTGCGCGAAGGGAAAATTATTTGATGGGGCCATTTCCCATTACAGGAAAGCTTTGACTCTTAGTCCTTTAAGAGCTTATAATAGATGGGTTTATAATGCTTTGGGCAATGCTTATTTCCACAAAAGAGAATTTTCATTGGCCATTGAAAGCTATAAATCCTCCTTAAATATTGACTCTGACTGGATTGTTCCCTATCATAATCTTACGATAGTCTATAAGAAAATAGGAAAATTAGAAGAATCTGCCAGATATTTTGCCAGAGCAGTCAGTCTGGACCACACTTATAACGGGTCTTTGGAAGACCCTGGAGTAGTGGACATACCCTGAGAATAGAATAAGTTTGTTGACAAGAAACAGCTTTTTATGATAAGTTAATAAAGTCAACACAAATAAAAGAAAACTCTGAAAATTCATTCACTTTGCTCTAATTTCAGGGCGAAGGAAAAAGACAGTATTTCAGGGATTCCCCGGGAGGTTCAGTTTGAGATTCTTAGAAGTGTTGATAGGTCTTTTCTTTCTCATTATCAGTTTAGGTTACCTCTATCGTCCAACAATCATAATAAAATTTAATGACTGGTGCCGAAAGTATCTGTTTAACGACCAACTATTGGTGACGCGGGGCAAGAAGATAGGAGTAATCCTTTTAATCATTTCCATTGTTTTCTTCTACAGAGGCCTTGCAGGGAAATGATATTTGGTGTTTAAGCAGAAAGGATTCAGCGTGGAGCATTCGAAGATAGGGGAAGAGATAATCAACAAGATTTCCTCTGCAAAAGGAGAAGAAGCCGAGGTTTATATAAAGACATTTCGGGCAGTCCATTTCGATGTCTCCGGACAGAAACTGGAAAATTTCACTACCCCATATAGTTCTGGAATTGGGTTGAGAATCTTTTCCAAAAACAGGATGGGTTTCGCATACACTGCCGGTTTTGGTCGAGAGAGTATTGAGAGGTTGGTTCGGGAAGCCAAAAATAATGCCTCAAATGGTAGTGCTGATGAATGGAATAGTCTGCCACAAGTCAGCGGACAGCAAAAGTCCAGTAGTGTGAACTACGGGGAATTATTTGACGAAGAGTTGGCTAAAATTCCGGTGGCAACAAAAGTTGACAAAATTAAAGAAATGGAAGAGAGAGCTCTTGCTTACGACAAGAGGGTAAAGAGAATTCTCAAGGCGTCATATAATGATAGCCACTACGAAATCTCCTTGTTTAATTCGAAGGGACTCAAGGTGGGGTATACGGGTACTCAATGTTCTTGTGGCCTGGTTGTTGTGGCTGAGGCTATGGCAGTTTCAGGAAAAGTGAACAAAGAGATTCAACTGGGATTCGATTTTGCCATAAAGAAGAGGTTTCGAGAACTCCATTTCAACGAGCTTGCTGAAAACGCAGCGCGGCGGGCTGTATCTATTCTAAGAGCGAGGAGACTGAGAACTCAGAGAGCATCTATTGTTTTTGAACCGCTGGTGGCTTCAGGTTTTCTCCAGCTTATTGCCAGGGGTCTGGGTGCCGACTTTCTACAGAAGAACAAGTCCCCATTTACAGAAAAGAGAGGAAAGAGAGTGGCCACGAAGATTGTGAATCTTATTGATGATGGCACGTTGACGGGAGGAGTGGCTACCTCTCCCTTCGACGACGAAGGGATACCGAGGAAGAGAACAATTCTGGTTAAAAATGGTATACTCTCGACATTTTTGTACGACTCCTATACTGCGAGAAGGGATAAGGTAGCCTCCTCCGGCAACGCTTTCAGGAGTTCTTTTAAGGCGCTACCTACTGTGAGTTTCACCAATTTTTTTCTGGATAAAGGAAGAACTAAAAGGGAGGAATTGATCGCCACCACGGATAAGGGTCTGTATGTAATAGAGACTATGGGGATGCACACAGCCGATCCTGTTTCTGGGGACTTTTCAGTGGGAGCGTCTGGATTATGGATAGACAGAGGGAAGTTTTCCTTTCCTGTGCATGGGGTTACCATAGCAGGCAATATCCTCGACCTTCTAAATTCCATCGATGCCGTTGGCGATGATTTGGAATTTTATGGAAGCTTGGGTTCTCCTACCATAAGAATCTCAGATATGCCTATCAGTGGTGAGTAGAGATGAAACCATCTGGGTTTACAAAAATTGTGGGGCTGATTGGGTATCCAGTGGAGCATTCAAAAAGCCCAATTATGCACAATGCTGCTTTCGAATTCCTCGGTATCGATTTCATATATCTCCTTTTTTCGGTGCCGCCCCATTATCTGAAGGACGCGGTATCGGGTTTAAGGGCATTGAATGTGGTGGGAGCAAATGTGACCATCCCCTATAAGGAAGACGTCATGGGGTACCTGGACGAAATCACTCCCGAAGCGAAATTCATAGGCGCCATAAACACCATCTATAACCGGGGAGGGAAACTCATAGGGCATAACACGGATGGTCAAGGTTTCATCACCTCTTTGCTCACCGATGGCAAAGTGAAACTTGAAGGTCAGAAGGCTTTTTTAGTTGGTGCAGGAGGGGCAGGAAAGGCAGTGGCTGTAAAATTGGCCGAGAGAGGAGTAGAGAGGCTGGCTATTACCGATAAGATAGTGGAAAAAGTGGAAACCCTGGTAGAAAAACTTCGAGAAAACATCCCCGATTGTCCAGTATATGCAGTAGCTGCTGGCGATAAGGAATTTGAGAAAGCCGTTTTTGAAAGTACACTTCTCATCAATGCCACGCCACTAGGCATGAAAGAAGGAGATCCCTGTGTCATTGACCCCCATTTTCTTCACAAAGGCCTTTTCGTTTATGACGTCATTTACAATAGGGACACTCCATTGATTGAAGAGGCGAGGAAAAGAGGTTTGAAAGCCCTTGGCGGAATGGGGATGCTGGTATATCAGGGAGCAGCGTCATTCGAAATCTGGACAGGTCAGAAAGCGCCTATAGCAGTGATGAGAAATAAGATCGTTGATGAGCTGTCAAATGCCAGTCGGTAACTGCGGCCCCGAGGCGTGGATCCATGGGATATGGATAAAATGTTAAAAGTAAAATGTTATTCAGATTATAAACTTAATCAAAGACCTATCAGTTTTACGATTAGTGACAGGGAATTCCTCATCAAGGAGATAGTCGATCAATGGTATGGCCCGGATTCTCTCTATTTCAAAGTAAGAGACAAAAGCGACCACACCTACATTTTGAAATATAACCAGGCACAGGATTTGTGGGAACTCGAATTCTTTGAGAAATGAAAGGAATAGATAGGAACTGTTAACGGAGGTAGCTATGCTTCGTTATGTCACTTCGGGTGAGTCTCATGGAAAATGCTTGTATTCGATACTGGAGGGCATACCTGCAGGATTGAAATTAAGCGAGGAAGAGATTAACAGAGAACTTGCCCGGCGGCAGAAAGGCTTCGGTCGGGGTGAGAGAATGCAGAAGATTGAAAAAGATAGAGTGGAGATTACTTCTGGATTACGCTGGGGAGAAACCATAGGTAGTCCCATTACTATGGCTATAAGCAACAAAGACTGGGAAAATTGGAAAAAACTCATGTCTTTATATTCCTCGGATAAAAGAGACGAGGATAGAATGGTTCGTCCCCGACCAGGTCATGCTGACTTGGCTGGCGCTCTGAAGTACGGCCGTGAAGATTTAAGAGATATCCTGGAAAGGGCATCTGCTCGGGAAACAGCAGCACGGGTAGCAGTAGGAGCTGTATGCAAGAAGCTTCTGGCCGAATTTGCCATAAAGGTGGTAAGTATGACTGAGGAAATTGGCGGTACCCAGGCCAGAATTTCAAACCTAAGTCCAGAAGAGATAGAGATAGCAGCTGAGTCGTCTCCAGTTCGCTGCCCGGATAAGAGCGCGGCGAAGAAAATGGTAGAGGACATCAAGGAGGCAGAGAAATCGGGAGATACGCTGGGCGGAGTGTTCACCGTGTTAGTCATCAATCCTCCAGTAGGTCTGGGTAGCCACACGCAGTGGGACTTAAGGCTCGACGGCAGGCTGGCTCAGGCATTGATGTCCATTCCAGGGGTAAAAGGAGTTGAATTTGGAGCAGGATTTGACATGGCGAGAAAACCTGGGTCAAAAGTACACGATAGTATTTTCTACGAAATCGGCAGAGGCTACTATCGAAAGACTAATAACTCTGGTGGAATTGAGGGCGGAATAAGTAATGGAGAAAATATTGTAGCCCGGGTGGCAATGAAGCCACTCTCTTCATTGAGGAAACCCCTGCAGTCGGTAGACATGACTACGAAGAAAGAGGTTCCCGCTGAAATGGTTAGAGCCGATATCTGTGCTGTTCCTTCTGCCTGCGTGATTGGAGAGGCAGTAGTTGCTTTTCAGATAGCCCGGGAAATGAGAGAGAAGTTTGGTGGCGATTCTCTCAGTGAGATGAAGTCAAACTTTAATCACTACATAGAAAAGCTTAAAAATCGTTAATCTTTTAACCTAAAATGGCTTATAAATATTATCATCAACCTTTGTTTTCTGTTCAATGGGGCAAGGCGATAAAATGGCTAATAATCGCCAATGTTTCTGTATACATAGTCCAGATGCTTGCAGGGAGAAATCTGCTGTACACTTTTGGTTTGGTTCCCTACCAGGTGGTAAGGAATTTATGGCTGTGGCAAATATTTACCTATATGTTTCTTCACGGCGGACTATTCCACCTATTAATAAATCTATTTGTACTCTGGATGTTTGGGAAACCTGTAGAAAGAGCATGGGGAACTATTTCCTTCCTCAAATACTATTTTACCTGTGGTTTAGGTGCTAGCATTTTTATCATTGTAGCTTCTTTAAATTCGAGAATACCCGTTGTGGGGGCTTCGGGAGCAATCTACGGAATTCTCGTTGCTTTCGCAATGGTATATCCTGATTCTATAATCTATCTATACTTTCTCTTTCCCATCAAAGCAAAGCATTTTGCCATCCTGGTTGGGGCTATTGCCTTCTTAAGCGGGATTTCCAGTGGAACATCTAACATTGCCCATTTTGGTCACCTGGGCGGTTTATTAGTTGGTTACGCATATCTAAAGTTTCCTGGCTGGAAATATCATTTACTTCCAGAAAAAATATTTGCATTCTTACGGTTGCCAAAAATTAGTTTAGAAAGAAGAAAAAAATACACAGCTAAATCTAATAAAATTGAAGAAAGAATTAACCAAATTCTCGACAAAATTCTACTGCATGGTGTTGATAGCTTAACCACCGAAGAGAGAAGAACTATGGACGAATACTCACGAAGGGAAAAGCAGTGAACCCGCCCGTTTAAGCCCACCCTAAGAAGGGATAGGTACTTTTTCTTTTGCAGAAATTCCTCATAATGATTATCTTTGTCAAAAGTACCTGTTACTTATTCTCCTGACTTAATATGTCCCGAATAGGACACTCTGTGTAAATGTCACTTTAGGTACGGCCACTTCTTCTAAAAAGTAGCCTGTCCCCTTTTCCCCTGTGGCATTTAAAAGAAAGTCTTCCCGCCGCTATACCACATTTTTCTTGACTTTTTAATCAAAAAAGCATTAATATACATATTTGAATATTGATTATAGCTAATCCTTCATCAGCGGAAGTAGATTAGCCTATTAGTTTTCGAATTATTTCTGGTGGAGAGTATGGAAAGAGATTTCGAGATCCTTCGTAAATTTGCCAAGAAATTAGGAGCAGTTAGCACCAAAGTAATTTCAGTTGACACTGTCGTTACTGCTCCCTGGGTGAGGCTCAAGTGTCAATACGGATGCGATGGTTACGGAGAATCTTTGACCTGCCCTCCATATTCGCCCACTCCAGAAAAAACCCAGGAAGTGTTAAAGAACTATAGAAAAGCCATTTTAGTGCATGGAGATGATTATACAGATATTAATAGAATCGTTACCAGGTTGGAAAGAGAAGCGTTTCTATCAGGTTATTACAAGGCATATGGCATGGGGTCAGGTCCCTGCAGGCTGTGCAATAGCTGCGCTGTCAATAAACCTTGCAAGAAACCGTATCAAGCAAGGCCTTCGATGGAAGCGTCCGGGATAGATGTCTTCAAGACCGCCAGAAACAATGGTTTTAGGATAGAAGTGCTTAAAAGCACTGATTGTAGAGGAAACTATTTTGGACTTGTTTTGATAATTTAGAAAAACTCAAAGAGTTTTTCTTATGCCATAATTCGGTGACGGCAAAAAAGGAGGTATAAATTTCCAGCATTGAAAAATCGGTTTTGCTTGTAGCGTTCATACTCATTTCTGATTTAGGCTACGCTTTTGAGCCTAATTTCAGGGGTTTCTTTGAAGCGGGAAACAATACCACGGTAGAAGCCATTGAGGGAACAAGAACACTGGACTACGATTATGACAAGTATTATCTGAGATACAAGAGCCCGATCACTAAACCACTAAACCTTACTCTTGTGCACAACTCCTATCGCAAAGAATATGAGGATAAGGAAGAGCTAAATAATAATACAATATCGGTTAAAAGTTACTGGGACTACTCTTTTTTCATTGGGAAAGATTCGAGCCTAAAATTCGATGTCGATTTGGGATGGCGAGAGAAAAGATACAAAAATAAAGATGTGTATACCAATAGTCAGTGGATTTCAAAGTTGAAGTCCACTTACATGGTAAAAGATTTATGGAGTTTTTCAGGGGAAGTAGGTTACAAGGACTATGACTACTTCCTCACTGAAGGGAAAGATAGAAAAGAGTTTTCCGAAAAAGTTGAAGGAAAGAGGTATTTCTCCAATAAGAGGCTTCAGCTACTAGGGTTTCTTAACTTTCGTCAGACTGACTTTGATTCCAAGCCTGATACTGGTCAATTTATTTACAGGCTGGGGGTGAAGGTAAAACCTGATTTCAGCTTCCTTTCGGAGATGGAAGGAAGGATAGAAGAGGGGAAAAAATATACCGATGAGGAAGAGGAAGAAGAGGAGGAGGAAGAACAGGAAGGCGATTACTATTTTAAATACCGAAGATGGTGGTTGAAGACAGAGCATCGTGTGTTTGAAAAAATGGATACAGTTCTAAAATATGCCAATTACAACAAGAATTATGCAACAGCTAATTACGATCATAGCTGGTATGAGATAGAGAATGAGTGGAAATATCTATTTTTGGAGAACCAGATGAAGAAATCCTTCCTCAATTTTAACTATGTCCATAGAGAAACAGACTATTCTCAAATGAAGATTTCAAGCTATGACAAGGATTCAATGGAAATGGGAATTCAATACTCTCTAAAAAATAACTGGAGTACTTCGCTGAAGCTGGGTGTAGCCATTTCTAATTATTCTATTGGAAAAGAAAAAGATAAAACGACCTATTCCACGAGTATTCAATTTGAGAAAGAAGTTATCCTTCATAAATTGGTTTTGGCGGTGCAATATAAGTGGAAATTGAAAGACTATGAATTAAAGTCTGATAAAACCCAAAATGCAGGTAGAGTTTCTATAGATTATAAGTTTTAGTAAGGGATGAAGCTTATCCAACCCTTTGCAGAAAGTAGTGAATTATTGAAAGGAGGGCCAAATGAAAGCAGTCGTTGACCAGGAATTGTGTACTGGCTGTGGGGTCTGTGCTGATACCTGTCCAGAGGTCTTTGTGCTTGACGATGATACGGCCCGGGTCATTGTGAACAAAGTTCCCGAAGCAGCAGAAGAATCCTGTAGGGAAGCCGCTGAAAGCTGTCCTGTTGATGCCATAACTATTGAAGAATAGGTAAAGAATTGTTTTGGTGCTTCGCAAAGATAGTTTCAATAGATTGAATTCGTGCCTATAATTATCCCTGCGTAGAGTTTCAGCGGAAAAAGTTGTTTTTTTTCGTTACTTTCTCTGATGCTGCTTTTCCCTTGGGGAAAGGGAGGGGATTGGATGGATAGATTGTTAGGGCGAGGGAGGTATGATTCTTATGAAATCCTACACGGAATATCTTTGGTTTGACACAAAAAATAGGCAAGAGTTTAGAAATGTAACTCCACAGGTTGAAGAAGTCGTGAGAAAGAGCAAAGTGAAAGAGGGATTTTGCCTTGTTAACGCCATGCATATTACGGCAAGTGTATTCGTTAATGACGATGAGGGCGGTTTACATCAGGATTTTAGCGAATGGCTGGAGAGATTTGCTCCTTATGGGAAAGAAAAGTATAAGCACAATTTAACCGGGGAAGACAATGGCGATGCTCACCTGAAACGGACTATCATGGGCAGGGAGGTGGTGGTTGCCATAACCAAGGGGAAATTGGACTTCGGACCATGGGAACAGATTTTTTATGGTGAATTTGATGGCCGAAGAAGAAAAAGAGTTCTAATTAAGGTTATAGGTGAATGAAATAGAAAGGAAAATATATGGAAGTTGAAGTTACCTGTCCAAATTGGAAACTGTAGGGGCGATACGCAGTTTACCCCGATGTATCGGGGCGGTCGCCCAAATAACGGCACCATAAATGGTGCCCGACCAATCGGTCTATACATTTGGAGTCCTCCCGAAAGGGAGGGAAGACCTTGCTTTCGCAAGGATTCCCCGATAAATATCGGGGTTGGTCGCCGTTTCCCGACCCCCGTTCCGGTTTCGGGACGGGGCAGGATGACGGAGAATGGAGGGACGGCATGCCAGAAGGTCGGCATAAACTGCGTCTGTCCCCTACAATTACGAACGAATATGGAAGATAAAATTCGAAATATCAAGATAGAATATTACAGAAGCAGAGGGCCAGGGGGTCAAAGGAAGAACAAGAAGGAAACAGCAGTTCGAATCCGCCACATTCCGACAGGGATAACGGTGATTGCTACCGAATTTCGTTCCCAGGCGAGAAATCGACAGCTTGCCCTGGAAAGGCTGAGAGGAAGATTAGAGCGGCGAAAGAAGAAGAAAAAGCCAAGGATTCCCACAAGAATACCGGCTTCCGTAAAAGAACGAGTCCTTAAAAAGAAGCGTTTAAAGTCTGAAAAAAAGAGACTGCGACAGAGAGTATTAGAATGGTAAACTCGTAAATCGTCCTAATTCTAGCCAGAAAGAAACAATTCAGGAGGGAAATGTTGTGGCTTGTTGTCTGGGTTGGGTTGGCAGTTCTTATAGGTTATTATTATAAACAGAAGGGGCTAAATAGTATACTCGGTTTCTTGCTCAGTCTTTTTGCCAGTCCTTTTATTGCTTTTATTATTGGAGCGTTGCTTTCCCCGGAGCCGAGGGTTTTTGAGAAATTGAAGAAATGCCCTCAATGTGCAGAGTTTGTAAAAGTTGGAGCCAAGATTTGCCGGTTCTGTAATTATGAGTTTAAGGAGGAAGAGAAAGAGCCTGAGAGGGTGTTGACTGACGAGGAATGGATAGAACAGAAAAAGCAGAAAGTGAAGCAGAAGAAGTTGAATCTTTTCTTCTTTGGTATCGCGGTTTTGGGAACTATAATCGCATTTCTGTTAATATGGGCTTTTATTAACCGTCAGGTAGAGAGTACTAAGAAAACTGATGTGTTAAGAGGAAGAATGGAAGAAAGAAGGTGAAGGGGAATATCGATGATGGCTTATGTTTTGACTTTTATTCCTATATTTGTGGCGGTTGATGTCTTAGGAATTCTACCAATCTTTTTTTCGCTTGTGGAATCCCTCGAATTTCCAGAGAGAAAGAGAGTTATATCTCAGTCTGTGGTAACGGCTTCAGCCGTAGGGCTTAGTTTTATGTTCCTGGGAAAGGCGGTCTTTCTTATAATCGGGCTTCTGGTAGCAGATTTCAAGATTGCTGGCGGGCTTGTGCTCTTAGTTCTCTCCCTGATGGATTTATTGAGCCCGGAGAAGAAGAGGCGGGAGCCCACTTCTTCTATAGGTGTAGTTCCCCTGGGCACCCCGCTGATTGTGGGGCCAGCGGTTCTGACCACTATTATTATGCTCATCGATATTTACGGCATTATTCCTACGATTACTTCTTTTATAGTAAATATGCTGATTGTCTGGCTTGCTTTTGTTAACTCAGACCATATAATCAGGATTCTGGGTAACGCCGGCTCCAAGGCTATTTCAAAAGTTGCCAGTCTGATTCTGGCCTCGATTGGCGTGATGATGGTAAGAAAAGGTATAACGGATATAATAAAACTCCAATGAAGATAATCACTAATTTACAGGAAGTCGCATTGGCGATTAACCGTTAACCGATGGGAAAAATGGGAAAGGAGGAACAGTTGCTAAGGTCATTGTAAAGGGAGAGGGCCCGGGAGAGAAAATAAGAGAAAAGATAGAAGGCCACTAAAGTCCTTAAGGAAACTCCAAACGAGAATTATTCGTTTGACTTTTCAGTCAGTATTTGATATAAGTTATCTAATAAATTTTTTCACTATTTCCTTTTTCGAGTGGAATGATGCCTGGTTTACATCTTAAGCAAGGCCAGAACTTACGAACTAAGCAGACCTTGCGCTTGATTGGAAGAATGAAGCTATCAAGCTTTATAGAATTATCAGAAACTGATTTCGCAGAATTTGTGAAAAGTGTAGAAGAAGACCCTCTGTTTATAAGGTTAACTTACCCCTCCAATAAAGAAGAGAAAGCGATAAGTCGCAGGAAATTCAGTGGTACAAGGCTGTCCAGATACTTCCTTGAACTCAGAGAAGGCATGGTTCCTGACAGAAATTATTTAAACTTCAATTCTCTCTTAGAGAGTCGGGGCAGAGTTGTTTCCTTAATTAAGAAGTTGGGAACTGATGGATTTGAACGGTATTTTCTAAACGGTGGCACGCGACTGGCCCCTGAGGAAATAGCTGTTGAGTGCGATTTAGAAGTATCCGATGTCAAGAAAATAAATGAGTTAATTGACGAGATTTGTATCTATGGTCAATTTTACAACCCCTCATCAATTTTGATGGGGGAGAGGATGTATTATTCCAAGATTGCTTCAATTGAAAGTGGTGATGATGATAGTTACTATATAGGCTACTTTTCTCCAAATCTTGCCCGGGGGAAATATGTCATAGATTATGAAAAAATCTGGAATCTGAAAAAGAATCACGCGTTCTCAAGAGCAGAACTAAAGAGGTTGGATAAACTGATTAAAGACTTAGAACTAATCAATAGAAAAAAGAATATAACTCACCAGGTAATCCAGAACATAATCGGAATTCAGTTCCGCTATTTGAAATCGCGCGACCCGCGAGACCTTGTTGCTTTTAGCCAAAGCGACCTTGCTAAAAAGATAGAAGCGCACCCCAGTCTAGTAAGCCGGGCAATTAGTGGTAGGAGCATTGAAACGCCCTGGCAAGAGGAGAAGCCCTTGAAATACTTCTTCCCCAGAAAGAAACAGGTAAGAAAAATCTTGATTGACAGGATTATTACTGAAGAGAAAATAGCCAGGAGCGATGAACAAATAAGAAGAGTGCTTAGACAAAGATTCAATATAACCGTCTCCCGGCGCTCAGTTAGCGCCTGTAGAAAAGAATTGGGGATTTCTCATAGTTGGAAGAGAGGAAAAGTCAAGGGCGAAATATTTTCGGATAATTTATGAAATTTGATTTTTGAATTAGGTAAGGAAGGAAGAAACAGATATGGATTTAGGTTCCAGGTTAAGAGATTTAAGGCGGCGGCAGAAAATGACTTTGGAAGAATTGGGTAGGCGAGCGGGTCTAACTAGCAGTTTCCTGTCCCAGGTAGAGAGAAATGTCACTTCTCCCTCTGTCAAGTCTCTAAGAGAGATTGCTTCTGCATTAAATACAAAGGTTAGTCATTTCTTTGAAGAGGAAGAAAGGGGCAGAGATTTCGTATTTGTTAAAAGAGACAGGAGAAAAAGCGCTACTAAGGACAAGTCAAATTCACGTTGCGAAGTCTTAATTTCAGGTCTACTGGACGTAAGAATGGAACCTTCCCTTCTCATTCTCAAAGCGGGAGAGAAGATAGATAAGCAGTCGGATTATCTTGACGGGGAGGAGTTTGGTTTCGTTCTTAAGGGTAAGGTAGAGCTTCTCCGCGGTCCGGAGAAGTTTATTATGGAAAAGGGAGACAGCATCTATTTCAAAGGCGTAAAATCACATAAAGTAGTGAATATAGGCAGTAGTGAAGCGAACCTTTTGTGGGTTGTTTCCGTGTAGCTATATAATTTTTTAGGTCAAAAATTAAGTTTTACTTAATTATTTAAAGAGCGCTTAAACTGTTGCTTTTAGGTCGTGGAATGGCAGAATTGAGAATCTTGCCTAACATTTTAGTAGTTGACGATGAACCGAACGTCATTGAATCTTTCAAGCAGGTTTTAGAAGGCGATTACAAGGTTTCAACTGCCACCAGTGGGGAGGAGGCGTTAGAGAAAGTCGAAAAGGAGAATCTGGACATAGTTCTTTTGGATATTAAGATGCCCGGGATGGATGGTATGGAGGTTCTGCAGAGGATTGGACAATTGAAAGAAAATGTAGATGTCATCATGGTCACGGCGGTTAATACAATGAAGACGGCTATCGAAGCTATGAAATTGGGTGCTTACGATTATATTACAAAACCTTTCGATGTAGATGAAGTAATAGTTTCCATAAACAAGGCCTTGGAAAAACGGCGTCTAACCAGAGAGCTTTCTTATTTGCGTTCGCAAGTAGCAAAGCCTGTTAAGTTTGACAACATTATTGGCACAAGTGAAAAAATGCGACAGGTCTACGAGATGGTCTCTGAAATGACCAAAAACGACGCCACGGTGTTGATTTCTGGGGAAAGTGGAACTGGAAAGGAACTCATTGCCAGAGCTATTCATTTCAATGGTCTGCGAAAGGATGAGCCTTTCATCGCGGTAGATTGCGCCTCAATTCCTGAAAATCTCTTGGAAAGCGAACTATTTGGTCATGAGAAAGGGGCATTTACCGATGCTACTTCACAAAAACTGGGAAGATTTGAACTGGCGAACCACGGAACTCTGTTCCTTGACGAAATAGGTAATCTAAGAATGGAGATGCAGGGAAAAATCTTGAGGGCACTCCAGGAAAGGGAGATTCATAGGGTGGGAGGTGTAAAAACTATAAAAATCGACGTAAGGATAATTTCGGCCACCAACATCGACCTCAAAAAGGCAATAGGGGAAGGAAAATTCAGAGAGGATTTATATTATAGGCTAAATGTGGTGCCTGTAAATGTCCCTCCTTTGCGAGAGAGAAAAGAAGATATACCTCTATTGGTGAGGTACTTTCTTGGGATGTTCAATCGGGAATTTGGCAAGAAAATAAAAAGCATAGCCCCTCAAGCTATGGAAGCGCTGGTGAATTATAACTGGCCTGGAAATGTGAGAGAACTAAGAAATGTCATAGAGAGATTGGTGGCTTTGACAAAAGAAGAGGTTATTTCTTATGAAGGTCTTCCTTTAGATATTCTGTTAGCCGCCGAGGCGGGAGAGGTTGAGGCAGGAAGAGAAGGAATGCTCCTTAAAGAAGCGCGAGAACAGTTTGAAAAGCAGTTTATCCTTGGCGTATTGGGAAAAGTGAACTGGAATCAGACGGAAGCAGCAAAATTATTGGGGGTGCATCGTAACACGTTGATGATGAAAATGCAGAATCTGGGTATTAAGAAGTTTTGAATACTTATTTGAGATGCACAACATTCTATGCAAATTACACAAAAAATTATGGTATCATGGAATCATAAATGTTTTGGCAATTGATTGTATTTTGCTGGGAGCGTATCCACTGGTTTTGCCTTAGAAATTGGTAATTACGGAGGAAATTGATAAATCCATAAGAATTTCAAATAGTACATAGACTTAAGACCACTATTTTTAAAAGTCATCCGGGAATCCTGGATGACTTTTTTGTTTTTGGGAAGTTGGCATAATATTTGCACTGTAATTTTACAAAGAGGTCAACTTTATAAGAATTGTTGATATTTAATGACAACTCGCTGGATAAAGAAGAGCCTTTGGAAAATAGATAGTAGAAGTCCCTCAAATATTACAGGATAGAAAATGAGACAGCGGGTGGTAGTCACGGGTTTGGGGATAATAGCTCCCAATGGAATTGGCAAGGATAATTATTGGGCTTCTGTAATAGCGGGAAATTGTGGCATTAGGCGAATTAGCAAATTCGAGATTTCTAAATATCCAACCCAGATAGCAGGTGAAATCAACGGATTTGACCCGGCAATGTACATGTGTAAAAAGAAGGCTAAGTTCATGAGCAGATTTGCCCAATTTGCCCTTGCTTCTTCCAAAATGGCTATGGAAGATTCCGGGCTAGAGCTGTCCAACGAAGACAGGTGCAAAGTGGGGATTGCTTTGGGAACCGCTGTGGGCGGGCTGCAAATAGCAGAAGAACAATGTGAAATTTTTCACGATAGGGGAGCGCATGAGCTTAGTTCCTATTCTGCTATGGCTATGAACCCAAATTCTGCTGTGGGAGTAATTGCGGTTGAGTTAAGCCTGGGTGGACCCAATGTGACAATTTGTACAGCTTGTTCGGCCGGGCTTAATGCCGTCGGGTATGCTTTTGACACTATATGCAATGGCAGGGCAGATGTGATGGTTGCTGTAGGTGCGGATGCTCCTCTGTTCCCAGTTACCTTCGATTCTTTCTGTGCTGCACAGGTTTTAAGCAGACGCAACGAAGATCCGGGGAAGGCCAGCCGTCCCTTTGACAGGTTCAGAGACGGTTATGTTCTTTCAGAAGGAGCTGGGGCAGTGATTCTGGAGAAGATGGAACACGCTCTGGAAAGGGGGGCAAGAATTTATGGAGAGGTAGCCGGTTATGGCATGACCAATGATAGGTATAGTATGCACAGAATGGAACCAACGGGGAAAGAGGTAGCCAGAACTATGAGACTTGCTCTGGAGAACGCAGGACTTGTGCCAGAAGACATAAATTACATAAATGCTCATGGCAGTTCTTCTCTGATAGCGGATAAGAGGGAAACAAATGCTATTAAACTCGCTTTTGGCGATTATGCGTATAAGGTGCCCATAAGTTCTATAAAGTCGATGATAGGTCAACCCCTGGCGGCGACAGGGACTATTCAGTTTATCACTGCCGCTTTAGCGATTGAAAATAATTGCTTACCGCCAACGATAAACTATGAGGAGCCCGACCCTGAGTGTGACCTCGACTATGTTCCCAATGAATCCCGCTTCCATGAAGTGAGAGCAGTGATGGTCAACTCATTTGGCCAGGGAGGGAATAACATATCGGCGATTCTGAAAAGATACGAGGTTGTTGAGTAATGCGAGTATTATTGATACAGCCACCTATTAGTCCAATCGATTTCGCAGCTGGAAAGTTGGTGCTTAATGAGCCTTTAGCCTTAGAAATAATTGGAGCGTGTACCAAGAATTGCGAACTTAAGTTACTCGATATGAGAGTAGACGACAACCTTGAGAGGGAACTGGATAGTTTTCAGCCCGATATCGTGGCTACTACAAGTTATACCGCCGGAGTCTATGCAGCATTAGCCACACTCAAAAAGGTCAAGACGTATAATCAACATATTCTAACAGTTGTTGGTGGGCACCATGCAACCCTGATGCCTCAAGACTTTAATAAAGAATTCATTGATGCTATTGTCATTGGAGAGGGCGAAATTACCTTTCCCGAACTAATAGACGCATATGAGGCTAAAGACGACTTCAAGAAGGTTGGAGGTCTGGCACTACCAAAAAATGGGAGATTAGTTTTTACTCCGCCTCGCGAGACAATTGCAGATTTGGATATAGCGCCATTTCCAGATAGGCATTTAACCAAAAAGTATCGCCATCGTTATTTTAGAGGGACATGGCAGCCTATGGCATCACTTTACACCTCTCGCGGTTGTCCTTATAGATGCGATTTTTGTGCTATGTGGAAAGTTGCCAGGGGTAAGTATAGAATGCGAGATCCCGAGCGTGTTGCGGATGAGCTGGCTGGTATAGAGGAAGAGTATGTTGATGTACTTGACGATAATACCCTGCATGATGTGAGAAGAGCGGAAAGAATGTATCAGGCAATAAAAGAAAGAGGGATTAAGAAAAAATATAAATTTTATGCCCGGTCAGACACTGTGGTGAAACACCCGGAAATAATTGAGAAATTGCGAGAAATCGGTTTGGAGCTTATCCTGATTGGTTTTGAGTCCTTTCGGGACGAGGAATTGCGGGAACACCGGAAGCAAAATAGTGTCCAGAATAATGAGGAAGCAATTCGTATTTTGCATGCCAATGGAGTGGAAATCGCAGCATACTTCTTGATAGACCCCGATTATATAGTCTCGGACTTTGTTGCCCTTGGAGACTATGTTGAGAGGCTGAACCTTACCCATCCTGTATTTACCATATTGACACCATTTCCAGGAACTGAGCTATTCGAGAAAAGATACAATGAATTGACAACCCGGAATTATGAACTTTTCGATTTTTGCCACTCGCTCTTACCGACGAAACTGCCAATAAAGATTTTTCATGAATGTTTAGCCAATCTGTATCGGAGATGCTACCTTACAGATAAGAATGTTCAGGGAAGGAAGTCTGTCGTTTCGGAAACGACTGGAGAAAAATTTTATCGAGGTTTTCTGGAAGGCTATAAAGATTATGGAAAAAATAGCAGTTTCGAATTTTGATTAAGGGGTAGAAAACGTTGACCCGGAGCCTGTTGATAAACTACTCTGGTTATCCTGCGGTAATACGCAGTTTGGCCTTAGATAACGGCCTGGCTAATCTGGCTGGGTCACTGATTCAGAAGGGCCACCAGACTACGATACTGGACTATGCTACAGTAGACACAATAAAAAGACTATTTCCGCATGAATATAGTGATGAGTTAAGGTATTTGACCAGAAAGATTATTGCTTCTCTCGAGATGGGTCTCTCGCCTCAAAAGACCGATCTGAATGCCTTCCGGGAACTCGATAGTCGGATAGACGAGCTACAGAAGAAAAAAGTACGGCAGATTGCCCGGGAAATCAGCGAATATGCTAAAGCATATGAGGCAGACTTTGTAGGGTTAAAGCTATGGTCGGGTGATGGGTTCGAAGGATCGATGACCATTGCTGAACAACTTAAACAGGATAATCCGGGACTCCCTGTATTTGCTGGAGGTCCTCATGTTGATTCTTTCAGGGAAAATATATTTGATGTTTGTGACCTGTTCGATGCGCTTGTTTACGGCGAAGGGGAAGAGACCATAACCATGCTGGCAGATTATGTTTCGGACAAGAAGAGACTGGAAGATGTACCCAATTTAATCTATAAAAATAATGGCAGAATCATCACTACCCCTATAAGAAGAATTGAGAACCTGGACTCTCTTTGCTCCCCGGTTTATGACAAAGATGTATATTTAGCGATGAAAGGAAATCGGAAAATAAAGATGGCATTTATTGATGAAAGCCGGGGCTGTCCCAACCATTGCAGTTACTGCATCCACCCTATCAAGAGCGGGAATAAATGGAGGGAAAGGACACAGGAAGCAGTAGTGGAGCAAATGGAAGAGATGAATAGAAAATACGGCTTTACAGCCTTTAAATTTGCTGGCTCGAATCCCCCACCTCCTTTAAAGAAAGGAATTGCAAATGAAATACTCGATAGAGGGTTAAAGCTCGCTTACTGCGCCTTTGGCCATATAACGGATGGCATGGTTGTGGATTTTGACCTATTGAGAAAATCGGGCTGCTATTCCCTGTTTCTCGGGATAGAATCGGGTAGCCAGAGAATACTTGATGAGAGTATGAATAAAGGAATAAGAATTTCTCAGATAGCGAAAACAATAGCGGCCTGTAAGCAGGCAGGCTTATACGTAGTTGGCAGCGTAATCATTCCCGCTCCCCACGAAACAGAGGAAACGAAGCGAGAGAGCTTAGATTTATTATTGATGCTGAGACCCGATTCGGTTGTGGTCTAGTTTCCAGCTCTTATGTTAGGGACGGATTGGGACAGGAATAGCCAGAAATACGGCTTCGACATACCGGACCGCAAAAGTTTTCTAAGAGAGGCAATGCTGTATAAGATAAAATCATTCTACCCACATAGCCTATGGGAGCCCTCTTCTGAATATAACCTCAATGGAAAGTCATTTAAAGAAATTACGAGAGAGACTGAGAACTTCATTCGCTTGTTAGAAAAAAATGGAATATTAACCCAGATTACAAGCGAAACGGCTTTAATAGCGAGATATGCAGGGATGTCGCCGAGAAACTTCAGGGATAAAACCAGAGAATATCTTTCCAGCGGGGATTATAAGAATATAGAAGAATTGGTAGGTAAGATAAATCGAGAAATTTTAGAAGGGCCTGGATATCTTGTCTAATACTATTTTTCTACTTATCATTGGGGCCATAGTGGTTCAGCGGCTAATTGAGTCGTACTTGCCTAACTTCAGAAAGATAAAAGGTGTAAGGATTGCTAAATGGACGTGGATTGCTTTTTCTGTGACTTATCCTTTACTCATATTTGGCAGCGTGGGAGAGTATTTTTTGATTCCCAGAGAGATTAATCTATGGATAAGTGGAATAGCGATTGGGATAATGGGGCTACGTATCTGGCTGAAGTGGTGGGCTATGGTCACCCTGGGTGAGTACTGGAGTGTGCAGATTGAGATAAGGGAATCACACAAACTAATAACAGACGGACCCTACCGCTACATCAGACACCCAGCTTATTTGAGTAATTTAATGGAATATTTTGGAATACCGCTTATTGCTAACGCCTACTATACTCTGATGGGGGTTGTCCTTGTTTATCTTCCTCTGAACCTTATCAGGTTGCATTTGGAGGAGAAAGAACTTATAAAAAAGTTTGGAAAAGAATACGAGACTTATCGCAAAAAAGTGCCGGCATTCCTTCCCATAAGGAAGCAATCTTATTTCCAATGCAAGAATAGATATTCTTTTAATGGGGACGGCCAATGAAATTGGAGCTAATTTCGCCAAAGAGTAATTCGACCGAAGATGGCAGAGAACTCTGGGATGGCAAGTTCTATTCGCTTCTATACGGCGTAGACAAGTATAGTACTGCTTTTCTGGCACTGCCGACTATTGCTGCATTGACTCCAGAAGATTGGGAAGTGAATATAACGGATGAAAACGTTGAGAAAATAGATTTCGATAAAGATGTTGACCTTGTTGGGGTCACCTGCAGCACGTGGCTGGCGCCCAGGGCCTATGAGATCGCTGATGAATTTCGCAGGAGAGGAGTTACCGTAGTTCTGGGGGGAATTTACCCCTCTATGTTACCCTATGAGGCCATTCAACACGCAGATGCAGTTCTTATCGGAGAAGCCGAGAATGTGTGGAGAAATCTTATTGACGATTTCAGAGAAAATAAACTTAAACCATTTTATAAGTCTTCTGAATTGCCAGAACTTGAAGATTTACCAATTCCGCGGTGGGACCTGTTAAAAAACAGAAGATATTTCTACCACACAATCCAGACTACCAGGGGCTGTCCATATGACTGCGAGTTCTGCACCGTAAAGGCTATGTCGGGCGGAAAATATCGTTATAAGCCTGTGAAAGACACAATAAAGGAAGTTGAAACATTGCTGGATATAGAAAAGAAGCTTATTTTTTTCGTTGATGATAACTTTATTGGGGACAGGAGACACGCAAAGGAGTTGTTGCGCGAACTTATTTCTCTAAAAATAGTTTACCTCGCCCAGGTCCCGTTAAATTTGGCGAAAGATGATGAATTGCTTTCCCTTCTTGCAGAGAGTGGTTGTAGGAAGGTAATAATTGGGTTTGAGTCTCTGCTTCGTGCCAATCTAAGACAGATGGAAAAAGACAGTTCCTACAAAGTAGAACAATATGCAGAAGACATTATAAAGATACAGTCTTTTGGAATTGAAATTCAGGGCTTCTTCATCTTTGGTTACGATTTTGACGATGAGACTGTCTTTGAAAAGACGGTAGATTCTGTTAATAGTGCTAACTTATCTGCGGTTACAGTATGTATTCTTACCCCTTTTCCGGGAACGCGGTTATTTCGAAGGTTTGACAGGGAAGGTCAGTTATTATATAATGATTGGCGGAAATATGATGGGAGGCATGTCTGCTTTAGACCGAAATTGATGTCCCCTGGAGCCTTGCAGAACGGATACAATTGGGCTATGCAACAAGTGAACTCCTATGAATCGATTTTTAAAAGGCTACGGGGAGTCTGGAATTTATGGAATAAGAACAATGTGCGATTACAAGACAGAACCTCTCCCATGATGGTAAATCTGGCACTCAACGATGTAGCAAGGTCTCTTCCTGAAGCCATTCACCCTGAAGTTTTTAGAGAAAATATCCTTCAAAAAGTCTCGGAAGTCAAAAGATGAATCTCTATTCCATTGCTCCACTCATCGGCGGTATACTCAATCCTATCTTAGGTCTTCTCGTCTTCTCAAGAAAAAGAAGTGAACTCAATAAGATCTTCATGTTGCTCTGTATTGTAATAGGTGTCTGGAATATTCATGAATTTGGATTATATATTGCTCCTGACCAGCTATTTGCAATGTATTGGGGAAGGGTATTCGGTTTGGGGTTAGCATTGATACCTGCGGTTTTCCTGCATTTTGTAATGGTTTTTACTGGAGATAAAACTAAGAGAGCAAAATGGATAGTTTCCGGTAGTTATTTGATTGGACTCGCTTTTGTTATCCTTTTCTGGACAGGGCTTCTGGTAAAAGACTATTTCTATGTCGTTTCTCAATATTTTCCTCGGCCGACAAGGCTATATAATTTGTATATAATATTCTTTATGCTTACTACAGCTTATGGGATCTTGCGAATATTTGCTAGTTACCGAAAAACCAACCAGAGTCTTGAACGGATTCAACATAAGCTTCTTTTGATTGCTATCCTATTAGCTGTGGGTATTGGAGCGACGAACTTTCTTTTATCTTACGGAGTAAGAATATATCCTATCGGATACTTTGGCGGCATAACTTTCACTATTATTGTAGCCTGGATACTTATCAAATATTATTAGGAGCTTTCTTCAGGAGGAGGGATGAGTCTCAATATTCTTCCGGTAGTAATTAGCGCTATGGGTAATCTCGGACTGGGTCTTTTTGTCTATACCAGGAATAAGAAGAACGATTTATACAGAACATTTCTCTTCCTGTGTCTCATTCTGACAGTCTGGAATATTAACATCTTGGGCTTGATTATTGCTCCCACTGAGGATTTTGCCTGGTATTGGGCAAAAATATTTGGCGTTGGGCTTATGCTAATTCCTCCAGGTGCTCTTCGACTTATATTGGCTTTTATAGAATACAGGGGTAAATTTGAAAAGCAGATGCTTTATGCTTCTTATGTGTCTGCTCTGGTCTTTTCCATTCTTAATTTGTCAGGCCTTTTCGTAAGTGAGTTTTTTAAGGTTAGTAACCAATATTTCCCTCGCGCAGGGCTAATATTTGAACTTTATATGTTGAATTTTGTTCTTTTTATAGGGGATGGTCTATTCCTTGCGTTTCGAAAATATAGAGAGACGACCTCCGGAATTAAGCGGAATCAGATAGCATATTTTCTTGTAGCAGCCTTATTGACTGTGCTGGTTGGTTCAACCAATTTTCTTCCATCTTTCGGGATAAGGATTTACCCTATTGGGAATATAAATAATATGGTCTTTACAAGCATTGTTGCTTATGCTATTGTCAAACATCGGCTGATGGACATTGAAGTTGTCTTCAGAAAAAGCGTTATTTATGCATCACTGACTGCTGCTATAACCGCCATCTACGCCATAATCGTGGGAGTCTTCTATGGCGTTTTTGGCATTACGCGATTTGCCCAGGGCTCACTTTTGGTAAATGCGCTGGCAGCTATGATTATTGCGCTCAGCTTTCAGCCCTTAAGGAATAGAATTCAAAAGACAGTTGATAAATTTTTCTTGAAAGACAAGTATGACTATCATAAGACTCTTAGAGACCTTAGCGGAGTGGTGACTTCCATTCTTTCCATGGATAAGGTACTCAATCTGATTGTAAATAAGGTAACGGAGATTATGCACATAGATAGAGGTTCTCTATTGCTGTGGGATAAAGAGGTAGAAGAATTCCGGATTAAGGTTGGAAAGGGCTTAAGAAAAGAGGTTTTCGACAAAGTTTCTTTTAGAACAGATGACTATCTTGTTGAATGGTTAGAAAGAGAGAAAAGAATATTTAATAAGGAAGAAATCAAACTCTTCCACAGTAGAAAAGACTCTTCGAGAATGGACGGTAAAGCAGAGGAGGAGTTTGATAAGACGTTGGATAAATTGGAAGAAACGGGAGCGATGCTGTGTATTCCATTGATGGTTAAGGGTAAGCTGATTGGTATTTTCAGTTTGGACAATAAGATGTCCGGGGATATGTTTACTTCCGAAGACCTGGAATTACTTTCCACTGTAGCCAATCAGGCAGCTATAGCTATTGAAAATGCTAAGCTATACGAAGAGATGAGAGAGATGGAAAAGAGTTTGCACCGAGCCGATAAGTTAGCCGCTTTGGGAACACTTGCTTCGAGTATAGCACATGAGATAAGAAATCCTTTGGTCTCTATCAAGACATTCACTCAGCTGGTACCTCGGAAATTCAACAGCCAGGAGTTTTTGGACAAATTCCAGACTATCGTTCCTGAGGAATTGGAAAGAATGGAAACTATCCTGAATCAGCTTTTGAGTTTTGGTCGTCCTTCCCACCCAGAATTCTATCCAATCAGCGTTGAGGAAGTTATTGACAGCATACTGGTGTTGATGAATACGGAACTCTCCAGGTCCAATATTGAGGTTATCAAGATGTATAACAAGGATATCCCTAAGATTATGGCAGATGGTGAGCAGTTAAAGCAGGTGTTTATGAATGTGGTTCTGAATGCTATCCAGGCTATGCCTGAAGGCGGAAGCCTAAAGATCATTACCTGTATTGAGCCAGAGTCTATGGACGGCGCTACTTCAGACTTTGTTGCTATAAGATTTGAAGACACGGGTTGCGGTGTTTCCGAAGAGAATCTAAAGAATCTGTTTAATCCTTTCTTCACTACTAAAGACCAAGGGTCGGGATTGGGTTTGTCTATTAGTCATAGAATAATCAGGGAGCACAATGGACATATCAATGTGGAAAGTAGAGTGGGAAAGGGAACAACCTTTACTGTTAAGTTGCCACTGAATTGAGATAGCCCTTTATGAATACACAACTGAGGCATAATTTACTGTGCAACATAAATTTAGCCAGCCCATTTTTCAAGCAGTTTTAGGCGTGAAGTAGGAAAACTCGAGTAAAGTATGGTCGTTAATGGAGAGAAAGGTAAGCACTAATCAGGGATCTAAAATTTTGCCTCTGGATGTACAAATCCTCATAAGAAATGTTACCCAGGAGATGTTGAGAAAAGGAGTTAATCTTAAGGAAGCGAATAGGAACTTTGAAGTAGCTCTCATAGTCCTGGTGTTAAGGAGATTCACTGGAGACGGAAAAAAAGCTGCTAAATTGTTGGGGATGAACAGCAAAGAATTCCTTTGCAGATTGAGTGTCCAGAAAATAGGAGAGAATTGGTGGAGATGGGATGTGTAAAGGTAAGGGGTTCTGATGGGCAAGAAAGAAGAAAATTCCTCAGAACTCAAGATAACATATTTATTTTCTGCAGACTCCGACCCCGGCACAGAATAATGGAGTGGATTGCCAAGGATATCAGCGAGATGGGATTAAGATTTGAAAGTGAGGAATTCGTTCGGCCCTTAAACCTTATCGATGTTGAATTATATCAGCCCTTCGATTATTTCAGGAGTAGAATTGTTAGCATCTACGCCCTGGCCAAAGTTGTATGGATCAAGGAAATAGAAGGAAGTGAGAAACATCGAGGGAATAACAAATATATTGGAGGGCTAAAATTCACTAGAATTACCAGGAGGGACAGAAATATAATTGCTGATTATGTGAAGGAGAGATTTGAAAAGAGAGGTTGATTACGGTGCAAGGTTGCACTCTCTGGCCCAAAGATTGGGAAAGTCACTGCGAAGTTGATGAAAAGCAGCAATTTGTACAGATTGAATTGCCGAAAAAGCTATTAAAGCCGGTGTTAAGAATCGGCTTTTTTTTCATAATGGTTACCAGGGGATAAGACAGGCCACCGTGCAAATAGGGCTCGCTTTCACAAAAAAGAGGCATCCAATTTCAAGAAGCCGCTCAACAAACGGTATCCTTCGATTATTGAAGCAGTAGAATGGGCCGAGGAGAAGGTTGATTGGAATTATTTATGCGTAAAGCAGTGGCCCAATGGGTCTATCCCGGGCAGTTTTTCGCTGGGCGTTTAGGGAAAAGGGGACAGGCAACAGAAAACGGTAATGTAAAATAATTTTCGCACTTTCTTTTTGACAGGTAGATAAAAAAGGCGTATCCTCTTTAGAAGGAAACAAACTTTTAAAAAGGAGGATACGCCAATGGC